>SMVB01454338.1_pt1 | contig 43485 bp, 45 predicted proteins | sample 2456461 | NCBI WGS metagenome assembly SMVB01 (sample SAMN11095934, study PRJNA526329) | marine sediment metagenome | biome: Marine sediment; feature: Surficial sediment; material: Deep marine sediment; isolation source: Hadal surficial sediment | place: Pacific Ocean | collected 2014-05 | depth...
ATAGGATATTCATGATGTTTTCCTTATTTCTTGGTTTTTACTCCAACACAATGCGGAAAATGAGTAAAAATATTTCATATACTCAGCTGTATATAGGTTTCTACGATGCTCGAGGTATTGCGCGGCCCATCTACCCTTGCCATGATGCGGTAATAGACCGAGTTGGTACTGGTAAAAACGGTTGATCCAACCGAGCTACTTCCTCCTCCTGCTGTACCCGAAGTGGTGCTAATCGCACAAACTTGGCTGGTGACAGTGCCGACAGCAGGACACAGGCGATGGATGATGTAGCGAGTGGTATTACCTGCGGCATCCACAGGGATTACGACTGACCCTGCCCAATTGGCAATGTTTGTCCAATCAAAGGTGGCATCATTTGCTGGAGGTGTCGCGTAGTAGCCGCTCGCTGCAATGTTGGCATCGAGCGCTGTTGTTCCGGTTTGTGTTAGCAACCATTGAAAACCGATCTCTACACCTAGGTCGCTGGCATTGAGGGTGGCCTGTTTGAAAGCAAGGTTGCCAGCAATCAGGTTGCCGGTATCCACCGAGCGCAACATTCCGATGCCGGCGAGCGACATCGCTACTAGCACTATTAGTGCGATAAACAACACTACACCCTGTTGCCTACGAGGGGAGCACGATTTTCTTGGTTGAAGTTGTTTGTATTGATTTTTCATCAGAATATCCAAATCAAATTCCTTAAAGGTATCGTTGTCTGAAATACTTTGTAGCGGTAGCAGTTCCAGTTGGGGATAGTAGAAATATCAAATGTGCCACCCGACCATGGGATGTTGCTACTAGCTGTTACGTTGCAATCACGCTCAGGCTTGGCGCTTTGAGACACCAAGCCTATACGCACCACCCCCACTTGGTCCCATGTTGCAGGGGCAACCGCATCACAGGTATTAAAGGTTGTAGGCGGTGTATTGACCAGGTCTTTGCAGTACACTGCCTGTAGGTTGACAATGTTGTCGGCAATATTGACGGTCGTCGCAGTAAGATTCGACTGTACCGTGAGGGTATTGTTTACAATCGAATAAATGTTCAGAGTCGGCGTGGTTCCGAGGTTGTATACCTTAGCACCCGCGTTGTAACTTACCCCGAGTCCACCAGGCTTGTTGTGTTTGGCGTCGCCAGTAACGCCTGCTGCATTCGTGTAGGTGCCGTTATTGTGGATTAAATTATCCGAATTACCTGCTCCAGGTAAATCGGTCGTCTCAGCAAGCGTACAATCCATTCCGGCCTCGGCAATGACAACCAAATCGCCCTCACGGAAACCATATCGATTGCTTACCTTAAACGTTGCTGAGGGTGAGGGCATGTTTTCCACAATATCGACTGTGGCTAAACCCGACGCAGAGTTGCCATACATCACTGAAATGGTATCGGAAGCCGCTCCAACTCCGGTAGTTGGATTGTTACCCGCGCCTTGAGTGATTTGGATCGGTGCCAATACAAAAGTAAAATCGGCGGGAATGCGGTTTTGGTTATAGGCATTTACGGTACAACCCAGAAGCGTTATATCGTTTATGCCGAAACCTGCCATACGCACATCGCGTTCCATCGTGTACAGGCCCATTATGCCGCTTTGCTGCGCATCGCTACCCGCCACGGAAGTGCGTTTGTAATTCTCGGAGACCGCAAATACCTGGAAAATTACAATCGAACCAATCAGTGCAATAATCATACCTACCATCAGTTCGACGAGGCTAAAACCTGCAGTTCGGTACGGCGAGTGGTGTTTTGTCATCATTGTGTTTGTTTTAACCATTGACGTAAGCAATTACTAAATGGTTGCGCTGGGCGGTCGCATTCGGTGCTTGCCAGAACATTTGCACCATGACCTGATTACTTGCTCCTAGGGTGATGGTTGGCTGATTTGCCGCATCGGTTACTCCGGGTAGCTGCAGCGCTCCACTCTGGATTTCAGTAGCCCAGGCACGCGTATCGATATTGCCAGTGCCGGTGGTGGTGCAGGGATTGCATGCATAGGTAGCAAGATTAGCCCGGTCAGCCCAGATCTGGCCGATGATCCGGTTAGCTAGAAAACCGGCATTGGAACGATATTTGGATTCAGCCACCGTATTAATTGCTGTGGCTTGCATACCCATCAACGCAAGTATGCCCATGGAAAAAATCAGGATAGCGATCAATGACTCCAGAAGTATGGATCCCTTTTGCTCTTTTCGAAATTTAATACGCATCATGGTTTTTCCTAGCATCCTCTCGGGTCGCTTGAGGGGTGCGATGGATCGCACGCGCGCGCCACCCCACCGGTATTAATCGTGATGCGTAATTCCTTAGTTTCGGCAGCAGGAATGGTTGTACTATCCACTTCAACTTGTGTGATTGGGGTCAGGTTAGTAACCCGACCCAAGCCGTTGAAATCAACTATGGTTGCACCACCAGGAGTAACGGTCATGATGGTATTTCCGGAACCTTCAGCAGCAGGGCGTGTCTGCACTACATTGCCAGATATCACCTCAGTGACCGACCACCCGGTATCGGCGTTTAGCGTAATCCGCACACCTTGATTAAGACGTACTGCCTCTGTCCGTGCCAATTGAAAACCTGCTAGGATGCTTTCAGTAGTGCTACGAATTTTGGTATTGGCGATCCATTGATTAAAACTTGGGAGCGCTAAAACTGTTAGTACCGCGAACACGGAAACCGTGATCAACAATTCGATTAATGTAAATCCTTGTTCGCATGGACGTGTTTTATGTGTAATTAGCATGATCCATCCTTTTTTGTAACCCAGCAGCCCCCTGTTAATGTCCAACCCAGCGCGACTGAAACAGTGGCTTTTGCATTGTTTTGGTCAATCGTGTAGTCAAAACCTGTCATGCCCTCACTTGCGTTTCCAAGTGCGCGCGCGGTAAATGCTGTCGCGGTCAACGTTGGGCAACTATACGCAAATGCACTTGTATTGCTGACTGCAGGCAATGGGGCAATCGTCCCTGCAATACAAGCCCCGACATAAGTACGATTGTCCTGATAGAATTGTTCAAGCTTTATTCTCATATCACCAAGATTTGACGTAGCTTCCATAATTTTTCCGCGTATTACATGATCTCGATAAGATGGGATGGCAATTACTGAAAGAATGCCGATGATGGCCAGTACTATCAACAACTCGAGCAAAGTGAAGCCCTGTTGTTGCTGATACACTGCAATTCTTTCAGCTTTCCCTCCCTTTCGTTCATGCATTGCAATCTCCTTCATGGCTGCAGAGTAGTGACCAGAAAGTACATCTGCAAGTGGTAATCGATAAGAGGTATGTGGTAAACGACAGGCGGCTTTATTGTAAGAATGAACGGTACCCATCCATTTCGTGTGGATTCCTAAATGTAGACTAGAGTGTTTCCGAACAAGTGTTTAAGATGGTAATCTGCTAAGCGAAACCCATTTCCATTTCCTTGGAATGGACGGAGCTCTAGGCGAGGAATCAGTTTTTGGCAACTGATGTTATTGTTATAGGTGGAGGGGTCATCGGGCTTGCTACGGCACGTGAATTATTGCGGCTGGGTGCGCGGGTGAGCATACTGGAGCGTAACCGCTGCGGGAGCGAGGCTTCCTGGGCGGGCGGCGGGATCCTTTCGCCGCTGTTGCCTTGGAATTATCCGGATCCGGTGACTCAGTTAACGCAATTGAGTAACAGATTGTTACCCGGATTGATTGAAATCCTACGCCATGAAACCGGTGTCGATCCAGAATACCAAGCCTGCGGTATGCTAGTGCTTCCCAATTTTAATAATGTGCAAAGTGCTCAGTATGATGGAGCAGAAGATTGGTGCGCTCGCAACGATTTTCCCATGAAAAGAGTCCGCTCGTGCGAAATTGCACTGAAGCTGATATTCGACGAACCAGCGGATAAATCAGCGCTATGGCTCTCGTCAGTGGCGCAAGTGCGTAGCCCAAGATTATTGCAGGCACTGAAAAGGTCAGTGGAGTTGTCTGGAGGCGTTATCATTGAACATACCGAAGTTTCAGGTTGGCGGCTTGGGCGGGGACGTGTCAAATCAGTTATCACCAATCGGGGAGAATATACAGGCGTCAATTATGTTGTTGCTGCGGGAGCGTGGAGCCGCGAGATTCTTGGCGAACATGCGTTAAAACTCAACATCTTCCCAGTGCGAGGGCAGATGCTACTTTTCAAAACAGCAGCAGATCTGCTGCACACGATTATACTACAAAACAGCTTTTACCTGATACCACGCCAAGACGGATACATTCTTGCAGGCAGCACTATGGAGAAGACCGGATTCGATAAAAGCATCACTGCGGATGCACGAAAGGCGTTGCTTGAAAGGGCGCATGCGCTATTGCCTATACTGACTGAAAAGACATTGGTTGGCCATTGGGCGGGGTTACGTCCAGGTTCGCCAGATAATATTCCCGTTATTAGTCGCCATCCCTCTCTAGCCAATCTTTATCTAAATAGCGGCCATCACCGCTATGGTGTGACTATGGCGTCGGGAAGTGCATACCTTTTATCCAACATGTTCATGAACAACTCTCAGCCATTTGATGTTACTCCCTATCAATGGCCGGTATGAATGCCAAGGAATGGCTTCTTGAATAGCGCACCAATTTTGACCAAGCTGCCGACACTTTATCCGCAGTGGACAGGATGGTAACATTAGCGTAATTCAACACAGAGCATAGGTATCATGTCCGGGCACAGTAAGTGGGCAAATATCAAACACAAGAAAGCTGCCACGGATGCCAAGCGCGGCAAGATTTTTACTCGGTTCATCAAGGAAATCACCGTTGCTACACGACTCGGTGGGGGTGATACAGCGAGTAATCCACGGTTGCGCTTAGCGGTCGACAAAGCCTACGAACAAAACATGCCCAAGGACAACATAGAGCGTGCGATAAAGCGTGGCAGTGGTGATCTAGAGGGCGTGAATTATGAAGAAGTTCGTTATGAAGGTTATGGCATCGCTGGTGCAGCCGTAGTGGTGGATTGTATGACCGATAACCGGGTACGAACTGTGGCGGATGTACGCCATGCTTTTATCAAGTATGGCGGCAACCTTGGGGCCGAGGGCTCGGTTCTATTCTTGTTCAAGCATTGCGGGCAACTTTTTTTTGCTCCCGGCACCAACGAAGACAAACTGATGGAAGCCGCATTGGAAACAGGTGCCGAGGATGTGATCAACAACGATGATGGCAGCATTGAGGTTCTCACTCTACCGTATGAGCTTGTCATCATCAAGTCGGCTTTGGAGAAAATGGGTTTCAAGGCAGAGCTCGCTATAGTGACAATGAAGCCGGACAATGAAGTCGTTTTGACAGGTGACGATGCGGTAAAAATGCAAAAGTTACTGGATACACTGGAAAATATCGACGACGTGCAGGAAGTCTTTACGTCGGCAGTAATTGAAAATTAGTTTTTTTATCTAAATAGGTGACATATTCGTATTCTTGGTATAGATCCCGGCTTGCGCATCACTGGTTTTGGGGCCATCGATAAAGCTGGCAATAAGTTAACTTATGTCAGTAGTGGTTGTATCAAAACGTTGGACGTTGGTCTGCCATTACGTCTGAAATCAATCATGGACAATCTCAACGAGGTTATCGCGCAGTACCATCCTGATCAGATTGCAGTGGAACAAGTATTCGTTAACATCAATCCGAAGTCTACGCTGTTGCTTGGCCAAGCTCGTGGTGCGGCAATTTGTGCAGCTGTGCTGAATAACATTTTTGTTGCCGAATACACTGCGCTACAAATTAAACAGGCAGTTGTTGGCAATGGTCATGCCAAAAAAGAGCAAGTACAGGAAATGGTAAAGCGACTGTTAGGTCTTTCTAGTAGACCTAATGAGGATGCAGCAGATGCCCTTGCCTGTGCCATTTGCCATGCTCACGGTGGGTTAGGATTAGGCGGTATTTCAACAGCAGGCTACAGCATGAAACGCGGAAGACTGGCATGATTGGCAGATTAACAGGTTTGTTGTTGGAGAAACAGCCACCGCTAGTGCTGGTCGATGTGCAAGGTGTGGGGTATGAAATCAACGTGCCGATGAGCACGTTCTATAATCTGCCTACCATAGGTGTGAAAATTACACTTCATACTTACCTCGTGGTGCGTGAAGATGCGCACTTGCTGTTCGGTTTTGCGACTGAGGCTGAGCGACGAGCCTTCCGCCAGCTCGTAAAAATTTCTGGTGTGGGAGCAAGAACTGCGCTAGCTGTTTTGTCTGGCCTGAGCGTGACTGATTTGCATCAAGCAGTGGCGGCTCAGGACAGTAGGCGGATTATCAAAATTCCTGGAATTGGTAGAAAAACTGCAGAGCGTTTACTGCTAGAGCTACGTGACAAACTCGATTCTGGCATGGTTGATATTGATAGCTCTACAGCTTCTTCAAAAGTAGCCAGTGACGTACTTAATGCACTGTTGTCATTGGGCTATAATGACCGAGAAGCCAGTTGGGCAATTAAACAGTTACCCTCGGATGTTGCTGTGTCCGAAGGTATTCGGCAGGCACTTAAACTCCTGTCAAAGGAAAGGTAATGCGGGCACTCAGCCTGTATTGTTGAATGATTGAGAATGATCGATTAACTACTGCTACGCACACCTCTCCTCAGGAAGAAGCTATGGAACTGGCTTTGCGTCCGCATCGCCTGGACGAATACGTTGGCCAGGAAAAGATTCTCGGGCAATTGCAGATATTTATCGAGGCAGCAAGAAAACGCAAGGAAGCACTCGATCATGTGTTGTTGTATGGCCCGCCCGGTTTAGGTAAGACTACGCTTGCCCATATTATTGCAAGAGAGATGGGCGTGAGCTTACGTCATACTTCTGGTCCGGTGCTGGAGCGCCCTGGCGACTTGGCAGCACTGCTCACCAACCTTGAACCTAATGATGTACTGTTCATTGACGAAATTCATCGTCTCTCTGCGGTGGTGGAGGAGATTCTCTATCCTGCCTTGGAGGGTTATCAACTTGACATCATGATTGGTGAAGGCCCCGCAGCACGCTCGGTTAAGCTCGATTTGCCACCGTTTACCTTGATAGGAGCTACTACTCGAGCTGGTATGCTAACCAACCCGTTACGTGATCGCTTTGGCATTGTTTCACGACTGGAGTTTTATTCGGCTGAAGAGCTGACCAAAATTGTGACGCGCTCGGCAGGGTTGCTGAACGTGGAACTTTCCCCCGATGGTGCATCAGAAATTGCAATTCGCTCACGCGGAACGCCGCGGATCGTTAATAGACTCTTGCGCCGGGTACGAGATTTTGCTGAAGTCAAAGCCGAGGGCCATATCACCCGAACCGTGGCAGACGCTGCACTAGTGATGCTGGATGTAGACGTTATTGGCCTTGATGTGATGGACAGAAAATTACTTTTGTCAGTGATAGAAAAATTTGGAGGCGGCCCGGTTGGAGTCGACAATCTCGCTGCGGCTATCAGTGAAGAGCGCGACACTATCGAAGATGTGTTGGAGCCCTATCTGATACAGCAGGGTTTTCTGAAACGTACTCCACGTGGGCGCATGGCTACGGCTATTGCTTATCAACATTTTGGAATATCGTTGAAAAATAGATTGAGCAATGATCTGTGGGAAGGGGAATGAGGGACATGTTAAAACCTGAAGACTGATTCTATAACTAACTTAGTACTAAACAATTGAAACTAGATGCCGCTTTTATTCTTCCTGTTCGTGTCTATTACCAAGACACAGATGCAGGAGGGGTGGTTTATCATTCGACTTATCTCGATTTCATGGAGCGCGCTCGTTACGAGTGGATGCGCGAACTGAAGTTGGATATTAATTCATTAATTCAGGTTCACAAGGTAGTTTTTATGGTACGTTCGCTCAAGATTGAATACTTCAAGCCGGCGTTGCTGGATGATTTGTTGCATGTAACCGTGCAGGCGACGGAACTTGGCAGAACTCGCATAACACTCTCCCAGCATGTTCTGCGCGACCATGTTACTCTGGCCAGCGCAACCATCCATGTGGTGTGCGTAGGTGCTGATACACGTAAGCTAGTGAGTCTGCCTGCGCCGCTACGACACAAATTTGGAAGTTTCTCATGAATGCAACTGTTACTCAGGACATGTCACTTTTCAATCTTATTAGCACTGCTAGTTTACCGGTACAGTTGGTGCTGGTGCTGCTGCTGCTTGCTTCATTTATGTCGTGGTGGTTTATTTTTCGAAAGCTGTTTACCATTAGGGCAGCAATAAAGCAGAGTGATGAATTTGAAAATATTTTTTGGAAAGGTGCCGATCTTAATGAGCTTTACCAAAGTATTATCAATTCGCGCTACACAGCAGGCAGCATGGAGCGGATTTTTGAGTCGGGCTTTCGTGAATTCATTAAACATAAGCGCCAGCCAGGAGTGGACGTTGGTGCCGTAATGGACGGTACACGCCGAGCAATGAGGGCTACGTATCAGCGAGAAATCGATAAACTTGAGTCGCATCTTGCTTTTTTGGCTACAGTGGGGTCGGTAAGTCCCTACGTTGGTTTGTTTGGCACCGTATGGGGAATTATGAACTCTTTTCGTGGGCTATCTAATGTCATTCAGGCTACCATCGCCCATGTTGCGCCAGGTATTGCAGAGGCGCTCATTGCTACCGCGATGGGACTGTTTGCCGCGATTCCAGCCGTTATTGCCTATAACCACTATGCTCGCGATATCGACAGACTAGCAACGCGTTTTGAGAGTTTTATGGAAGAACTTTCGAATGTACTGCAACGCCAGGTAACTGCGTAAAAGTACTTTAATGGGACAGGTTTCATGAATATGCGCCAAAAACGACGCTTGATGAACGAGATCAATGTTGTGCCGTATATAGACGTAATGCTGGTGTTGTTGATAATTTTTATGATTACAGCACCGCTTATCAATTCCGGCCAAATTGAATTACCCCAGATCGGCAAATCTTTGAAGCCAGCGATTGCACCCCTGCAAGTGATTATTAAGGCTGATAGTAGTATTACACTACGCGACCTTGCTAAGACGGGTATTGAACAAAAAGTCAATCGTGCTCAACTGGTTGAGGCGATCAAGCAAAAACAGGCGAGAAATATTGATCAACCTGTGGTGATTGCTGCCGATAAGAGTGTACGTTACGAAGAAGTAATTAAAGTGATGGATATTTTACAAGAACAGAAGGTTGGGAAAGTCGGGCTGTTGGCTACACAAAAAAAGAAGTAATACGAACAAACGATGAGCGTAATGGCATCGCTAGATTCTGAATACCTTAATCAGAGACTGTTGCTGGCAGGAGTGCTGGCGTTATTAGTACATTTGGCTTTTTTTATTTTTATGACTTTTGGACTCAGTTGGAAAACTTATCCGCCGGCAGGCGTGGTAGTGGATTTGTGGAGCGAACTACCTCAACCGGCACTACGGCCGAAGCCAATTCAGCCGCCGAGAAAAATAAAGCCCTTGCCCCTGAAGACGGAAAAGACGCCAGCACTTATTAAGCCGAAGCCAGCACTCATTAAGCCGGATATTGTAATTAAAAAAGAAAAAATTAAAAAACCTAAGCCAGTTGAAAAAAAACAACAGACGGATAGAAAGCAAAAAGAGAGAATAGCTGCCGAAGTGGATCGGCTTCAGAAAAAACAACAGGAAGAAGAGAAAAAGCTCCAAGAAAAGGAGGCGGGAGCACAAGCCACGTTTAAGCACCAATTGATAGATGAATACAAGGCAAAAATTTTGGCAAAGATCAAAAGCCGCATTGTTATGCCTCCTGATTTACCACATGATCCAGTGGCAGAGTTCGATGTTACACTACTTCCTGGTGGAGAAATTCTTGATGTGAAGATGCGAAAGAGCAGTGGATATATTGCCTTTGATAGAGCCGTGGAGCGTGCAATCGTTTTGTCCAGGCCACTGCCGCTGCCACCCGACCCTAGGCTATTCCCGAGTTTTCGAAATTTGAGTCTTAAGGTACATTACCTCGAATGACCAGTAAAATTTATCGTTTTAATGTGTTTTTTTCGAGAATTGGCTCTATGCAGATTTGTTTACGCCGATTTTCCTGCTGTACGTTTGTCGTATTCCTGTGTTTGGTCGGCACTCCACTCCATGCTGCCCTCAACATCGAAATTTTCGGTGGCGGCGCTACGCAAATTCCTATTGCTATTGTTCCATTTGCAGACGAAGAAAAACTTAAGCAAAACGTATCTGCAGTTGTAGCGGCTGATTTGCACCGTAGCGGTCTTTTCAGACTAGTTGATTCCAGTGGACTTGTGCCTCATGATCCCAGAGAAATTGTTTATCCTAACTGGCAAATTCTTGGTGCCGATGTGCTAGTCATCGGCAGCACTAGGATGTTACCCAATGGGCGGGTGGAAGTGCGATATAGCCTGGTGGATGTAGCAAGGCAGGAACTGTTGATCAGCGATATTGAGAATGTTTCCGTGAAGTATTTACGCGCTGCTGCCCATCGAATAGCGGATAATATTTATGAAAAGCTAACTGGAGATGTAGGTGTTTTCAGTACTCGTATTGCTTATGTAGTGAAACAGGGGGAAAAATACGCGTTGCAAGTGGCAGATGCGGATGGTTTTAATGCTCGGACGGCGATTGAATATACAGAACCAATTATTTCACTTGCATGGTCGCCAGATGGCACGCAGATAGCCTATGTGTCATTTGAGAATAAAAAGCCGGTGGTTCACATACAAACTTTGACAACCGGAGCGCGCAAGGCCATAGCCAAATTTAAGGGGAGCAACAGTGCCCCAGCGTGGTCACCCGACGGCAAAAAACTTGCGGTAGTGCTGAGCATACGAGGTGGCTCGCAAATATTTTTGATAAACTCTAATGGTAGCGGCTTGCGAAGGTTTAGCAAGAGTTATGGAATTGACACTGAGCCAAACTTTTCACCCGATGGGCAGTCGATTATTTTTACCTCTGACCGGGGAGGTAGCCCACAAATTTATCGTATGCCTGTAACGGGAGGTGCATCCGGAGTAGCTGAACGTCTCACCTTCGATGGCAACTACAATGTCAGTCCACATTACCGTCACGATGGTAAGAGTTTCACTTTTATTCATCGTAATGGAACGAAATTCAATGTGGCCGTGCTGGATCTGGAAACCCGCCAAGTGCAACTGCTGACAGATTCACAATTCGACGAATCTCCTAGTTTTGCCCCGAACGGCAAGATAATCCTGTATGCGACCGAAATTAGGGGACGTGGTATATTAGCTGCCGTATCAAGCGATGGCAGAACAAGACAGCGATTATCAACTCAGGAAGGAGACATAAGGGAGCCAGCATGGGGGCCTTTACCAAAGTTGCATTCAAAGTTGCATTAATTCCGACTTCGTTCGGCAATTCAGATTAATTTATAAGGAGGAAATCATGAATAGAATTTTAAGTGTAGTTCTGGTTATTTTGTTGTCGGCGTGTGCTAGCGAAACTACCAAGCCTACTGATGAAGCAGGATATCAACCTGAAGATGCAAGTCTTAGCGCGGAAGATAAGGCTGGCGGTCCCACCCTTAACCCACTTACTGATCCAGCCAATATACTGTCCAAACGTAGTGTGTATTTTGATTTTGATAAATACCTAGTAAAGGATGAATATAAATCCATGGTGTTGTCTCACGCCCGGTATTTGCGTGAACACTCTAATGCTAGCGTGCGTCTGGAGGGTAGCGCTGACGAGCGTGGTAGTCGAGAATACAATCTTGCGCTAGGCCAGCGTCGTGCCGACAGCGTAAAGAGAGTAATGACCCTGTCGGGCACTAAAGAAAACCAAATCGAGTCTATTAGCTTAGGAGAGGAAAAGCCACGTGCTGTCGGTCATAACGAGGCCTCGTGGGCTGAGAATCGCCGTGCAGATATTCGCTATCAGGGCGAGTAAATATGTGTTTGCGCGTCCTCTTGTTATTGGCAGTGTTGGTCGGTTGTAATTCGAGTTACGCCGCACTGTTTGATGACAAGGGCGCGCGACAGCAGATTGTTACGCAACAGAAACAAATTGATGAGTTACGTAAACAAGGGAAGGTGCTAGAAACACACATCACCAAGCTGGAAGAGACAAATAATCAGGCGCTTGTGAGGCTCCATAACCAGATCGAGGAGTTAAAGATTGCCCTCAATAATCTGAATGGGCAGATTGAGGTGCTGACCAACGAAATTGGGTTGTCGCAAAATAGGCAGAAGGATTTTTACATTGATCTTGATAGTCGGCTAAGACGAATCGAACAGCTTGGCGCATCTGCTGATCCGGAATTGAATGCGAAGCCTTCATCTGCTACAGGAGGTTTACCAACTAAAAATGTTACGGTGGGGGCGGCTGATGAGAGTCGTGATTATGAGGCCGCTTTCGATCTGTTCAAGATCGGCAAATACCAGGACGCGATTTCTAAGTTCAAAGGATTTATCAAGAGTCATCCTGAATCTAAACTTATACCCAGTGCTCACTACTGGATTGGTAATTCTTATTATGCCTTGCGTGACTTCAACAGCGCCATTGATGCGCAGCGAGAATTGATCAAAGCTTTTCCAGATAGTGCTAAAGTCCCCGATGCCATGCTCAACATCGCAAGTAGCCAGCAAGAAATAAATCACAGAACAGATGCAAAAGAAACCCTGAACGATTTGATCGCCCAATATCCCATCAGTGATGCTGCAGAAAAAGCCAAGCTACGATTAGCCAACCAAAAATAAGATAGTCTTGGCTTGTACCATTTAATGTTGGCGGTAATGCGATATGGTTCTTGCTTTTCCCTCATTGCAACACACAATTGCACAGACACCTGAAACAGGGATTTTGCGCGTCAGTGAAATATTTTTTTCCCTGCAAGGTGAAACCAGTCGCGTAGGGTTGCCTACAATATTCGTGCGCTTGACCGGTTGTCCCTTACGTTGTAGTTACTGTGACACTGAGTATGCCTTTTATGGTGGTAAGGGCATGTCAATTTCTTCCATTCTAGAGGAAGTCTCTAGTTATGAAGCACACAATGTCACCGTCACTGGTGGTGAGCCTCTAGCGCAGAAAAAATGCCTGATATTACTTAGGTTGTTGTGCGACGCAGGTTACTCAGTATCGCTTGAAACCAATGGTGCACAGGATGTATCTAGGGTAGATGGGCGCGTAATAAAAGTTCTAGATGTTAAAACTCCCGGTTCAGGAGAGGCTAAGAAGAACCTCTGGACTAATCTCGAATATCTTACACACCAAGATGAACTGAAGTTTGTCCTATGTGACGAAGTGGATTACCAGTGGGCAATTGAGACCATACGTAAGCATCACCTGGATCATATTTGCTCAGTTTTGTTTTCGCCGGTTTATGGCAAACTTGATCCTGCATTGCTCGCTTCATGGATATTACGTGATCGCTTACGTGTAAGGATGCAGATTCAACTACACAAGTTACTGTGGGGCGAGGGGCCAGGACGATGAGAAACCAGCAAGATTTACACATAAATTTTCGTTTTTGATCATATGGCAATAGCTGTGGTGCTCTTATCGGGTGGATTAGACTCTACTACCATTCTTGCTACCGCCCGTGACAAGGGGTACGAGTGTTACGCCTTGAGCGTCGATTACGGTCAACGCAATCGATCGGAACTGGTAGCGGCAGCGGATGTAGCCCGATCAATGGGAGCGTGCGAGCATCAGATCATAAATGTTGATTTGACCATGTTCGGCGGATCGGCTCTCACTGATAAATCCATCGCCGTTCCTATAGACGGAATTAAGGCTGGCATCCCGATTACTTATGTCCCCGCGCGCAACACCATAATGTTGTCACTCGCACTGCCGTGGGCCGAGGTGCTTGGAAGCAGCGATATTTTTATCGGCGTCAATGCGGTGGATTATTCTGGCTACCCTGATTGCCGGCCCGAATACATTTCCGCTTTTGAAAAAATGGCGAATCTAGCAACTAAGGCTACAACCCAAGACAACAAACTAAGCATCCATGCTCCGCTTATTAACTTGTCCAAAGCAGAAATAATCCAGCAAGGGGAGTTGCTTGGTGTCGATTACAGCCTGACGGTATCTTGCTATCAGGCGGATGAAGCTGGGCTTGCCTGTGGAAAGTGCGACTCCTGCCGATTGCGACGGGCGGGGTTCGAAGCGGCGAACGTTACTGATCCAACACGTTACAAGTATGGGGCGATTTTATAATCTCTATTGTTAGTTATCTGAAAGCTACACAAAAATACTGTGCGATCCTCCCATTAATTTGGCAGAATATGCACCATCGGAACAATTGTTTTTTTAGAGGGGAATCGAGATGAAATACCAAAGCTTTCATGAATTCTGCGCCCATATAGCCGAGCGTAATCCAGGCCAGATAGAGTTTCAACAGGCGGTTGATGAAGTCATGGAGAGCATCTGGCCCTTTATCACCAGCCACCCTCGTTATGCCGAGCACGGTCTTCTGGACCGCCTCGTTGAGCCGGAGCGAACCATTATTTTCCGAGTGTGCTGGGTGGACGATCATCGCGAGGTAAAAGTTAATCGTGGTTATCGGATACAGCACAGTTCATCCATAGGCCCCTACAAAGGGGGCACCCGTTTTCATCCTTCGGTAAATCTTTCTATTCTCAAATTTCTAGCATTCGAGCAGACTATCAAGAACTCCCTGACCACTTTACCCATGGGTGGCGGCAAGGGTGGCGCCGATTTCGACCCCAAGGGGCGGAGTCCGGGGGAAGTGATGCGTTTTTGTCAGGCGTACATAAGCGAGTTATTCCGTCATATTGGTTCCGATACAGATGTGCCAGCTGGCGACATAGGCGTTGGTGGCCGGGAAGTGGGTTTTATGACCGGTATGATGAAGAAGTTGTCCAATCGAGCCGATTCTGTTTTTACCGGCAAAGGGTTGAGTTTTGGAGGCTCCCTGATTCGTCCAGAAGCTACTGGTTACGGTACAGTATATTTTGTTGCGGAGATGCTCAAGCACGCTGGTCGCTCGTTAGATGGTCTACGAGTTTCTGTTTCAGGTGCAGGTAACGTAGCTCAGTATTCTATTGAAAAGGCGATGATGCTAGGTGCCAAGGTGGTAACAGTTTCCGATTCAAGCGGCACAGTGGTTGATGAGAAAGGCTTCACTACCGAGAAACTTTCAGAGCTGATGGACGTGAAGAATCATTTAAGAGGTCGAGTCAGCGACTACGCTAAGCGAGTGAAGGCCACTTTTATGCTTAATGTGCGCCCATGGCATGTTCCTGTCGATGTAGCGCTGCCTTGTGCAACTCAAAACGAGATAGATGAAAAAGATGCGGCTACCTTGATCAAAAATGGTGTGCTTTGTGTTGCTGAGGGTGCCAATATGCCTTCTACGACGGGAGCCATAAAACTCTTCGAGAAGAGTGGGGTTCTATTTGCCCCGGGCAAGGCCAGCAACGCAGGTGGGGTGGCCACCTCTGGACTAGAAATGAGCCAGAATGCCATGCGCCTTTCTTGGCCACGGGAAGAGGTAGATGCCCGTTTACTGGAGATCATGCAAGCCATCCATAGCTCCTGTATTCAATACGGTAAGCGAAAAGACGGAAGCATTAGTTATGTTGATGGAGCAAATATAGCCGGCTTTGTCAAAGTGGCGGATGCGATGCTTGATCAGGGTGTGATCTGAGTATCATTTTGCTGGATAACGTAATCACTGTTATCTGCAAGGTTATCAAATAAAAGACCGATAACTTATCGGATCCAAACTGTCTTGGTATTAACGAATTCACGAATCCCGTGATATGATAACTCTCTACCAAAGCCGGAACTTTTAATGCCGCCAAAGGGCAGACGTGGATCAGACTTGACCATACCATTAATAAAGCTGCATCCAGCGTGAATTTTCTGTGCGACTTTCTCCGCGTGTTCGGCATCATGGCTCCAGATGCTAGAACCAAGGCCAAAGCGTGTATCGTTGGCAATGTGAATGGCTTCTTCTTCGTTTGCCGCGTGTATTATGGTGGCCACCGGACCAAATAGTTCTTCATGATATGCTCTGGTTTGTGCCGTTACTTGATCGAGTATTGATGGTGGGTAAAATGCACCCTCACCAGTTGCCAACTCACAGCCAAGAGCCATCTGTGCACCTTGTGCAATCGAGTCAGTCACCTGCAGATGCAGTTCATTTCGTAAGTCAAGCCGTGCCATTGGACCGATCTGAGTCGACTCGTTCATTGGGTCACCTATTATCAGCTCTGTTGTTTTCGCTTTAAACAAAGATACAAACTCATCAGCGATTTCTGCAACCGGGATAATGCGTTTGGCCGCAATACACGATTGTCCGCAATTCTGAAACCGTGATTTTACCGAAAAGGTAGTAGCTTGTTCCAGATCAGCATCTTTTAACACAATAAATGCATCCGACCCTCCCAGCTCCAGCACGCATTTCTTCAGGTGCTGGCCAGCATGAGCAGCGATTTTTCGCCCAGCAGCTTCGGAACCAGTGAATGTCACAGCCTGGACGTGCGGATTAGCAATAGCATCCACCACGTCAGCTGCTTCGATCATAAGCGTTGTGAAAAGATATCGGGGAAATTCAGCATCGTAGAAAAGTTTCTCCAGTGCCAGCGCACATTGTGGCACATTGGAAGCATGTTTCAGAACACAGCCATTACCCGCCATGAGTGCGGGTGCGGAAAAACGAATAACCTGAAAGAATGGAAAGTTCCAAGGCATCACTCCCAGTACGATGCCAATGGGATCATAGGAGACATAACTTTTACTCGCATCAGTTTGGATTATTTCATCTTGCAAAAAATCTTTAGCGTGCGTCGCGTAGTATCTGCAAGTAAGGGCGCATTTTTCCACTTCAGCGCATGCCTCACGTAGCGGTTTTCCTATTTCGACAGTGATTAGTTTGGCATATTCAGTAACGTCTTCATGTAGCAGCATAGCAGCTCTATTCATTCGCTTTGAGCGTTCGGCGAAAGCGGTTTCTCGCCAGATTTGTTGGGTGTTGTATGCTTTCTCCAAGGCTGTTGCAAGATGCTGACTGTCCCAACTGTTATAGGTCTTAACGATTTTATTAGTAGTAGGATTTAGGCTGATATAAGGCATGATGTGTTATGCTTTGAAAAGTAAAGACATAACAGAAACTGGTAGAATTTGCCCCTCTTTCATGTTTTGCATTCCATATTCATACTATAGCAGACCATGAAAAATATTTTTCTTGTGTTATTGTTTCTTGGTAACGTTGGAACACTCGTAGCTAGCCAAGATGATACTTTCATTACTGTACGTAAAGCATTCCGATCGGGAAATTCTGCTCGCTTGGCCATTAATATCCCACGTCTACAAGGCCATGTGCTGGAATCTTATGCACTCTATTATCAGTTGAGCCTGCAGTTGGAGGATCCCGATGTGGATGTGGATGCGGAGACGGTCAGGAAATTTCTCTTTCGTTATCGGGGCGATCTTCTTGCTGATAAGATACGCGGCGAATGGCTAAAAATCCTTGGAAAAACACACCAATGGGAATTGTTTGCTGAGGAATATCCAGCACTAATCAACAAGGATACCGAGATTAGTTGTTACTCCTTGCAACAGCGGTTATACGTAAACGATAGTGATGCATTGCATGAGGCGCTTCCGCTATGGTTCAACGGGCAAGATATGTCGGAAAGCTGTACGCCATTGTTTGCTTCGCTTATTACGACCGAACTTCTAACGAAGGAGGATGTGTGGCGCCGGCTTCGCTTGGCCTTGGAAGTAGGCAATGTTGGCGTTGCAAAACACATCAACCAGTATCTGCCAAAAAAACAGGCGCTCAACGAACGCAAGTTAAATGCCGCCACCAAAAACCCATTACGCTACCTAGGAAAATACCGAAATAAGATCAAAACTCGCGCTGACCGTGAAGTAATTCTATTCGCTATGTTACGCTTGCTTCGTAGCGGTCTAGATCGAGCTCATGCCTATTGGCCCAAGGTACGTGAGCGATTTTCTCACGGCGAGCAATCATATTTTAAGGCACAGTTGGCAAGCCGGGCGGCATATAAGCTTGATCCGCGTGCACTTGGCTGGTTCATGGAAGCCGCTAACATTAGTACTCCAGTCCTACTTTCGGATGCACAACTGGTATGGAAAACACGTGCTGCACTACGTGCTAACAACTGGATGACGGTGCTAGAAAGCATCGAGGCCATGTCTACTCGGGAACAGCAAGCAGCAGCTTGGCGATATTGGAAGGCTCGCGCTTTGAAGGCTAAAGGTAAAACTGCAAAAGCCAATGCGATCCTCGCACCATTAAGCACCGAACACCATTTCTATGGCCAGCTAGCGAAAGAGGAACTGGAGATGGTAATTGGTATCCTTCCTAAATCCTATAAAATTAGGACAGAAGAGATTACAACTGCACAGCAGTTACCAGGAATTCGACGAGCACTTGCCCTGTATCGTCTGAATCTACGAATTGAGGCCACACGCGAGTGGGCTTGGGCGATACGTGGATTCGATGACAAGCGTCTATTAGCTGCTGCTGAAGTAGCGCGCCGTAACAAAATCTACGATCGCGCTATCAATACAGCCAATAAAACCATGCAACTGCATGATTTTAATCTACGCTACCTCGCTCCTCATCGTGCAGTGATGCAAGATGTCTTGAAACAAAAAGAGCTTGACGAGGCTTGGGTGTACGGTTTGATTCGACAGGAAAGTCGTTTCATCACTAACGCTAAGTCTAGCGCAGGTGCAATCGGTTTGATGCAATTGATGCCATCTACCGCTAAATGGATAGCCAAAAAATTAGGTATGCGGAATTACCGTAAAAAACTTGTTATCCAGGTGAATACCAATCTAATGATGGGGACATATTATCTTAAGCATGTACTCACATTATTCGATAATCAATCATTGTTGGCTTCAACGGCCTACAATGCTGGTCCTCGTCGTGCTCAGCAATGGCGCGGTGTGAAGCCACTGGAAGGCGCAGTTTATGCAGAAACTATTCCTTTCAACGAAACTCGTAACTACGTAAAAAAGGTCATGAGCAACACCATGTATTATGCTAGTACCTTCGGTCATCGAGTGCGGACCTTGAGACAGCGTCTCGACATAGTTGCGCCTAAATGAGATAACAACGACTTACGAAAGAGAAAGAACAGGCGCTATGAAAATCAATAATGTATGTATTATTGGCGGCAGCGGGTTTGTGGGTGGGCATATTGCGCACTTACTCACCGCACAAGGAATCAACCTACGTGTTCCAACACGTCATCGAGAGCGCGCCAAGTCGCTTTTGGTTTTACCGACTGCGGATGTGGTGGAAGCTGATGTCCATGATCCCACAGAACTTGATCAGCTTCTGGTTGGTATGGAAGCAGTTATTAATTTGGTAGGTATCTCGAATGGCGATTTTGTATCTGCACACGTTGAATTACCAAAAAAAATTGTAGCAGCATGTAAGCGTAATAGTATATTACGCTTGTTACACGTGAGCGCTCTTAATGCCAATATTAACGGTGCAAACAATTATTTGCGTTCTAAGGGTGAGGGCGAAAGAGTCGTAATGGAGTCGGATTTGAAGACGACCGTTTTCAGACCATCGGTCATATTCGGTCCGGGGGATTCGTTTCTCAATCTATTTGTTGATCTGGTACGGCGGCGCCTACCAGTACTATCACTAACATTCCCCAATGCGAAACTACAGCCGGTATCTGTAGAGAATGTGGCACATGTAATCGTAGCAAGCCTTTCTGCTCCTACCACTTTTGGTCAAAGTTATGATTTATGTGGCCCAAAAATATACACTTTAAAGCAGCTAGTGGAATACGTGGCCTTTATAACTGGGCACGATCTTGCCGTTATTGGATTAAATGACAGCCTTTCCTACTTGCAAGTGATGATTATGAAAGTTTTTCCGGGTAGGCTTATGGCCCGCAACAACTATTTTTCGATGAAAGTTGACAGTATATGTAACTGTGATAATGCCAATAATTTGGCAGCAGTGTTCGGTATCCGCTCCACGGAGTTGGAAGAAGTAGCGCCACTATATTTAGCACACCTTACGCCGCGTGGGCGGTATAACGGTTTTCGTGATCGAGAGGGGAGACAAAATTAGTTCCCTATCGGAAGTTTATTTAGTTGGCGGCTCAGTACGCGACGAACTGTTGGAACTGCCGGTCAAAGACCATGATTATGTTGTTGTGGGGTCTACGCCAGAGGAAATGGTGGGGCTTGGGTATCGTTCAGTGGGCAAAGACTTCCCAGTTTATCTTCATCCCAAAAGCCAAGACCAATATGCGTTGGCGCGAACTGAGCGTAAAGTTGCACGTGGATATAAGGGTTTTAAAGTTTATACGTCTCCTAAAGTTACGTTGCAGGATGATTTGGCTCGACGAGATCTCACTATTAACGCAATCGCCAAGGATAAATATGGCAATATTATCGATCCCTTCAATGGTGTTGCTGACCTTGAAGCAGGTGTGCTGCGACATGTAAGTCCAGCGTTTTCCGAAGATCCGGTCCGAGTGCTACGAACGGCACGTTTTTCTGCTCGTTTTGGTTTTCGTATCGCTCCAGAGACCCTCGTGTTAATGAATGAATTAGTACGCAACGGCGAAGTTGATGCTTTAGTGCCTGAGCGAGTGTGGCTGGAAATTGCTCGCGGATTGATGGAGCAAAATCCTTCACGCCTGTTTTATGTACTACGAGAATGTGGTGCACTGGCTCGTATCATGCCGGAAGTCGATGTATTGTTCGGCATACCCCAGCCAGCGCAATGGCATCCCGAAATTGATACTGGCGTACACGTAATGCAGGTTATTGATTATGCCGCATCAAAAAATTATTCTTTACCAGTGCGTTTTGCAGCACTTACCCACGACCTTGGTAAGGGGGTTACGCCGCGGGATTCATGGCCACACCATGTTGGCCATGAATCCCATAGTGTGAAATTAGTTAAAGATTTATGCAAGCGCATCAAGATCCCTAAAGATAGTCGTGATCTTGCATTACTAGTGGCACGCTTTCACAGTAATGTACATCGTACAGCGGAATTATGCCCGGAAACTATAGGCGATATGCTACTAGCAGTGGATGCTTATCGTAAGCCAGAGCGCTTCGAGGAATTTATTCAAGCCTGCGCATGCGATTTTCATGGGCGGTCTGGCTACGCCAAAAAAACCTACCCGCAGGCGATGCGGTTACGTGCGGCATTCAATGCAGCAAGTAGCGTAGATAGTGGTGCAATCGCTGCTAGCCTAGCAATGATTGTTTCTGATCCTACCCTTTTGTCGGCTTCAATTAATGCAAAGGTACGAGAAGCACGTATCGACCAAATCAAAAGTCGGCTAACTTGATCTCTATAGTTGTATAAGTAAGAGCAACGGCTTAGTCTGATAATGAGACATTATCCAGTGTGGCGATCCTATATAAGGCTGCGCCTCTCCAAATATTTTTGATGATATTCTTCAGCACGATAAAACTCGTCGGCAGGTAAAATTTCCGTTACGATAGATTCACGCCAACGCCTACTTAGCCGTAATTTTTTCTTGGATGATTTCGCTGTGGCTTCCTGATCTGTCGTATTAAAGAATATTATCGAACGGTACTGCGTGCCCACATCCTGGCCTTGCTGATTGCGGGTAGTTGGATTATGGCAATTCCAGAACACATCAAGTAATGCTTCGTAAGTGACCTGAGAGGGATCATATTCTACTTGCACCACTTCGGCGTGACCGGTTTCACCTGTGCACACATCGTTGTATGTGGGGTTTTTAACGTGGCCACCGGAGTATCCACATATTACCTCACTGACACCTTGGACTCGACGGAAAGTGGCTTCTACGGACCAGAAACAACCTGCTCCAAAAATTACTTTTTCCATGGGCATTGTCGTAATCTCTTTAAGATAAATAATACTTGTCTTAGAAAATAAAAGATCGAATTTCTGGGGTGATCATCGTGGCTTACGAGGCATAATGGAGAACAGGCGATCGTAAACAAAATTGGGAAGTAATTTCAGCACGCGTGCAACAATTGCCATTTGCCAGGGGATCACAGCATACAATTTTTTATGCTTAATGATACGTACAATCTTTTTGGCAACGGTTTCTGCCGTCAGGATAAAGGGCATGCGAAATGGGTTATTCGCTGTCATCGGTGTGGCAATGTAGCCGGGGCAAACAGTAATGACAGATACACCGCTTCCAAACATTTCCACGCGCAGGCTTTCCAGATACAATATAGCAGCAGCTTTTGACGCTGAGTAAGCACCTCCACCGGGAAGTCCACGATAGCCTGCTATGCTAGCGATTCCAACTAAACTACCATGTCCGGATGTTCGCATTGCAACAATAAACGGCTGGAAAGTGTTAACCATTCCAGTGACGTTAGTTGCTAAGATAGACTCAAAAACTTCGCTGTCTTCAGCATATTCTGTGAGGACGCCACGACTGATGCCGGCGTTGGCGATGACAATATCAGGGCAGTCGTGGCGTTGTATGAAATCACGTGCGGCAGATTGCATAGATTGGACATCGCGAACATCAGCAGCATAGAAAAAAGCACTAGGTAGTTCATTCGCTAAAGCTTGTAATGGTTCCTTGTTCCTTGCAATCAGTCCAAGTGTCGCACCTAGTGCTGCATAATGCCTGGCTAACGCCATACCTAATCCGCTGGAAGCACCGCTAATAATAACTTTTAATGGCATCGAAAGGGTTGAAGTTGGCAAGGAGAAGGTAGCAGTGAGCTATGATTTTTTCGTTCTTTCCTTACGCACTTTTTTAATCAATTCATCTAGTGTTTTAATGGTTTCTTGTGGAGTATCACTCATTTTTCCGCTGGTCAAGTACTTGCCATCCACTACCAATGCTGGGACACCTTTGAAACCATAATCTCTAGACATTCGTGAGGATTGGGACGATTGATTTTCAACGGTGAAAGAATTGTAAATAGCAACGAATTTTTTTCGATCAATTCCTTGTTTCTCGATCCAGTTAAATAACAGTTCTTCCTTGGTTAGGTCAATTCTTTCGATATGAATAGCGTAATAGATTTTATCGTGTAACTTGTCCCTTGCCCCCATGACCTCCAACGCGTAAAAAGTTTTTGCACCAGGAACCCAACTGCTGCGAAAAATCGCCGGAACGTATCGGAAACTTACATCTTTAGGGGCTCTTTTCAGCCAGGCTTTGATGTAAGGGTGCAACTTGTAGCAGTGCTGGCAGCCATACCAAAAGAACTCGCGAACCTCAATATTTTTACTGTTTTCAGTCGGTTGAGGTCTAAGTAAGACAGTGTAATCTCGGCCTTCGGTAAGTTCGGCACGTACACCAGAAATACCGGTAACGCCCAAACCAAGAAATAAAAGAAAGGCTACAAAGAAGCGCATAGGGCTCATTTTTTCTCCTTTAGATAAATTCGATATTTCCATTCGCGGTGATTTTGGTACGAAGTGCCCTTACTGGGTTTCTTCATGTACCTTGATAAGATTGGCCTCAACGCCGCTCTGCAGCAGAGCTGAGCGTGCTTGATTAATGTCAACAACTTTCGTAAAGGGTCCTACGCGAACCCTATGCCACATACCCTTTTCAGACAAATCGGCTGATTGAACATAGGCTCGCATGCCGAGCATGGCAATTTTTGCTTTTAGACTTTCCGCATCCTCTGCGTTCTGGAATGATCCTGCCTGAAGATAATATTTGTCCTTGGGCGATGGTTGTTGTACGGCTTCTTGAAATTGCTGCTCAGTAACTGGTTCTTCACTACCGGACAGTATTTTGTAGAATTCAAATCGTGGTTTTCCATTTGTAGTTTTAGCTGATTTCCCCACTCTGTCAGATACTTGTACCCCTTTTAAGGCTCCGTTCTTTGAGCTTTTTGTCGTCGTGCTGACCTCAGGCTTGGCACTTAGAATGAACGGACTAGGTGCCTGGTGGATATATATCCACACACCGATGGCGCTGACAAGACCCAACACATAACCAACAAATAATCCTAAAAGAAGAGTAGCTCCTTTTTTGTCGGAAGTAGATTTGGGAGGGGATTTGTAGTCTCGACTCATAGAAATGTTTACCGGATTTGTATGCTTACATCTTATCAGGTGCACTCACACCCAGCAGCGTTAAACCGTTAACCAACACCTGCCGTATTGAGGCAATCAATGCCAACCTGGCGAGCCGGAGTGGTATTTCCGGCACGAGAAAGCGTGTTGAATTATAATAACTGTGGAACTCACCCGCCAGTTCCTTAAGGTAGAAGGCAATCAGGTGAGGAGAGAGTTCCCTCGCCGCCACATCCACTATTTCAGGGTAATCAATCAGTTTTTGTAGTAGTGACAATTCTACAATACTAGAGAGTAGAGCTGTATCAGCATTGGCAAGAGTTGTAGGATTCTCACCCCACTGTTTCAGAACACTACACACCCGCGCGTGGGCATATTGTACATAATACACTGGGTTATCATTATGTCGCGATTTTGCCAGATCCAAATCAAAATCCAGATGCTGGTCACTTTTACGTAACATGTAAAAGAATCGCGCTGCATCGTTACCTACTTCCTGACGTAATTCCCGTAATGTTACAAATTTTCCTGATCGGGTAGACATGGGCGCCTTAACGCCGTCACGGTAAAGCACAACAAACTGCACCAATGCAATTTCGAGTTTTGATGGGTCAAATGCTAACGCCTGAATTGCCCCCCTCACCCGAGGAATATAACCGTGATGATCGGCGCCCCACACGTCAATGATGCGGTCAAAGCCACGCTGAAATTTGTTGAAATGATAGGCAATATCAGAGGCGAAATATGTGAATTGCCCATTCTCCCGCTGCACGACCCGATCTTTCTCATCACCAAAATCAGACGAGCGGAACCATCTGGCACCATCTTGCTGATACAAGTAATTTTTTTGTTCAAGCAATTGAATCACATGGTCCACCATGCCGTTTTCAAATAACGATTGTTCTGAAAACCACGTATCGAACACTACACCGAATTCCATCAAATCATTACGGCAGTCACCCAGTTGTTCGGTTAAAACAAAATTGTGAATATATATGTAATCCCGCCCTAGCAGTTTTTTGGTGTTGGCTATAAATCGATCAAGTAATATCTCAGAGTCATCCTCTGTTTTTACATCCGCAGTAGAGATGTCCTGTAAAAGCGAATCAGGTTGATGCAGATAGTGGTTACCATGTGCCTTGTAAATCAACTGTGCCATGTTACGAACATATTCACCTTGATAGGCATTACTAGGGAAGGATATGGCTAGGCCATTCAATTCAAGATAACGCAACCAAGTAGAAACCGTTAAAATGTCCATTTGCCGCCCTGCATCATTGACATAGTACTCACGTGTTACAGAGAAACCTACAGCCGTCAGTACATTGGCGAGACATGCACCAAATGCCGCACCGCGCCCGTGCCCAACATGTAGTGGACCAGTAGGGTTTGCTGAAACGAATTCCACCTGAATTTTCTTACCTGCGCCAAAGTTGCTACAGCCGAATTCTTTGCTACTCTCCAGCACAATGTGTGGAAATTGTTGCTTAGTGGAGATTTTAAGAAATAAATTGATGAATCCTCCTCCCGCAGCCTCAACCTTTTCAAGGTAGGGTGAGGTAGGCATCGCATTAATCAGTAATGTAGCAATGGTTCGTGGGTCTTGATGTAGTGGCTTGGCCAACTGCATTGCCAGATTACAGGAGTAATCGCCATGACTAATTTGTTTTGGGCGAGCAAACTCAATATTAATGCCCAAATCCGTGTTTGTGAATGTGCTCAAGGCGTGGTGCAGTAGCTCTGCTAAGTGAGATTTAAAGTTGGGGTGGACTGGTAAAGTCATGGACGCATTAATGGTAGTGGATTGTTTAGCACTTACTATTATAGCGAGGTTGGGACAAGACTACGCTTGCAAGTTTTCCATATGCAACAACGAAAGAAAGCCACTGTAGTCGAGCAACTACCATGAAGGTTTGCGCATATGAAACAAATCTAGTTCACACTAAAAATTTTCCCCAGCGATATCGTGGGCCGCAAAAAAACTATGGTAATGTTAGGCAGTGTGAATGCATGTACGCTGTTATCCGAAACTGTAAAATGAAAATATATTCAAATCTTATTTCTTTGGTGGAGCAGTTGATGTCCGGGCATGATTGGTATTAAAGTACGTAGCGGGCCAGGTCTTCGCTCTGGGACAAGTCTTTGAGCCGTATATCTACATAGGCGGCATCAATACAGACGGTTTTTCCACTGTGCTTAGCTGCATCAAAGGAGATTTCTTCCAAAAGTTTTTCCATAACCGTGTAAAGTCGCCTCGCACCAATGTTCTCAGTTTTTTCGTTGACTGCGAAAGCAATTTCTGCCAAGCGTTTGATTGCATCGGGCTTAAATTCCAGCTTGATTTCTTCGGTTTTCAGTAGTGCTTCGTATTGACGTGTCAAGCAGGAATCAGTGTTGGTGAGGATTTGTACAAAATCACCAACATTGAGATTTGCCAGCTCGACACGAATTGGAAAGCGCCCCTGTAGTTCGGGAATCAGATCGGAGGGTTTAGAAAAGTGAAATGCTCCGCTGGCGATGAACAGTATATGATCGGTTTTAATCATGCCGTATTTGGTAGAAACGCTAGTGCCTTCTACTAGTGGCAATAAGTCTCGCTGTACGCCTTGGCGTGATACATCGGCTCCTGATGTCTCGGAACGACTAGTGATTTTGTCGATTTCATCCAGAAACACGATACCATTCTGCTCAACGTTTTGTACTGCTTGTAGCTTCAACTCTTCGTCGTTAATTAGTTTAGAAATTTCTTCCTCTGCGATGAGTTTTAACGCCTCGCAGATTCTCAGTTTACGAGTCTTTTTCCTTTCCCCTCCCAAATTTTGGAACATGCCTTGAATTTGCGTAGTGAGGTCCTCCATTCCCGGAGGGGCGAAGATCTCCATCTGTGCGCGTGCTGCTGAAACCTCGATTTCAATCTCCTTGTCGTTGAGCTCACCCTCACGCAACTTCTTTCGAAATTTCTGCCGGGTGGCATTATTTTTTTCTTCACTTTCTGTTTGTGAACTCAGATCCCGCGCGGGTGGTAACAACACGTCAAGGATGCGCTCTTCCGCATGGTCTTCAGCTCGTGGCCGTATATTGCGAGATTCTTGTTCACGCAACTGTTTGACAGCAGATTCCACTAAATCGCGAATGATAGAGTCTACATCACGTCCGACATAACCCACTTCTGTAAACTTAGTAGCCTCAACTTTAATGAACGGTGTATTAGCAAGTTTGGCTAAGCGGCGGGCAATTTCAGTTTTACCAACGCCGGTAGGGCCAATCATCAAAATATTTTTCGGCGTGATTTCCTGCCGCAGGGGATCTGCTACCTGCTGTCTGCGCCAACGGTTTCTAAGCGCGATGGCAACAGCACGTTTAGCGGAATCCTGGCCAATGATATGCTTATCGAGTTCGTGGACGATTTCCTGTGGGGTCATTTGGGACATAGATTCGTGTATTAGTGATTAGTGGTGAAACGTAATAAATTAACGATAAGAGGCGTGGCGCGTAAGGGAAATACTAGCAAATCCGTCAACGCTTTATTTCTCTGTTTCTCAAAAATTAGCCAAAGGGGACAGACTTTTTCCTATATTTTCTGTTTGCTACCTATTTTTTTCACTATCATGCTATTCAAGAACCTCAATGCTGTGGTTTTGGTTGGTGTAAATACATATATCGCCAGTGATGGCGAGCGATTTCTTGACAATTTCTAGCGACGTCAGGTTGGTATTTTCCAGAAGAGCACGGGCAGCAGAATGAGCATAAGAGCCGCCGCTGCCGATAGCAGCAAGCCCCAATTCGGGTTCAATCACATCGCCTGATCCGGTGATGATAAGAGTAGTTTCCCTGTCGGCCACAATCAGCATCGCTTCTAGGCGACGCAAAAGACGATCGGTACGCCAGTCTTTTGCAAGCTCTACCGAAGAGCGCATAAGGTGGCCCTGGTGTTTTTCTAGTTTAGCTTCAAAACGCTCAAATAATGTGAAAGCATCAGCGGTGCCTCCAGCGAACCCGGCAAGGATCTTCTCATGATGGAGTCTGCGTACTTTACGGGCACTGGCCTTGGCCACGACAGCGCCCAAAGTTACCTGCCCGTCACCGCCCAGTGCAACTTGCGTGCCTCGTCGTGCCGAAAGTATAGTGGTGCCATGAAATTGATACATTGAATTGGTTTAAGATTGTGCAAAAATTTAATTATAACGTCAATTTGCGAGGAAAAGTGTCCCCTTGGTTTTAGCCTTTCTTTTTTGCTCGTGGATGAGTGGCATCATAGACCTTTGCCAAATACTGAAAATCAAGATGGGTATAAATCTGCGTGGTACTGATGCTGGCGTGCCCCAGCATCTCCTGCACCGCTCGTAAATCTGCGCTAGATTGTAGTAAGTGGGAAGCGAACGAATGCCGCAGTACATGGGGATGGACATTGATACTGATACCCTGCTGAATAGCCCGTATTTTTAGGCGTTGACTAACTGATCGGGAACTGATGCCTTTTCCATTTCGTGAAAGAAACAGTGCAGTTTCTCCAGGTTTGAGTAATGTCTCACGTAGTTTTATCCATTCTCGTAGTACTCTAATGGCTTGACTACCAACCGGTACGATGCGAGTTTTGCTGCCTTTTCCGAGAATGCGCACTGTGCTATCAGAAAAACTCAAATCCTCTGGTTTAAGGATAATGAGTTCCGCTAACCGTAGGCCAGAGGAATAGAACAGCTCAAACATGGCTTTGTCTCGTAATGCCATTAAATCATTAACCGGAAATTCCAAGAGTTTTGCTGCTTCATCGGGCGAGAGCACATGGGGCAAAGTTTTTGGAGATTTAGGTGCATGTAGTCCGGCACAAGGATTATGGGTGTAGCCATGATCCCGCATTAGATAATTGTAGAAGCCACGCCATGCTGATAGAATTCTCGCCAGACTTCTGCCGGAAAGCCCTGTGCTATGAAGCCGGGCCACAAAACGACGAACGTGATGGATTTGCAGCTGGTTAAACGGTGTTTCTGTAGCAAGTTTTAGCAAAGTAGCAATGTCATGTGAGTAACTTTTACAAGTCAGCGGTGATAACCGACGTTCATTGGCAAGATGAAAAATATAGGCAACGACAAGTGAGGCCGGATTATTATTAGATGTCATGTTTACCTTTAATATCTAAGTTCTTCCTATACTCTTTTCATCTCTTTCAATTAGAACATACCGTGTGATAGCAGTGCTCACGAGCTCTCCCAGTCGCTTCAAGTAGAGCGTTCCCATTTCGGGGTAAAATCGCTGTAGTTCTTCGCTTCCTAGAACCAATAATCCAATAGTTTGTTTTGTTCGCAAGGGAATCATTGAAAACGAGCGCAGGTGGGCAGCACTTTCACCAAACCAACCCTTGATTTCGTCGACTAGTTGGGGTCCGCAATATGGATGCAACAGGCTATTAGAAATGGCATGAGTATCAGCGTTGGTGGTCACAAATTTAGATGGTTCTAGACCGTCTCCGGTTACATTCCACAGCCGTAGCGCCACATGTGGTACAGAGAAATTATCACGCAGATTAGAATTAAGTTCGTGCAGAAAATCATTCAGATGGGTGGAAGTAAGCAGTAAGATAGCCAAACGGTGCATTTTTTCGCTGATAGTATCGTTCTCTTCTCCAAATTTAATTAATTTACGTAATTTGTCTTGCAGGATATGGTTTTTATCCCGTAATGTGACAATTTGCCGCTCACTGATGGGAATAACTTTACCGCCACGCGGGTGAGGAACATAAATATCAGCTAACATGTCGGCATATTCGTCAAAAAATTGCGGATGTTGCTTCAGGTATTGGGCCACTTTTTCTGAGCTGAATTTCATATTTTCCCCCTGGTTGAATTTTATAATTCAATTTCACCATCGAACACAGAGATGGCAGGCCCGGTTATCCAGACCGGGTGATTCTCGCCCTCCCAGTGAACGATCAAATTACCCTCAAGAGTGCTGACTTTGACTGTTGAACCGAGCAATCCGCGGGTTATTCCTGTTACTACAGCTGCACAAGCACCAGTGCCGCAAGCAAGAGTCTCGCCCGTGCCACGTTCATACACTCGAAGATTGATATGATTGTGATTTACCACTTGCATATATCCGGCATTTACATGTTGGGGAAAGCGTGGGTGGCACTCTATCAGGGCGCCCTCAACTAATACCGGCGCATGGTTTATATCCTCAACAATTTGTATTGCGTGAGGGTTGCCCATGGAAAGGATACTGAATTCTACTCGCTTATCATTTATATCCAGTGGATATGTCAGCATGCGTTTTTCAGCGATAAAGGGGATTTCATGTGGTTCAAATTTAGGAGTGCCCATGTTAACAGTGACTTCGCCATTACTTTCCAACTTGAGAGTAATCAGTCCACCAAGCGTTTCCACGCATATTTCATTTTTTTGGGTCATTCCTCGGTCGTGTACGTAGCGAGCAAAACAACGTGCTCCGTTACCACATTGCTCTACCTCACTACCATCAGCATTAAAAATACGGTATCGGAAATCTGCATTGGTTTTAGCTTTTTCCACTAGCAAAATCTGATCACAACCGACACCAAAATGGCGATCAGCAAGTAAGCGCAATTGCTCTAGACTGAGTTGCACGGTCTGATTCACACCATCAATGAGGACGAAATCGTTACCCAGACCATGCATTTTAGTGAACTTAAATTTCATCGATTAACCTCAATTTTATCAGGGCAATTCCCAATCAATCATACAATATGCATTGATCTATTATTACCGTTACGGCCAGCACGTCATGTTTGTAGAGTCGTTGCTGATACTCATAATTAATTTGCTGGTGATTCCATATCCTATGTGACTGGGTTATATAGCTTGTCGAGCTTACATTTTTCAGTGTGCTTGTCAGCAACAATAGTCACAATCATTCTCCTCTATGACTTCTATAGACGAGTATAATCTGCTATCCTATCGCGTCGTTTCAGACTACAGCTACTAGCTGTCAACCACACCAACTGAAAATATGAGAGAATATCTGTTAACTTCCGAATCTGTGTCCGAGGGTCATCCTGACAAAGTGTCAGATCAGATCTCGGATGCTGTCCTAGATGCAATTTTAACCCAGGATACTAATGCTCGGGTAGCCTGCGAAACGCTTTGCAGTACCGGACTAATCGTTATGTCGGGCGAAATTACTACCAATGCTTTGGTAGATTACAACCTAATTGCTCGCGAAACCATCAAGCGCATTGGCTACACTAGTTCAGATATTGGTTTTGACTCCAATACTTGCGCGGTGCTGACAGCATTTAATAAGCAGTCTCCCGATATTGCCCAAGGAGTCAATCGCACCAAAGAACAAGAATTGGATCAGGGTGCAGGTGATCAGGGGTTAATGTTCGGCTATGCTTGCGACGAGACGCCACAATTGATGCCGATGCCGATTTACTACGCTCATCGACTGATGGAGCGGCAAGCAAAACTGAGAAAAAACGGGCGCCTAGCGTGGTTGCGCCCCGACGCCAAATCACAGGTGTCGGTGAGCTACAAGAATGGCAAACCGCATAGCGTTGAAACCGTAGTGATCTCTACCCAACACCACCCCGACATTTCTCACGTAGCTCTAACTGAAGCGGTGATTGAGGAAATTATTAAGCCAGTTATTCCAAAAAATATGCTGAATGGTGATACTCGTTACTTAGTCAATCCCACTGGGCGTTTTGTGGTTGGCGGTCCAATGGTTGACTGCGGGTTAACTGGCCGCAAGATCATCGTAGATACCTATGGTGGCGCAGCGCATCATGGCGGCGGTGCTTTTTCTGGAAAAGATCCTTCCAAGGTGGACCGCTCAGCAGCTTATGCTGGACGTTATGTAGCTAAGAACGTTGTTGCATCCGGCATTGCCAGTAGGTGCGAAGTACTGATAGCTTACGCTATCGGTGTGGCGCATCCTGTTGCGTTGATGGTCGAAACTTTTGGTACAGGGAAAATTTCCGACGACAAAATTACCAAGTTGATTAAGCGAAATTTTGATTTGCGTCCACGTGCGATTATTCACTCTCTCAATTTGTTACGCCCGATTTATGTCAAAACTGCTACCTATGGACACTTTGGGCGGGACGAACCGGAATTTACTTGGGAGGTCACAGATAAGGCCGCACAACTCTACTCTGATGCGGGAATTGAGAGCGCGGTAGAGGCGTGAATAACAGTAGGTCTGTGGATTTAAACTCAGATTAGTTTTAATTTCCCCTTACGCTGAGGAGCGCTGCAGTGGGTGCTATCCCGCAAGGCTTGGTATGTAAGGACATCATAACAACGGCGCTCTCGTTCATTTTTAGGAGATTGTTCCATGAACGCTGTGTTCAGTCCCAATAGCACCAAAATCACTGACTGCAAAGTTGCCGACTTGTCCCTAGCAGAATGGGGGCGTAAGGAAATTGCTATCGCTGAATCTGAAATGTCTGGTCTGATGGCGCTACGCGAAGAATATGAAGGTCAAAAGCCTCTAGAGGGTGCGCGTATTGCGGGCTCTCTTCACATGACCGTCCAGACTGCAGTGTTGATTGAAACACTAGTCAATTTAGGTGCAAAAGTTCGCTGGGCTTCATGCAATATTTATTCTACTCAAGATCATGCTGCGGCGGCTGTTGCAGTGGAAGGCGTGCCGGTATTCGCTTTTAAGGGTGAATCATTGGATGAGTACTGGGAATACGCTCACCAGATATTCAACTGGTCTAGTGACGGAAAATCGGGGACACCCAACATGATTCTCGATGACGGCGGTGACGCAACGCTTCTAATCATCCTTGGAAGCAAGGCGGAAAAGGATCCATCCGTTATTACCAGTCCCAGCAATGAAGAAGAGCATGCATTGTTCGCGGCAATCAGAAAACGATTGGATACCCAAACCGGCTGGTATTCTAATATTCTGGCTAACATTCGTGGTGTAACGGAGGAAACAACCACTGGTGTTCGCCGTTTATACGAAATGCAGAATAAAGGCGAACTGCCGTTCCCAGCCTTCAACGTTAACGACTCAGTCACAAAATCAAAGTTCGATAATCTATACGGTTGTCGCGAGTCGCTAGTGGACGGCATCAAACGTGCAACCGACGTAATGATTGCCGGAAAAATTGTATTGGTATGTGGTTATGGTGATGTAGGTAAGGGCTGTGCCCAATCCTTGCGGGGACTGGGGGCGATCGTGTGGGTCACGGAGATAGATCCGATTTGCGCCCTACAAGCGGCGATGGAAGGTTATCGTGTTGTTACCATGGACAAGGCTTGCGATCAGGCTGATATTTTCGTTACCGCTACCGGCAATCTGCGCGTCATTACCCATGATCACATGCTGAAAATGAAAAACCAGGCCATCGTTTGCAACATCGGTCACTTCGATTCTGAAATAGACATTGCCTCAATCCAGAAATATCAGTGGGAGAACATTAAACCACAGGTAGATCATGTCATTTTTCCAACAGGTCATCGAATCATTGTATTGGCGCAGGGACGTCTGGTAAATCTAGGTTGTGCTACTGGCCACCCCTCGTTCGTCATGTCCAGTTCATTTACCAATCAGGTGTTGGCACAAATAGAGCTTTGGAAAAATGCAGGGAACTATCAGAAAAATGTTTACGTGCTACCGAAACTTTTGGATGAAAAGGTCGCACGTCTACATATTAAAAAGTTAGGTGTCAATCTCACTAAGCTAACCGACGAGCAAGCAAAATACCTTAATATGGATAAAAATGGGCCATTCAAGCCGGAGATGTATCGGTACTGATGCCTTAGTAGTCAGAATACGGGGAAATATAGAAATGTTGTTATTAGAGTTTGTTTTTTTGTATTTTTGCATTTTCACGGCTAGCAAAAATGGAATCGCAAAAAAAACTCACTCGCACTTTTAGTTTTGAGTTTTTCCCCCCACAAACTCTGGAAGGCGTGGAGAGATTGCGTGCTACTCGCCGACAATTAGCGCAACTCAACCCAAAATTCTTTTCTGTGACTTTCGGTGCAGGTGGCTCAACACGAGACCGCACGCTTGAAACAGTTATGGAAATTCAGGCTGAAGGATATACGGAAGTCGCTCCCCATCTTTCTTGTATTGGTTCGACCAGTGAAAACATCCGTTATTTGCTTCAAAAATATTTAGATAGCGGTATCCACTATATTGTTGCATTGCGCGGTGATCTTCCTTCAGGGATGGCGCATCCGGGTGAGTTTCGTTATGCTACAGAATTAGTAGCGTTTATCCGCAAAGAATTCGGTAATGTTTTCCACATTGAAGTAGCAGCTTACCCAGAATACCATCCCCAGGCACGTTCGGCTCAGGATGATTTGCATAACTTCAAGCTTAAGGTAGAGGCAGGAGCAGACTCTGCCATTACCCAGTATTTTTACAATGCGGATGCATACTTCAGATTTGTGAATGCATGTGAAACGGCGAGCTTAAGGATTCCCATTGTGCCCGGTATTATGCCAATCAATAAGTTTTCCCAATTAGCGAGATTTTCAGACGCTTGTGGCGCGGAAATCCCACGATGGCTTAGAAAGAAAATGGAAGGCTATGGTGATGACAGCGCATCAATTCGAGCATATGGGCTAGATGTCGTGACCGATCTATGCAGTCAGTTACTTGAGGCTGGTGCACCGGGATTACATTTCTATACGTTGAACTCAGCAGGACTGACGACTACCATTTGGCAACGGCTTGGACTTCAAATACAATCCCAGTAACATTTTGTTGCTTCCTCTTTCGTGTTTCATCCAACCACAGTTGCTGTTTATACGTTACAGCCTTGCTTAACTTTAAAACTGAAACTATAACAACTTTGTTCTTAGACGAACTATTGTTATCTTTTCTTCTAAAGCAGAAGAGAAAGAGGCCCGTTTCAGGCTGTTGTTTTGGCTGGCACAGCGTTTAGTGGACTAGTCGCATAAACTCGATGTGCCGCTGCTTCTGCTGCACCAATTTCTATCTTCTTACCCATATTTGCAAAAACTGTCTCTAACGCATTCAAGCATAACATTACGTTTTCTATTTTGCTCGAGTAACCCATTAAGCCAAATCGCCAGATCTTTCCGGCAAAATCACCTAGCCCTGCACCGATTTCAAGATTGTATTCAGCAAGCAATCTGCGTCGCACCTCTTTTTCATCCACACCAGTTGGTACATATACAGAGTTCAACTGCGGTAGACGGTACTTTTCCTCAACCAAGAACTTAGTGCCAAAGGTTTCTAGCCCCGCCTTCAATGCCTTGTGATTACGCTGATGACGAGCCCAAGCATGTTCTAGTCCTTCTTCATATAGCATAAATAGTGCCTCGTGCAGCGCATAGAGTGCATTGGTGGGTGCGGTGTGGTGATAAGTTCGAGTGGCGCCCCAATAGCCTAGCAGTAGGTTTAAATCCATGAACCAGCTCTGTACCTTTACCTTGCGGTTTTTGACAAGCTCTACTACACGATCGGAAAAGCTCACGGGGGATAGACCTGGCGGACACGACAGACATTTTTGACTACCAGAGTAGACCGCGTCTATTTTCCATTCATCAACCTTAAGAGGGGAACCACCCAGAGAAGTAACCGTATCCACAATGGTGAGGCAGTTGTGGCGATGGACAATCTCACACAATGTTTTTGCATCTGACAGGGCGCCGGTAGATGTCTCGGCATGAACAAAAGCAACGATTTTCGTATCAGGATTTTGTTTCAACGCATCTTCTACTTTTTGTGGGTCCACAGGTTCTCCCCACTGGTTATCTACCACGACTGCTACGCCACCACAGCGTTGTACGTTTTCTATCATACGTGATCCGAACACACCGTTACGACACACAATCACCTTGTCACCAGGGCTGACCATATTGACGAAACACATTTCCATTCCTACTGAACCCGGGCCGGATGCCGGAAAGGTCATCTGGTTGGCAGTTTGGAAGGAATAACGTAGCAGGCTTTTCAATTCTTCCATCATGTCGGTAAAAACTGGATCAAGATGACCCAGGGTAGGGCGAGCCATGGCAGATAGTACTCTTGGATGAGTGTCTGATGGTCCCGGTCCCATTAAGATGCGTTGTGGTGGACGAAATGTGCTGATTTTTTTTGCGGGATAAAAGTCTGTGAAAGTCATAAATGATCCTGAAATTAGTGATGTACTAGATTGATCAAATGAAAAAGGCTGATTTTATCAAGTGATTGAGCAATTTGCTATCAGCAGCATTGAGCTAATCTGGTATTTGGTTTAGTACAGTTGTGTAAATATACATATCTTTCATACCTCGTTTTCTTTTATGAGTGTTCAAAATTTACGCTTGCTTGATATTTTTTACTAAGGATCGATGAATAATTTTAGCCAAATAGATTGTTTTCTAAATGGATTTTGTCCTGCTTAGCAACTTACCGCACTAGAAATATCGGCCTGATTGAAAAGTTCTGAGAGATTTTATCTGCAACCTGTCTTGCTAGTATCTGGTCGGAATAAGGGCCGGCGTGTACTTTGAACAGACCGTCTTTTGCAGTGATACCAAGAGCGTTGGCCAACTCGGGAAGTTCTGTACGCATACGTGCAAGGAAGGTATCCGCACTGTTGTAGGCACTGAATGCAGCCAACTGCAGGTAGATTCTGCCTGTATCGGAAGTAGCAACAATAGTGTTAGAAGCAGATTCATCTCCTGAAGTGAGCGCGGATGCGGGCGGTGCTATTGTAACCTTTGTGGCCGTTTTTCCTGGAAGGATGCTTTCTACTTCCACCCAAGCGCTACCGCTGCTAAGTACATCAAGCTTGTACGCGGCCGTGTACGAAAGATCAATTAAACGGTTAGAGAGGAACGGACCACGGTCGTTGATACGTACTACCACAGATTTTTTGTTCTTAATGTTGGTAACTTGAGCATAGCTAGGTAAAGGTAGCGTGGTGTGGGCGGCAGTCATACCGTACATATCATAGATTTCGCCTGATGCAGTTTTCTTTCCGTGATAGCGACGACCATACCACGAAGCAATCCCACGTTTCTTATATGGGCCCAAGGCAGTCATTGGTGTGTAGGTTTTACCAAGCACTATGTAAGGTTGCATGTTGGACTTACGTAAAGGCTCAATTCTGGGAATGGCATTAGGAATGGAGGCGAGGTTGGATGGTGGATTGTCACCAGGTCCGTCGTCAAGGTAATAACCGCCACCTTTATTCATTATTATGGAAGAGGATGTCTGTGGCGAAGTATCAGGTCTCAGGGTATTACAGCTGACAAGAAAAATAAGAGCAATTACTGCTATGGGCCAACTGGCAGGTGTGGGGATAGTAGATAAGTGACTTAACACATTTCCGAATCCAAAGTTGTTGTTCATTATGTCTTTACCAGTTTAGGATGCATCTGTATGCTCATCAAAATACCAAAACCCAGAAGCATTGTCACCATCGAAGTACCTCCGTAACTGATAAGCGGCAACGGCACACCTACCACCGGTAGAATGCCGATAACCATACCCATGTTGACAAATATATAAGTGGAGAAAGTTAGCGTGATCGAGCCTGCGATGAGGCGTGTGAATTGAGTCGAAGCATTGGCAGTGATCACCATTCCGCGACCTATTACCACCAGATATAGCAGTAACAGTATCAAATTACCAATTAACCCAAATTCTTCAGAGTACACCGCAAAGATAAAATCGGTACTTTTTTCGGGAAGAAAATCAAGATGTGTCTGGGTACCATTTTGCCAGCCTTTTCCGATAACGCCACCTGAGCCTACGGCGATGGTCGATTGGATGGTGTGATAACCCGCTCCTAATGCATCTTGTGTTGGGTCGAATAAAGTCATGATACGTCGTTTCTGGTAGCCGTGCATCATTGACCATAGAAATGGCAGGCTGCCTGCTCCAGCGATTAGTAGTCCAGTCATAATGCGTCCCGATAGTCCCGCAAGAAACAGTACATAGAAACCGCTGGATATAATTAGCAACGTAGTGCCTAAATCTGGCTGGCGTATAATCAGCAGTACCGGTAATAATAGTAATAACGTCGCCACAATGTAATTTCGGAGTCGTAAGGTGGCTTCGTGTTTGTCAAAATACCACGCCATCATCAGCGGCACAGCAATTTTCATCAATTCGGAAGGTTGGATGCGGGTAACACCGATGTTTAACCATCTCCGGGCACCACTGTGAATTTCACCAAATAACGCTACACCAATCAGAAGAATGAGACCGACCACATATATTGGCAATGCAAGACTCATCATGTGTTGCAGGGGCATGTTGGCAACCAACCACATGATGATTAGTGCCGCAAGCATGTTAATAGCCTGGCTGGTTACACGGCTTAAATCCCCATCGGTAGCACTGTATAGTGTTACTAGTCCCACCAGCATTAATAGAATAATACCAACCAACAAAAAATTGTCTATATAGCGTGTGAGGTAGTGCCATAGACTCACAGATTTAATCATGGATACCTTTTATGTTTCATCCATGAATTGTTTCCCCCGTTGCATTCGCAGGTATCCTGCCGAGTAGGAAGTAGTCCATCACCAGCCGTGCAATCGGTGCAGCGACGGAGCCACCATGTCCAGCGTTTTCTACCAACACTGATAACGCGATCCTTGGATTTTCTGCTGGTGCGTAGGCAATAAACAGCGCATGATCGCGATGACGCTCCTTTACGCTACTTTCATCGTACTTCTCACCTTGTTTCATGGCGATTACTTGTGCTGTTCCAGTCTTGCCAGCAAAGGTATAGGCTGCACCTGCACCTGCCCTTGCTGCGGTACCTCCAGGCCGGGTGACATCTATAAGAGCATTTCTCACTAGTTCCAGATTGTCCGGGTTTAGATTGAGTGTGTATAGCAGTTGTGGAGCGCTTTCATACGTTTCTCCGGTCTTGCTGTTTTGAATTTGCTTTACAAGGCGCGGACGGAAAGCAATTCCTTTGCTGGCAATTATCGCGGTAGCAAAGGCAAGTTGTAGGGGCGTAGTTAGATTGTAGCCTTGACCAATACCGACAGAAATAGTATCACCTGGCCACCACTTCTCTTTATGACGCCTCATTTTCCATTCTCGAGATGGCAATAGACCTGCAGATTCGCCCTCAATATCGATACCAGTTTTTTTACCTAAACCGAATTGTCCGATGAAACTGAAAATATTGTCTATACCAAGGTCATTGGCAAGCTCGTAGTAAAAAGTATCACATGAAACAACCAGCGATTTGTAAATATTCACTTTGCCATGTGCCTTCCAATCTCGGTAATGGCGTTTTCTGCCAGGTAGTTTAAAATATCCAGGGTCATAGATAGTGTACTGAGGTGTGCGTATGTTAAGTTCGAGACCTGCCAATGCCATGAATGGCTTAAATGTAGAGCCTGGCGGATAAAGACCACGTAGCGCACGATTGTTGAGCGGTCTATCGATGGAGTTGTTGAGTAAGCCCCAATTCTTAAAATCGATGCCGTTTACAAAAAGATTTGGGTCAAAGCTCGGCGTGCTGACAAATGCGAGCACATCACCGTTTCTAGGGTCGATTGCTACCAGCGCACCGCGCCGGTCACCGAATGCTTTTTCTGCGATCTCTTGTAATTTGATGTCGAGCGTCAGTGTTAAGTCGTTACCGGAGATCGGCGGTGTGCGTGATAAGACCCTTATTTTTCGACCAGCTGAGTCGGTTTCTATCTCTTCGAAGCCAGTGATACCGTGTAGCTCTTTCTCGTAACTCTGCTCTATGCCAATTTTGCCTATATGGCTGGTACCTCGGTAATTAGCTGAAACTTTGTCGGCTTCCAATTGTTCAAGATCCTCATCGTTAATGCGGTTTATATAACCCACCACGTGCGAAGTACTCTTTCCCTTTGGGTATTGGCGGAACAAACGAGCCTTCATCTCTATTCCAGGAAAGCGATAGCGGTTAGCAGCAAAACGTGCTACTTCCTCATCAGATAAACGAGTGCGGATGGGCAAACTTTCAAATCGCTTGCTTTCCTTCATCAGTTTCTTGAAGCGTCTACGATCTATTTCCGAAATATCTATCACGGTGGCAAGTTTGTTAATGGCGGCCTCAAGGTCGGCGAACTTACTCGGTATGATTTCTAGCGTGTAGGCTGAATAATTCTGTGCCAATACCTCACCATTACGATCAAGAATCAGACCTCGGTTGGGTACGACAGGTGAAATAGATATGCGGTTTTCTTCCGCTAGTGTGCGATAGCGCTCGCCCTCCGATACCTGTAAATAATAGAAACGAGCAAACAGTAAAAAGAATAGAAACAGTACAAAGCCTGCGCTGATAGCAAGCCGTATCTGAAAATGATGCAACTCAAGTGGGCGGTCGCGAAGCTCTATCGTGCGGTTCATAGCACATTTGGATCATGTTTTGGATCATGGGGCATTTTTAGTAAAAAGGAGATCAAGGGCCATAACAACATACCAGTAATACTAGCCAGAAAAAAATACCAACCAGGAAAATGGGTTCTGTTTAGTAGCTCTGTTAAGAGCGTGATAAATTGGGCAGCGAGTAATATTAATCCAATCTGTGGGGCTTGTTCCAGTAACCCAAATATACGCAAACGTTGGTACATTAACAACGCAAGAAAAATCATTACACTATATGCTAGAGCATGTTGTCCAAGCATGCTGCTATTACCTACATCCATCAACAGGCCCATACCAAAGGCCGCACTCATACCGATCTGTTGAGGTTGATTAATGCTCCAGTAAAGTAATACCAATGCGACGAAATCCGGGCGTAGTGTTAGCACTATACCTTGTAGTGACAACAGATTTAGTAATAGCGCCACCATCAAGCTAAAAATGATGAACCAACCTTTGGCGGGACGCAAAATTTCTTGTTCAGAGTGATTAACGAACACCAATTTCTCCTCGTCTCTTATCGTTAGGTTGAATATCGATGGATTTCGTTGGATTTTCCGAACTAGGCAACTGTAGGGAAAGTATCAATACCTGCTTGTTTCGATCTACCCCAGCGATCGGAGTGCAGGTGATGTGGGCAAAAGCATGAGCTGCATTATTACGTTTTATTTTCGATACCAACGCAACTGGTAGGCCAGAGGGATAGACGCCATCTATTCCAGAAGTAACTAGTAAATCACCATTTTGAATATCGATGTTGTTTGCCATATAACGTAGTTCTAGTGTTCTGTATTTACCTGTACCGGACGCTATAGAGCGTAGGCCATTACGCACTACCTGCACCGGTACTGAATGATTCTTATCAGTAACAAGTGTGACTTCAGAAAGCCAAGGATAGGTGCGCGTGATCTGCCCTACCACACCCAAATCATCCACTACAACTTGGCCAGTCTGAATACCGCTTTGGATACCTTTGTCGAGCATGATTTTGCGGTTGAAAGGATCACGTGGAACAGAAACAATTTCCGCCATAATAGCCTTGTTTTTATTTCGCAATGTAGTTTTTAACAGTTTGCGCAGATGTTCGTTCTCAGCCCTTAATGCCAACAACTGTTGAAGCTGCCCTGAATCAAAAAGGTGTTGTTGTTTAAGACGTGCATTTTCGTCGGCTAAGTTCCGAGAAACTGAAAATTCAGTCACCAGATCGTATATTGTTGTTGTTACGAAGGCTAGTTTTTGTACTGGATATATTACTACAGCTATGGTCTGGCGAATTTCATGGAGATATTTAAAGTGAGTATCAACTGCCATGAGTATTAGTGACAGCAATACAAAGAACACTAACCGTGTTAGTGAACTAGGGCCACGCTTAAAAAACTGTGGGGTTGTTTCCATTACCATACGGTGCTTCAGAGTTTTCTGGTTCGTGTCCCGTCCAAGGGCACTAACCTCAATGCCGAATACCGTTTAATCACTGGCAAATATGCTTTTCAATCGATCCATATTTTCCAGTGCAACACCCGAGCCGCGCGCCACACAAGTAAGGGGGTCATCAGCTATGATCACCGATAGGCCGGTTTCTTCCATTAGCAGACGGTCAATATCGCGCAGCAATGCACCTCCGCCGGTTAGAACCATTCCTTTTTCAGCAATATCTGCACCGAGCTCTGGTAGTGTGAGCTCTAGTGCGGATTTGACGGCACTGACGATACTATTTAGCGGGTCGGCCAGAGATTCCAGGATTTCATTGCTGGAAATGGCAAAGCTGCGTGGGACCCCTTCTGCTAAATTGCGTCCTTTAACTTCCATTTCTCGAACTTCCGAGCCTGGGTAGGCGGAGCCGATTTCTTTCTTGATTGTTTCGGCGGTGACTTCGCCGATCAGCATGCCATAGTTGCGACGAATGTAATTGATAATGGCCTCATCAAATTTGTCACCCCCTACGCGTACTGAGGTCGAGTAAACGATACCACCAAGCGAAATCACTCCAACGTCCGTAGAGCCACCACCGATATCAACCACCATTGAACCAGTGGGCTCCTCAATTGGTAAATTAGCACCTATGGCTGCGGCCATCGGTTCTTCGATCAACTCTACTGTGCTGGCACCAGCACCATAGGCGGCTTCCCGGATAGCACGACGTTCCACCTGAGTAGAACCGTAGGGAACGCAGATCACAATGCGTGGGCTGAAAGAAAACAGGCGTGGTAGATTCACTTTCCTGATAAAGTGTTTCAGCATCTGTTCTGTAACGGTGAAGTCGGCAATTACGCCGTCCTTCATTGGACGGATAGCGGTTATGTTTTGAGGGGTACGACCTAGCATTTGCTTGGCAGCTAACCCGACTTGCTGAATTACCTTTTTACCATTGGGCCCGCCCTCCTGGCGTATTGCTACCACCGATGGTTCGTTCAGTACAACACCTTGACCGCGAACGTAAATCAGGGTGTTGGCAGTACCCAAATCAATCGCAAGGTCGGACGAAAAATAATCCCTGAAATCGTTAAGAAACTTCAACATGGGGGGGGGTAAAATTCGTTAATAGCAATAATAGCAATAATAACAAAAATGCACAAAAATAATACGTTAGAAAACTGTACTATGATACTCTATTACGACGTTTATTAATGTAACTTTAAGATAGCTAATTACGTTTTTGAACGTTAAGGGGGTTGATAGCCAATGTCACTAGTTCTTGAAGATGTAAAACGTGTCGCAAATCTTGCTCGCATTGAGCTCAGTGATGAAGAGGCACGTACTACGCTAGATCAGCTAACTGGGATTTTCTGCCTGATCGAACAAATGCAAGCGGTAAACACGTCTACAATTGTTCCTATGTCTCATGCTCAGGATGTTGTGCAGCGTTTACGTACGGATGTGGTAACTGAGGTAGATCAACACGAACTGTTTCAGTCTCTAGCACCCCAGGTAGAGGCAGGGCTTTATCTAGTTCCAAAGGTTATTGAGTGAAACACGAAGAATAAGTAAGACATTGAAATTTTCCTTACTTCTTTCCGCAATCTCCCTGCTACGCATATGTCATGTTGAACTCGAGCCTCAAGCAGCTTTCCGCTTTACTTGCAGCCAAAAAAGTTTCTAGTGTAGAACTCACTCGAGAATTTCTCAGACGCGTGAAAGTTTTAAACCAAGAATATAATGCCTTCATTACGATTAATGAAGAAATGAGTCTTGACCAAGCGCGTACCGCTGACACAAT
>SMVB01055984.1_pt1 | contig 43441 bp, 38 predicted proteins | sample 2456461 | NCBI WGS metagenome assembly SMVB01 (sample SAMN11095934, study PRJNA526329) | marine sediment metagenome | biome: Marine sediment; feature: Surficial sediment; material: Deep marine sediment; isolation source: Hadal surficial sediment | place: Pacific Ocean | collected 2014-05 | depth...
GATCGCCGCCATGCCGATCGATTCCCTCGTCGCGACGAAGCAGCTGCTGTTGGCGTCCCGCCTCGATGCGGTTCGCGCAGCGCGCGAACGGGAGAACGTCAGCTTTGGATCGCTGCTGGGCGGCCCAGCCAACCGCGAGGCGCTGAAGGCCTTCCGCGAAAAGCGGCCGCCGGACTTCACGAAGCTTCCCGCGAGCAGCAAGAAGGAAAACTAGCTGCGCACTTTGTGCGCACGCTCTGTGCGCACGCTCCGACCCCTAGATCACCTGCTTCTCCCGCAGTTCGGTCACCTCGTCCCAGCTGAAGCCGAGTTCCTCGGTCAGCAAAAGCTCTGTGTGCTGACCGAACTCGGGGGCGGGTCCACGGATCTCGGCCGGAGTTTTGGAGAAGCGGACCGGCAGGTTCAACATCTCGAGCGGGCCCAGGTTCGGGTGCTCGACGTTGGCGATCATGCCGTTGGCGCGAACCTGGGGATCGTCGGGCAGGTCCCCGACCGAATTGACGATCGTGAAGATGAAGTCACCGGCGGCGTCGAGGCGCTTGCACCACTCTTCGCGACTTGCAGTCGCAAAGACCTCATCCAGGATGCCGATCAGGAGCTTGGCGTGGATGCCGCGGTTCATCATCGAGTTGAAGCGATCGCCCTCCAGCAGATCCTGGCGACCCAGGACCTTGGCGAAGTCCTCCCACCAGCGGTCGGACTGGGCCATGGCGAAGGCGATCCAGCGGTCGTCGGCGCAGCGGTAGTGGTTCCAGAGCGGATTGAAGGCCGAGTCTCGCGAGAAACGCGGCAGCTCGTTGCCCAACATCAATCGACTGGCCATCGAGAGGCCCTGGAGCCAGGTCATGGCACCGAGTAGCGACACGTCGATCGTCTGGCCCTCGCCCGTGCGCTCGCGGTGGAGCAGCGCCGTCATGATGCCGAAGGCCAGCATGCTGCCCGCCATCTGGTCGGCGATGGCCCCCTGGATGGCGAGCGGCGGATCGTCCGAGGAGCCGGCCGCGTTCATGATTCCCGAGCGGGCCAGACCCAGGTAGTCCATGCAGGGACGCTCGGCATCGGGACCGTCGAGACCGAAGCCACTACCGCTCGCGTAGATCAGCTTCGGGTTGATCTTGCACAACACCTCGTCGCCGAGCCCCAAGCGCTTGGCCACGCCTGGCCGGAAGTTCTGGACGAAGACGTCGCTCTTCTCGACGAGCCGCTTCATGATCTCTTTCGACTCGGGTCGCTTGAGATCGAGGGTGACACTTCGCTTGCCGCGGTTGTGGGCCTCGAAATAGAAGTTGGCCATCTGCGAGACGTCGACGCCCGCCGCGCGCAACACACCGCGGCCTGGATCGCCCTCTTCCCGGGCTTCGATCTTGATGACGTCAGCGCCGAGGTCGGCCAGCATCATCGACGCCACAGGGCCCTGCTGCCAGATCGTCCAGTCGATCACGCGGATGCCTTCCAGCGGTCGTGTCATTTCCATTCTCCTATGTGTCGATCGCTTGGCTGCCTGACGCACCGGGTCACCCGTTGCAGGATCATTTCAACCCGACGACGCTCCGTCCGGCCCAGATCGGCTTGAAGCCGTTTTGACATGTTGAAGTTTCCATCCGGTTCCGGAATCCGTCAATACACCGCTCGACGAGCTACTCCGTGCACGAAGAGATCGACCGGGTGATCGGCCACCAGCAGCCGCCCGACGGACTGCTGCTCCCCCATGCGGGCGGACTCCGTCGAGAGAGACGGCCGCACGCTCTCCGGGATCAGCTCGCGGCCTGGATCCGTCGCTTCGGATCGTTGATCAGCGCCTGCGGCGGCTCGCGCATGTCCCAGACGAGGCCGACGGCCTGGAGACTGCGCAGCACGTAGTAGGTGATGTCGATCTCCCACCAGAAGAAGCCTTGGCGGGTGGAGCCCTGGAAGAAGTGGTGGTTGTTGTGCCAGCCCTCGCCCCAGGTGAGAAGCGCCAGCAGCAGGCTGTTGCGGCTGTCGTCGTGGGTCGGGTAGCGGCGCCGACCCATGCGGTGAGCCAGGGAGTTGATCGTGTAGGTGGAATGCCAGAGGAGCGTCGTCGAGACGAGGAAGCCCCAGACCCCACCGCTCCAACCCCCGATCCAGAGACACAGCAGCGCGAGCACCACGGGCGGAACGATGTGCCAGCGGTTGAGCCAGCGCAGCTCCGGATACTGGTTGAAGTCCTCGATCAGGTCGACGCGCGTCACGTCCCAGCGGCCGTCGAAGATCCAGCCCGTGTGGGAGTACCAGAAGCCGTCATTCGGAGAATGGGGATCGCCCGGCTGGTCCGACTTGCGGTGGTGGAGCCGGTGATTCGCGGCCCACCACAGTGGCCCCTTCTGGACCGAGGACGCTCCGAGCCAGGCCAGCACGAACTGGAATACCCGGCTCGTCTTGTAGGTCTTGTGGGAGAAGTAGCGGTGGTAGCCGCCCGTGATGCCGAACAGCCGGGCCCAGAAGGTGGCGGCCAGCAGCACCAGGTCACCCGTCGAGACCCCGACCACGAAAACCAGCACGCAGGCCGCGTGGATGCCCCAGTAGAGCGTGCGCGAGATCCAACGCTGCTGCGCCCAGACCCCGTCGGCGTCGACGGCTGGGCGAGCGGAGATCGGCTGGACGGACTCGTCGACGTCAGTCCCGAGCTGGGGAGGGAACACTTCCGCGGGAGTTGCCATCTCGACGGTTCCTCATGGAGGGTGAGCGGGAATCCAGAGACGCGAGGCCCGCTGCTCATCCCAGGGCCCGGTCGCAGCCGAGACTAGAGAGCTGAGCGGCCGGAGGCAGCAGAAGAATGGTCAAAGTTCTGTAAGAATCCGGACTTCCCCTGGGATGACGCAGCTGCTTGCAGACGGGGCCATGACGCTCCGCGGCAAGATCGACACACAACCGAGGTGAACCGTTGAGCAACCAACCGGCCCAGGCCCGCTTCGCTCAGCGGGATCTCTGCCGACAACATCCACCAGCTCGGACTCGCCTGGTCGTACATGACGGGCACAAAGCGCGGGCTCGAGTCGACGCCCCTGGTGATCGACGGTGTGCTCTACGCCACCGGTTCCTGGAGCCGCGTCTACGCCCTTGACGCCGCCAGCGGCCGCGAGCTCTGGCGCTTCGACCCCGAGGTTCCCGGCTGGAAGGGGCGCAACGTCTGCTGCGATGTGGTGAACCGGGGCGTCGCGGCCTGGAAGGGCCGCATCTACCTGGGAACCATCGACGGTCGGCTGATCGCCCTGGACGCCGCGACGGGCAAGCCGGATTGGGAAGTCCAGACCACCGACCCCGGGCAGCCCTACTCGATCACGGGTGCACCCCGGGTCGTGAAAGGTCGCGTCATTATCGGCAACGGCGGCGCCGACCTTGGCGTGCGCAGCAGTGGCCTTTACCCCGACCTCAGGAAGTCCTCGCGGGCCGTCCACGACAGCTGGAACGAAATCGTGCTGGGGGGCTCACTCCAGGCTGGAGGAATGGCGAGCTTCGCCGACCACCTGACCGGGAAGCAAGCCCAGCAGATCCACGCCTACGTCCTCGCCCGCAGCCATCACGAGCCCGGACTGCTCGAGCGGGCTGCCCGCTGGATCGGGCGCTACGCGTGCATCCCGGTTGCCTGGGCCGCGGACTGATCGGGCGCAGCCGCTCCCGGACACAGCGGCCGCCTGGCCGGCGCTGGATCGCACTCCCAGACCCGCGCACTACCCGGCAGAGCGCCTCGAGGCCGGCGCTGGCGGCTCCGACGCAACAGCAGACGTCGCGTGTCGGCCCAAAGTGCGCGACCGGATTCCGTCCATCTTGTGCGGGCCGACCCACCTGGCACCCCCCGCCAGCCGAGCTCCCGATTTCGCCGAATTGAAAGTCGGCGTGAAGACAAGAGGAGACCCAGCGCGAGGCCAACTGGAGGCTAGATCCATACCATCAGATCTTCGATTCCCACGACGAAGTTGGCCGGCCGCAATGAAGGGGCCTCTTGGCTTGCAAGCTCGATCTGGGGTATGCGGGTCATGAGTTCTTCGAACATGACACGCAGCTCGAGACGGGCCAACGAGCTGCCCAGGCAAAAGTGGCTGCCGTTCCCGCCAAACGCGACATGGGCGTTTGGGCTTCGTTCGATATCGAATTCGGAAGCGCGCTCGAAGACTTGCTCATCGCGGTTCGCCGCCCCGTATAGCATCAAGACCCGGTCTCCCTCACGGAGTCGTATTCCTCGCAGCTCGGTGTCTTGCTTGACGGTGCGCATCAGGTTTTGGAGTGGAGTCACCCATCGCAGCATCTCCTCGACGGCGGTGGGGATTTTCGACGGATCCTCAACCAGCCTGCGATGCTGCGCCGGGTGAAGCAGAAGCTGATGCATGCCACCGCTGATGACATGCCGAGTCGTCTCATCACCACCAATCAGGATCAGCAGCGACTCCATCAAGATGGATTGATCGTCGAGACGCTGTCCGCCGACTTCGGCGTGCACGAGAATGCTCATCAAATCTTCAGCAAGCGGCTTCGATCTGCGATCGGCGACCACTGCAGCGTTGTACTGAGCCCATTCCGCGGCGGCGCTGACCTGGCGCTGAAGGAGCACCGGATCGTCGCTGCCGAGTGCGCACATGATATCATCGGACCAGCGCAACAGCCGGTCGTGGTCCTCTGCTTTCACGCCAAGCAAGTCTGCAATCACGCTCATCGGCAGCGGTGCGGCGACCTCGCGAACGAAGTCGAATGCCTGCTTCCCGCCATACTTCTGCGCGACGTTTTCGATGATCTGGATACAAATCTCACGTATGCGCGGCTCGAGTCTGGAAACCTGCCGGGGCGTAAAGCCTCGACTGACCAGGCCTCGCCGAATCATATGCTCCGGCCGATCCATACAGGCCATCATCGGCATCGGTGGAGAATCGGGTCGAAAGCCCATATGACTGCCATAGACGTCGGGATTCTTCGAGATCATCGTGATGTCTTCGTGCCGGGACACTGCGTATAGATCGTTCTTCGCATCGTAGTAGACGGGCGCATGCTTACGCAGCCATGCATACGAGCGCTGAACATCGTTGGCGTAGAATTCGCCACGCACGAGATCAATGGCGGGGGGGGACTGGGGCATCTCGGTTTTGGTTCCTGTGCGGCACGCGTTGTGGGGCACCACATGCAGCGCGTGGTCGAGTGCAAGGCCTGGATCGACGAGCGAGGGACGAGGCCGCTGAGGCCCGGCGTGGTTCAGCCGGCTCGATCACACCTCATCGCAGCTCGTAGATGTCGTAGACCACGTTCGCGCCGTCCAGTCCTCCGAGCCCGACCGCTTGAATATTGTTGAGCCAGGCGTATCGCTCGTCCCCGGTCTCGAATAGCGGGGCGCAGCGCGCCTTTAGAGCTCCGTCGACCACGACCCCGATGCCATTGTAGGTTACGAGGATCATCGCGTCGTCGTGGGTCTGCAAGGTCAGGCGTACATCCAACTTGATGCTTCCATCGGCCCGTTGGGTGACCCAATCGCCGCCTGGCCCAATCACGGTTCCGTTCAGCTTCTCGCCTTCAAACTTGCCGCCCTTCACGCCCACCAGCATACGCGTGCCCTGCGGAGCGCCCGGCATCATGGTCGGAGCGCCGTCGGTCTCGAGCGTGATCTTGAACAGGTGGGTTACCGGTAGGGATGATTCGGCCATCAGGCCTCCTTCGCCGTGTTCGAGGTGGATTGGAAGGTAGCTGGGATCAAACCATCCAACGATCGCACGTTAGCCACATTCGATGGCGACGAACAATTGCATCGCTGCGCTGGACGTTGCAATCCTTGCTGATGTCCAGGTGGCCTCGGGGCATGAATCGAAACGCGGCAGCGGCTCCCACTCCCATGATCTTCATCGGCCACCGATCCCGAAGGATCCTGGCCTGCCGAGGCACCTTCACCGAGAACAAGGACTCGCGGACCACAGGGTCTCTGCCGCGAAGCAGAACCCGGATATCCCGGCAGTCTCGCCCCAGGGCCTGATGCTCTTGGGCGTGACGCTCGTTGCAGCGATGTACATCACGCTGCGTCGCACGCGGCTGGGACGCAGCGCGACTTAGACGCGAACGCCCGCCGCGCGTCGTTCGACCAGAAGCCGCCAATCTTCTGGCTTGAACGCGAGCAGCAGCCACACCAGAGTTGGAACCAGGTAGTAGGGCCCCATCCACAGGCTGAACTGCGCGAACCCGTGCACGATGGCTCGCCAGGGACCTGCGAGCCAGGGCAGCTGGCTGATCAAGAAGTGGGTCCGCTCGGGTTCGAAGGCTTCGTAGATCTGGAAGGCAGGCATCGCAGCGACGAACATCGTCATCATGAGAGCCGCTACGCCGAGCCCAGAGACCCGGCGCTTCCAGGACATGGGGGATGCGAGCATCAGGGCGAGTGCCAGCGCGGTCGGCATGTAACCCGTCGATCGGCTGCTGCGAATCGACTGGGTTGCGCCGACTCTCGAGATGCCAGGCGTGCCGGGGATCCGGTGCAGGATCTCCGTATCCATCACCGTGGCAGTGAGCGGTCGGTTTGGCCGGTAGCGGCGAACGACGACGCTGCGCTGCGGGTCGCTCGAGACGACCGCGATTTGTACGATCGCGCGGTAGAAGCCCCCGTAGGTCTCCGTGAGGCCGGGCCATGGGGCCATCAGCACGCCGTAGAAGAACACGAAGCGGAGGGCGAAGCCCGCGACCCGCTTAGAGCTGAGCACGTTCCCGTCTCCGTGTCGCCCACGCGAGCCAGAATCCGAACGAGACGAGTGCGAACGCGATGTACAGTACCTGCCAGACGTCCGTGTGCATCACCACGAACAGTTGCGGACGGTAGGCGCCGATCAGGAACAGGCTCACGATTCGTACGATGTTGAGGGCCGCGAGGAGCGGAAGGCAGATCAGGAGCGCGGGCAGTCGGAGCACGAACCGGGTGGGAAACGCGAACAGAGCCGCCAGGAAGAGCATCATCGGTTCGATGCCGTCGCAGCCTCGGGCCACAGAAACGGCGAAATGATCGGAGAAGATTCTCACGCCGTCGGTGTCGACGGCTTCTCCAAGCATCGCGAGGACGTGGGTTGAAAGCAAAGTGTTGATCGCCAGGTAGGGCCCGAATACGTAGTCGTCGTAGATGTCTGTAGCGGCGAAGGCGTAGTACGCGCCGAGAATGAGCACGAAGACGCACACCATTCGCAGGAGCAGGCGGTTGGCAACCGCTCGGTCTGCGCTCTCACGGGCCGGATCCCCGCCAGAATCATTCTCTTCTGACAAAGCAGTCCGAGGCTACCACACGGTCCGGATCGGACGAGAATGGACACGATGTGAGATCACGAAACGAGCCGGACTCCTAGGCCGGCGTGAGTCCGAGCAGGTGCCGCACGCGCCGGGCGACCTCCTCGCCGTCGTCCAGCGTGTTTCCCGGCGCAGCGGGCAGGCTTACCGATGGCGGAATGATCAAGCCTCGCTCGATCAGCCGCGCGCAAAGATACTCGAGGCCCTGTTGGGGCCGCGTCGTTCCGCGTCGGTTCTTGGGACGGCTGTTGGCTCGTTTGATCACCCACTCCCGAAGCGGACTCTCGAGGGCACCGACCGGGTCGACGTCATCGAGACGGTCCGACGACGTCTCGATGCGATTCGGATGTGGCCAGAGCCGCGCGCCGGCAGGACTCAAGACGGCATCGAACCATTCGGCCACTTCACCGCCGCGAAGTCCCAGCTGGACCAGGCGGGGTCGTCCGGCGTCCTGGTCACGGATCCAGCGCGCAACGCGGGCACAGCGGCCGCCGGCCGCGATGACCACGTCCGGCCAGGGTCCATCGAGTGGAGACGAAACCGCTCGGTCGAGTCCCGTACAACGCGCACCCAGCCATCCCGTCTCGAGACGGCCGATGCCGCGGAAGCGCAGGTCCTTGCGTTGGCACGACCCGCCCAGCGATTCGCCCAGCGCGAGCGCTTCCCGAGCTTCGGCTTCGTTGTCGTCGCACAGGATCCAGACCCGGGGCGTCCCGGACCAGCAACAGCCTCCCTCTCGGACGCTCAGCCGCTGTTCGACGCTGAGGTTCCACTCGCCCAGCACCAGGGTCCAGTGGACGTGCGGATGACGCCGCGCTGCAGTCTCGAAGTGTTCCATCCACCAGGACCGATCTCGGGGGGAATTCCGCAGCTCGCTGGCATCGTCGAGTCGGATCGCGTGATCTCCGTTCTCGGCGCCCACGCAAACGAAACGATCGGCCTGGGCAAAGATCCGATCGATCACCCAAGGCGCATCCTCATCGGGCAGGTACTCGAGCAGCCCGCAGCAGAAGATGCCGTCGCTGCGCTTCTCGAGTGCCGCAATCGGGTCGTCGCCAAGGCGTAGCTCGAGCAGCGACCCGTTGCCGCTGGCTTGGAGGTCTCGCACGAGACGTCGCGCCAGCTCGTCGTCGACGGCTCGGGGACGCCGACTGTTCGGACTCGGCGGCGCCTTGCGCAGGCGCTCGAGCAGGGCGAGATAGCCCGGGCTGGGCGCATCGGCGCGGAACACCTGAAAGCCGACAGCATCGGCCGATCGCTTGAGATCGAACCAGAGATCACCGGTGCGATTCGGCTGATAGACGAAGCGCTTCGGCAGCGGTCGCCAGGGCTGGGTGTGGAGGGTCGTCCAGTGCTGGAACTTCGACTGGCCACGCACGAAATCGTCGTCACGAGCCGTCCAGACGGAGTCGAGGTCACCTCGAATCCCCGGATGGGCCCGGATCGAGGGCCCCAGGATCTCCTTCTTGAGCTTCTTCTGGCAGTCTTCGAGCGGCCAGACGGTGGCCATGCGCTGGCAGTCGATCAACATGATCGATGTCTCGGTGTCGTCGGTCGACAGGAAACCGTGCTCGCCCATGTCGGCGTCGAAGAGTTCGCCCGGGTCCGCAAACCAGGCCATGTCCTCGTCGGTGTAGATGGCGCGTCCCTGCGCTCCGGCGTAGTGCGGAATTGCGAACCGATAGTTGCTGAAGCCCGTCGTCCAACCGCGCCGATCGAAGCCGGCCAGCTCCTTCAACAGGAAGATCTCGTAGACCCGGGCGGGATCGCGGTGCTCGAGCACCGACCAGACCAGCACCCGTTCGGGCCGGTACTGCCCCGGCTCGGACCCGATGTAGATCCGCACCGGCGGCTTGCCGTTCGGCGCCACACCGTCGGCGACGCCGTAGGTGATCCGGGCGGGCTGCCGGGTATTAAAAGCCAGGCGCGAATCCGGCGGATTCAGGAACCGCAGCTTCGAACGCAGCTCGAGAAATGCCATCCCGGCTCCTTGCGCCCCATCGGGTCAGTAGGTCTCGGTGCCCCGCTTGCGGCGGCCGGAAAGGAGGCGGCGGGTCCATCTCCAGTCGTCGACGACGACGATGAAGACCTTGCGCATGGCGTCCTTGGGGCACTTGATCTCGCGTACGGTGTGCCAGGCGTGGGCCATGCGCTGGAAGATGAAGCTCATGTTGTCGATCGTACTGGCCGCGATGGAGCCGTCGAAGTCTTCGATGGCCGGCGCGCTGCGGTGACCCAAGCGGCCGCCATCGTCGAGCACGATCGTCTCGCCACCCCAGCTCGGATCCCAATCCCGGGACGTGTTCATGTAGAAGATGTGGGAGCCCAGCTTGTGCGTGGAATCGCAATGGGGCGAGACCGAGCAGCCGTTCGGCGTGTAGTGCCAGTGAAAGCGCAGCTTGAAGGAGCCGTGACCGAACAAGCGGGCCAGGAAGGCCCGGTAGCGGTCGCTGGTGAGCTCGCCGACGAATCTCTTCCAGGGCTGGGCCACGTCGACACCCTCGACGTATTCGAGATTGAACCGGTCGTGGCTCTGCTGCCCAAAGCGGCGTTCACGGCCGAAGTCCGGGGCGAAGCGCGAGACCTCGGGAAGGGTCGCCACCAGCTCCTCGAACGCCTGCTGCCGCAGCAAGCCGGCCGGGTTGATCCACGGGTAGGGCTGCTGTTGCTGGAAATCGTTTGCGTCGATGGCGTCGAGCCGATCCCAGTCGAGATACGACATGTTGGCCGGTCCCCCCGTTCGGCATCGGAGTCTAACGCTGCGGCGGGAATCGCGAATGCGCCGGAAAGGAACAGCTTCTCCCCGCGGGGTCAAGAGCCGCATGAGGCCGCCACACGCTAGGCTCGCGGCCGCGCCGTTCCAACCCCGCAGGTGATCCGATGAGCGACTTTCCGGCCTTCCCCAGCGCACGACCCGTCACGATTCCCGCACATCCCAGCGAAAAGGGGACCCCGCTTGCCGAGATCACGCTCTCGGTTCACGACGCTGGAACGGGTCCGACCGTCGTGCTGTGCCACGGCTGGCCCGAGATTGCGTTCTCGTGGCGCAAGCAGTTCGGGGCGCTGGTCGACGCCGGCTTCCGGGTGATCGCACCCGACATGCGTGGGTTTGGCGCCAGCGACTCCCCTGAGGTCATCGAAGCTTTCGACCTCGAGCACCTGACCGGCGATCTCGCCGGCCTGCTCGACGTGCTCGGCATCGATGAGGCCGTCTTCGTCGGACACGACTGGGGCGGGTTCGTCGTCTGGGCGATGCCCATCGCCTACCCCCAACGCACCGCGGGTGTCATCGGCGTGAACACACCGTACGTGCCCTTCCCCTCAACCTCGATGTTGCGGCGTCTGTTCGAGGACACGGAGAAGCTCTACATCCTATGGTTCCAGCGCCCTGGCGTCGCCGAGGCCGTGATGGACCGCAACCCCCGCGTCTTCTTCCAAAAGATCATGCGCTACCCCATCGAGCCCAACGGCCCAGCCATGATGACGGCGGGCGGCGACATCGACGCGAATCCGTTCCGGCACGTCGAAACGCTGGAAGACCGCGGCGAAGTGCTTCTCACGGAGCCGGAGCTCGACACCTACACGCGCGCCTACGAGAAGGCCGGCTTCCGCGGTGGTGTGAATTGGTACCGGAACATCGATCGCAACATGGGACTCTATCCGGGCATCGGCAGTCAGAAGCTCGATCTGCCCTGCTTGATGGTCACATCGGAATGGGATCCCGCGCTGCCGCCGACACTCGCGGCCGGCATGCCGATGGTCTGCAGCGATCTCGAGACACACCAGATCGCAAAGTGCGGCCACTGGACCATGCAGGAGAAGCCCGAAGACCTGAACCGCGTCATGGTCGACTGGCTCGGCCGTCGCTTCTCGAGCAAAGGGCTGGCCGCCGGAGCGGCGGCTGTCCAAGGAACAGCTTGCAGTTCGCCGGGGCGGCGAACTGCGGGGGGTCGCGCAGAGCGCGATCCTTCGGATCGCTAGCTGCGAGTTGCCAGCCTGGGCGCGCCTTCGAACCGAATCGCCTCGTAGACGGGCGGCGGACCGAGCTTCAGCCGCTCGCGCACCTGATCGAGCGGGCACGACATCAGCTTCTCCCACTCGGCGTCGACGACCCAGCGCGCGCGCCAGCCACGTCGAAAGCCGTGACGGATCATCTTGCCGATTTCGGATCGGAAGCCGGCCTTGAAGAGGACGTAGAGCGGGATGAAGGCGATGCCGAAATTCCGGGTCTGGATGCCGCTGAACGCGAGCACGGCAGCCTCGCCGCGAACGTCCCGGCCGTAGCCCGTCATTACGTGATAGATGTCGTGCTGGTCGCGGAGGCGATTGTAGAAGTAGCGTCGCTCCTCGCAGGCTTCCTCGCCTGGGACTTCAGTGCCCGCTGCTGCGCCGGCTTCCTCCAACCCACCGACCGAGAGCTGCTCGCGCTTGAAAAAATCCGCCATGCTGCGTCCGAACGTAGCTTCGGGAAGCGCTCCCAGACGGTCCAGATCGTTCAACGTATCCGCCAGCTCCGGTCGTTCTTCGAGGATCCGCGCGCCGGATTCGCTGCGCCGGAAGCGCTGATAGAGCCGCTCACCGGACTTCCCCGACAGGGCGGCCACGACGCGGAACGCCTGGGCCGTGTCCTCGGGATTCGCGACCAGGGCGCGTATGGCACGCCAGGCATCGAGGGGTCGGAGGCGGCTGGATCGTTCCATCGGAAAGCGATTATACGTCGCTCCCGGCGCACGCGCCGACGGGCGCGTTGGAATCAAGAAAGATTGGAATACGGGGGACGCTTCTCGACGTACGCGAGCCACATGGCATCGAGCATCGACCACAGCACGTCGAGCTTGAACTTCAAGATCTCGAGGGCTCGCTCCTGCTGAGGCCGGGTCTCGAACAGATCGAGGGTGACCTGGAGCCCGTGCTGGACGTCGCGGCGCACCTCACCCAGGCGCTTGCGAAAATAGTCGTAGCCCTCGGGTCGGATCCAAGGATAGTGCTTGGGCCAATTGTCCAGACGCCGCCGGTGGATCGTGGGTGCGAAGAGTTCGGTGAGCGAAGCGCTCACGGCCTCCTGCCAGGTGGCCTGTCGGGCAAAGTTCACGTAGGCGTCGACGGCGAAGCGCACACCGGGCAGCACCCGGCACTCCGACTCGAGCTCTCCGCGCTCGAGGCCCACCGCTTCGCCGAGCCGGAGCCAGGCTTCGATGCCACCCGGATCGTCGCCCCGCCCGTCGTGATCGAGCAGACGCTGGATCCACAGGCGTCGCACCTCGCGATCCGGGCAGTTCGCGAGGATCGCCCCGTCCTTGCGCGGGATCGAGATCTGGTAGTAGTAACGATTGGCGACCCACCCCTGGATCGCGTCTCGATCGAGCTGACCGGAATCCATCCGCTGCTGGAACTCATGATGGATGTGATAGAAGCGTTCCATCTCGCGGAGCTTGGCTTCGAACTCGGAGCGCGACCAGGGTTTTTCCACGTCCATTCCTTGATGATCACAGATCCGTTCTCAGCTGGCTGGCGGGGTGGTCGCGATCGCTTGGATCACTCGCGGAGGCCCGCAGCCGCTTCCAGGATCTCGCGGGTTGCCCGGGCCCCGTCGAGGGCAATACCGGAATCGACCCGCGGGCGGCCCAGCGCTCTCAAGATCGCGTCCTCCAAGGCCTGGGAATCCTCCTCATCGGCCTCGAAGATCTCGACCGCGCCGCGTTCGGCGAGACGCCGGGCCCGAATCGTCTGGTCCGACATGGTGGGGTCTGGAATCAACAACGCTCGCGTCCCGAGCTCCAGCAGGTTCGCTGACGTGCTGTAGCCGGCGTGGCTGATCGAGAGATCGGCGAGCTCGAGCCAATCGAGGAAGTCCGCCGAGAACGGCCGCTGCCGGAACGGCCCGTCGGCGATCTCGATTTCGACGCGCAAAACCTCCTCGTCGCTCCAATCGAGCCCTGAGAAGAGCACGAGCACGCGATCTCCCACTTCACCGCGGGAAGACACGGCGCGCCAGGCACGGACGATCCGGAGGGTGATCCCGACACTGCGACGCCCCCCGCCGCTGCTCCAGACGGCAATGCCCGACCTCTTCTCCAGCAGGTCTCGCAGGGCGCCGGAGCGCTCGGCCCGCTTCTCGCGCTTCTCGGCCACGATTCCGGTGTAGTGCATCGGGATCGCGATCCGATCGACAGCGGAGAAGAAATCGTCGAGGCGGCTGATACCCGGATCCCCGTGCACCAGCAGGCCGTCGAAGTGCTCGTTCAAGTCACTGGACACTTGCGCTGCGGAGACGCCCGACTCGAAACGGGACTGCGGACTGATGTCGCGGAGTGAGCACCAGACTCGCACCGCCGGGTTAGCACTGCGGGCGGCGCAGATCAGCGGCAGGATCTCGTCCCGCAGCTCCCACTTGCTGAAGGGAAAGTGCTCGACCAGAAGCACGTCCGGTGCAATGCGCCACACGGCCGCATCCAAAAGGTCTCCGCGCACAGCCATCAGCTCGTCGATCGAGCGATGATCGACGAACGGAACCAGATCCTGCTGGCGGCGCTCGATGACGGGGATCGGCAGCCACTCGAAACGACCGTCGATGGGACGCCCGGGGACCGGCCGTCCGCCCTGCACGAAGAAGACGTCGTGCTCTCGGGCCAGTTCACGCGCGATCTCCCGGCTGCGCACGAAGGAACCGATGCCGGAGAGATGCTGCGCATAGACGAGGACTTGCACGCCGTGCTTTCCTCCAGGTGCTCGAACGCTGGGGAATTAGCTCGCCAGACCCCCCTGCGTCAAGCGGGCCTGAATTCCACGGGCAGGTGCAGGAAGCCGCGGACGAAGGTAGACGGCGGATAGTCGGGAACGAAGCCTTCCCGCATGTGGATGTCCGGCAGGCGCCGGAACAGCTCTTCGTAGAGGATTCGGATCTGGGCCCGGGCCAGGCTCGCGCCCAGACAGAAATGGTTGCCGACACCGAAGGCGAGGTGGGGATTGCGCTCGCGGCGCACGTCGAAGCACTCGGGCGCTTCGAAGACCCGCTCGTCGAAGTTGGCTGCCGGATACAGGAGCACGACCTGATCGCCCTCACGGATCTTCTTCCCGCGATGCTCGAGGTCCCGAGTTGCCGTCCGCTTCATGTTCAGGATCGGCGTCACCCAGCGGATGAATTCTTCGACAGCCACGCGCAGTCCTTCGGGATGATCCACCAGAACCTGCTTCTGATCCGGGTGGAGACTCAGGAGCTCCATGGCGCAGCCAGTGACGTTGCGCGACGTCTCGGAACCTCCAACCAGAAGCAGCAGGGTCTCGTGGATCAGCTCGTCATCGGTGAGCTTCCGACCGTCGACCTCGGCATTCACGAGGATGCTGATCAGGTCGTCGGACGGCTCGCGGCGCTTGCGCGCGCAGAGCGCCTTCATGTAGTCGCTGTACTCGGCGAAAGCCTCACCCACGGAACCGATCGAGTCCTCGTCGAGAGCGTCGGAGGCGAGGGTCATGACGTCGGACCAGTGACCGAGCCTCGAGAGATCCTCGTCCGGAACGCCCAGGAAACGGCCGATCATGGTGAGCGGCAGCAGGGCTGCCACGTCCTGGATGAAGTCGCACTCGCCGCGGGGCGCCACGGCGTCGATCAGGCTCGTGGCGATGCCCCGGATCTGGCCCGACTGCTTTGCCAACTGATTCGGAGTGAAGCCCTTGGACACGAACTTTCGCAAGGTCCCATGACGCGGCTCGTCCTGGTTGATCATCGACGGCGTCGACGGAAGATTCGGGCGACTTCCTCCGCGAGCACTCGAAAAGAGCTGAGTGTTCCTCGAGGCCCAGATGACGTCTTCGTGGCGGGAGAGGCACCAGGCCCTGCCCTTCTCGTCCCAGTGGACAGGAGATTCGTTCCGCAACCATTGATAGACCGGAAGCGCGTCCTCCTGGCGCACGGCCAGAAGCCGGCGGTCGAGAAGATTCAGAGTCTCGTCGAATCCGCCCAAAGACAGACTACTTGAACTCGGGAATCACGTGCTTTCCCATGAGCTCGATGGTCTGCATCACTTTTTCATGGGAAATGTTGTAGGGATTGACCAGGCAGAGAAGCAGGTCGACACCGGCGGCCTCATAGGCCCGGGCGGTCTCGATCACCTGCTCTGGATCGCCGACGATGGTGGCCTTCGAGTCCTTCAGGTATTCGAAGTCGAGCATCTCGAGGGTACCGTCTTTCACGATCTTCTTGACGTCCTCGAGGTATTCGTAAGTGCCGAGCTCCTGCTTCATCTCCTCGAGCCAGCTCGCAACCGACGAGACCAGCTCGGCCGAACGCTTGCCGTACCAGACAAACGACTCCTTCGAGACGTCGTAGGACTCCTGCTTCGTGGGGGCACAATTGACCATGGTGAAGGCCGCGGCGCAGTTGTTCACGAACGTCGCGAGCGGCTTGGTGCAGGTCTTGATCGCCTTGCGGTAGATGTCGATCCGTCGGGCGATGTCATCGGGCGGTACGCCGACACCGAAGGAGCAGAGACCGAGCCCCAACTCTCCCATCAGCTGGTGACCCGAGTCACTACCGGTAGCGCCGAAGACGGGCGGATGAGGATCCTGGAGCGGCTTCGGCTGAACGCGCCGCTTTGGCATCTGCCAATATTTTCCTTCAAACTCGTAGTGCTCGTGGGTCCAGCAACCGACGATGTGCTCGATCGCTTCCTGCCACATGGGGCGGGTCTCGTCGGGATGCACGCCGAAACCCTCGAGCTCGAGTCGCGTCGACGAGCGGCCAGTGCCGAAGTCGACGCGACCGTCGGAGATCAGGTCGAGCACGGCCGCGGACTCGGCCGAGCGTACCGGGTGGTTGTACGGCTTGGGGGCAAGGCGGACGCCGTAGCCGATTCGTATGTTCTTGGTACGGGCAGCGATGGCTCCGTAGAGCACCTCCGGGTTGGAGCAGTGAGAGAACTCCTCGAGGAAGTGGTGCTCGACGGTCCAGAAGGCGTGGAAGCCGACCTTGTCGCCCAGCACGGCCTGCTCGAGTGTGTTCTTGAACGCTTCGTACTCGCTGCGCGGATTCCAGGGTTTCGCGACGGGGATCTCGTAGAACAGGGCAAATTTCACGGGGTTCTCCTGCGATGGAGAGCGCAATCTATCATGGCATGAGACGGGTGTCTAAACCCACTTCTCATCCCCGGATTCTTCCACGCACGATCGTGTCAAGGAAAGGACAGAGTGACGTAAAATCGTGTGGTGTGGACCGACCTCGCGGGTGTCTGTAGGCTCGCCGGCTCGCGGAGGCTCGTGCTCGCCCGATGCCCATCATCTCGCTCGACGACATCCTCGCCAGCCTCGAGATCGAAGAAATCGGCTCCGGGCGCTACACCGCCGCGAATGTGCCCATGGAGCACCGGCGGATCTTCGGGGGGCAGTTGCTGGCCCAAGCGGTGGCCGTGGCAACCTACACGGCTCCAGGCAAGCAGGTGAAATCACTTCACGTGACGTTTCCGCATGAGGGAGATCTGGCGGCGCGGGTCGAGTTCAAAGTGGAATCGATCCAGGATGGACGCTCCTTCGCCACCCGTTGGATCGTCGCGACGCAGAACGACCGTCCAGTCCTGACCGCCCTGGTTTCGCTCCACATCGAAGAGACCGGCCTATCGCACCAGACCGATGCGCCCGATGTGGCCGGACCCGACGCCGCGGTCGCGACCGATCTCGACATGATTCCCTGGGAGACGCGTGTCGTAGACGGAGTCGACCTGGCGGATCGCGAAGTCGGCCCCGCGCGCCTCGCGTTCTGGATGCGAGCTCCGACCCTGCCGGTCGACCCGATGGTTCACCAGGCCCTGCTGGCCCATGCCACAGACCTGACCCTGATCGGTACCGCGCTCCGACCCCATGCTGGCCTCAGCCAGGCCGACTCGCCCGAACATCTCGCCACGGCGGTGACCACGCACACGCTGTGGTTCCACCGACCCTTCCGGATCGATGACTGGCTGCTGGTTGCCCAGGAGAGTCCCTGCGCGGCCGGCGCCCGGGGCTTTGGTCTGGGCCACGTGTTCTCGGGCGAGAGCGCGAAGCACGCGACGCTGGTCGCATCGTTCGCCCAGGAGAGCCTGATCCGACAGCGCTAGCGGGGCGATGAAAAGCGGGCGTTGCCGAACCTTCACAACCGAAAACTCGTGTGGCAGCCCCAAAAAAATGAAACACGTCAGCGCCACGCCGCCAGAAAGCCCAACGGACCTCCCAGCAGCGCGCCGCTGGCGCGATGCAAGCTGCCCGAAGGGCAGCCGCGGCCTAGCTCACGGCGAGCTTGGCCCTGGCGGCTTCGATATCGCCGTCCATCACGGTCTTGCGCTTGTTGGCCTCGGCCGAGGCCTGGGCCTCACGCGCGAGTGCTGCCACGTAGCCCTCAGTTGCCGCGACGGCCAGGCTCAGCGCAGAGCCAGAGACGCGCAAGCCGCCTCCGTGCTTGGTCAAGAGTCGCTTCACGACCGCATTCGGAAGGTCTGCCATGAAATCCTCCGTTCTGGCGTCGCGCGGAAGCGTAGAAGCCCCGGGGAGGAGCTGTCAACGAGGCGGAGAGCGACTTAGAACAAAAAGACTGCGTTCTAGAACGCGCAGGTGGCTTTTGGGCCGTGCTCACGCGGACAAGAATTCGACCGCCTCCCGCGCGAACTCGGGGCCGTCGTAGTCCACGGGAACCACATGGGCCGAGTTCTCGAGAATCCGATGTTTCCGCCGCTCGGACCGAACGGCATCGAAAATCTCCTTTGAATCCGAGGGGTCGGCGGTCCGATCGTGGGCCCCGTGGGCCACCAGGATGGGCGTCTCGATCCGACCGAGTGCGCGCCGCACGACGTTCTGGAAGTGGATGAGCTGGTGCACGGCCGCCAACGGCATCACCTCGTAGCTGGGGTGACGAGCGCGGGCCGCCGGATCCCGGATGTCCGAGCCGGTTGCCTTGCGGGGAAAAGGCAGCAGGTATTTCAGGACCGGAATCAGCAGCGGCAATGGCTGACGCAGGCGCAGTGGTGTCCCCACCACCACCGCCCCATCCACGGCAGCCTCCGCGGACAGGGCCAGCGCGACCAACCCGCCCATGGAGAGTCCCGCGACGAACACCCTGTCGTGCTGCTTGCGCAGCCGCTCCACAGCGTCCCGGGCCGCTCCCAGCCACTCCGTATATTTCACACGCGCCAGCGCCTGGGGCGTCTCGTTGTGGCCCGGCAGCGCTGGGCCAAACGCCCGGTAGCCGGCTTGTGCGAAGGCCTCACCGAGTGAGCGCATCTCGTAGGGCGTCCCCGAGAGACCATGAAGACACAATATTGCGTCTCTCCCGGATCCCGGAAAGTCGAACGGCGCCGGATCGACCCGGACTTCAGTCGAGGTCACGTCCGGCTTCTTCGGCGGCTTGGACCACCTTGCGCAAGGGAACCTGCTTGCTTCGCGCGAGTCGCTTGCAGTCATCGTATTCGGGCGAGACCGAAACGCGCCCATCGAGATCGAACACGCGCTTCACGCGAACGCGACCGTACGTCGTGTCGACCCTCCGGACTTCGCGTTTCAGGATGATGCGGTCGCTCTCGGTGACGCGCACGCCGATGGCGGTCGATTCCGCGAACAGGATGCGTGCCAGCGAGATCCGATCCGACGGATGGCCCAGGACGCGCACCAGGTGACCCGGGCGATTCTTCTTCATCTGCAGGGGTTGGACCGATACGTCGAGGGCGCCGACCTCGAAGAGGCGCTCCATCAGATAGTCGAAGTGCTCGGGCACGAGATCGTCCAGGTTCGTCTCGAGCACCACGATCCGGTCCGAGCCAGCTCCGACACTGCGCCCCAACACCGCACGCAGCACGTTCGGCATGGGTCCCGGCCGATCGTTTCCGGCACCCAGACCGATCGACTCGATGGTGAGCGCGGGCAACGGACCGTAGTCTTCGACGATCGTCTTGAGGATCGCGGCCCCGGTGGGCGTCACGGTCTCCCAGTTGACGTGGGCGGGCACGGTCGGAACCCCGCGCAGCAGCTCGAGGGTCGCCGGCGCCGGCAAGGGCAGTCGGCCGTGCTCTGTCTCGACGCTTCCTTCGCCCAGGGCCACTGGCGATGAGGTCACCCGGTCGATCTCGAGACGGGCCAGCCCGATGGCGGCCCCGGTCACGTCGACGATGGCGTCGACCGCCCCCACCTCGTGGAAGTGCACCTCGTCGACCGGCTTGCCGTGGACCCTCGCCTCGGCTCGGGCCAGGGCCTCGAAAATGGCGATCGCGCGCTCACGAACGCCGCCGTCGAGGCGGGCACGCTCGAGGATCTTCACGATCGCGCCGAAGGACCTGCCGTGGTGGGGATGCCCGTGGGAATGTTTCCGAGCCGCCGACTTCTGCTTCGGTCGCGCCCTGGGGACGCCGACGTCGACGTAACGGGCGGCCAGCGCGCCGCGCTTCACCTTCCGCACCTTGAGGCTGAATTCCAGATCGAGTCCGGCCAGATCGCCTTCGAGCTCCTTTCGCTTGAGACCCAGGTCGAGCAGTGCGCCCAGAAACATGTTTCCGGCGATTCCCGAGAAACAATCCAGGTGCAGGGTTCTGACGCCCGATCTCTCCACACGCCGGGACGCGCCCATCCGACCCGTGCGACGCACGGGACTAGAGTCGGTTGATAAGCGTCGCGACATAGGCGGCCCCGAAACCGTTGTCGATGTTCACCACAGTTACGTTGGAGGCACAGCTCGTCAGCATGCCCAGCAGGGCCGCGACACCGCCGAACGCGGCCCCGTAACCCACGCTGGTCGGAACGGCGATGACGGGCTTGTCCACCAGACCTCCGACCACCGATGGCAGGGCGCCTTCCATGCCGGCCACCGCGATCAGGACCCGCGCACTCCGCAGCACGTCACTCGACGCCAGCAACCGGTGCAGACCGGCAACACCCACGTCCGTCAGGACCTCGACCTTGTTTCCGAAGCGGCGAGCGACGCCTGCGGCTTCACTCGCCACAGGCAGATCCGAGGTCCCGGCACAGATGATGGCGATGGTGCCCTTGCCGAGCAGGGGCGGCTCGGCCGGTCCGTACCAGAGCAGGCGCGACTTCTCGTCGTAATCACCGGCGCCCACCCGTTCGGCGACATGCCCTGCCACGTCGGACTCGACCCTCGTCGCCAGCACGTCCTGACCCGCATCGCGAATCGCCCGGACGATGTCGGCGATCTGATCCGGCGTCTTGCCCGGCGCGTAGATCACTTCTGGCAAACCCGCTCGCAGGGCTCGGTGGGTATCCACCCGGGCGCCGGGAACGTCCACGAACGGCAGACGCGCAATTCTCTCCAGTGCGTCATCGAGGGACACGTCACCCTGCTGCACGCCCTCGAGAAGCCGTCGCACCCGTTCGCGGTCCATGGGACCACGGTATCAGAAGATTCAGATCACGTCCGGGGCGATCACCAGGAGTGCGCGGCGCGCACCGTTGGGCTCGCAGAGATCGATCTCACTGGCGATGCCGGCGCTTCCCTTGCGACGTTCGAAGAGCAGACTCCCGAACGCATCGTCCACTGAATCTCCAACCAGGATCGGGACCGAGATCGTAATGCGGTCACCGAGATGGTCGGCCACCGAGGACATCGCACGGGAGGCGACGATGTTGCCAACTTCGCGCAACACCGAGTGGGCCATGAGGCTGTTGGGATCAACGCCCGGACACAGCAGGTCGATCACCGATTCGGCGCCCTTGGGTGGCAGGAACAGCGCAATCAGGCCCTGAACCGCACCCTCCATTTCGAAGATCACACCGGTTGCGCCCGCACCCATCTCTTCCACGGTAGCGGCGCGCACCCGCGGCTCGTGGGCGTGAAGATCGCTGCCCAGAATCGCCGAGATGGCCGAGGCCGCGCTGGCGGCGCTGATCTGCGCGATCTCGCGCATGCGGCCAAAAGCGGCGAAGAGCTCTTCGCTGGTCGTCATGCCAGCTGATTCTGGTCGAGCACGAATACGGGCCGACCATCTCCCAGAATCGTGAGTCCGGCGAGCGCGCGAAGGGTCGAGAGCAGCTCCGGAACCGGCTTCACGTAGATCTGTTGCTGACCCGACACCCTGTCGGTCCGAAGGGCAATTCGCTCACCGCGAACGTCAGTGAGGATCAAGGTGACGACGCTGTCCCGCTCTCCGCCTACCGGTTCCTCAGATTCGTGTTCGCGGCCGTCGTCGAGCGCAAGCTGTGCGGCCAGATGGAGCACAGGAATCGGATCGTCATCGATCAGAACGAAGGACTCGTGGCCTGCCGTCTCGATCTGGTCGGAGTGGACTTCGAGGATGCGCTCAACCCGTGAGATCGGCAGCGCTACGGTCTCGTTCCCCAGGGCCAGCAGCAGAACGCGCTGGACCGCGGCCGTGATCGGAACCGTCAACGTGGTGGTGGTGCCGCGCCCGGCCTCGGTAACGATCTCGACGCTGCCACCCAGCGACTCGATGGTTACCCGCACGGCGTCCATGCCGACACCGCGCCCGGAAATCGCGGAAACGGTCTCGACGGTCGAGAACCCGGGGAGGAAGACGAGGGCGACCAGTTCGTGGGGAGGCAGGTCCTCTGCGAGGTCCGGATGGAGCAGGCCCTTCTCGACCGCGCGGGAGCGCACCGCGTCGAGGTCCATACCGCGACCGTCGTCTCGCACCGAGATCTGGATCGAGTCCTTTACGCGGCGGGCCTCGATGTCCAGACGTCCGATTTCCGGCTTGCCAGCTTCGAGCCGAGCCTCGGGGGTCTCGATGCCGTGATCGACGGCGTTTCGGATCAGGTGGACCAGGGGATCGCTGAGACGGTCGAGAATCGAGCGGTCCAGCTCGAGCTCGCCGCCCTCGATGTGGACCTGCACCCGCTTGCCGCTGAGTTGGGCGATGTCTCGCGCCATGCGCGGCAGAAGCTCGACGATGCGGAGCAGGGGTGTCGTCCGCAGGTCGAGGGCACGCAGCTGGAGTTCGCCGACGACCCGATCCATGCGGTCGAGGCCCGTGCCCAGATCAGCGTTGCGCTCGGGCCCGTCGCCAGCAGCCGCGGTTCGGACTTGGCTGGTGTTGAGGATCACTTCGCCCACGGTACTGAGGAAGCGGTCCAGCATTTCGGTCTTGACGCGAACCGTCGGCGGCGGCTGCGGTGGGACCACCGTCTTGACGGGCGGCGGGGCGGGCGCGGGGCCCTTCATCGCAGCGAGTCCTACATCGTCATCGGAGGAGGCCGCCGCTACTCGAGTAGCGGCGTCACGACTTTTTTTTTTGGCACTCCGCGGGAGCGATGGGCGTAGCCAGTGCGTTGACGAGGTCGGGGTTGGGCGGTGGAGACTCGCCAGTCTGCCGCACGACCTCGATCATTGCCTCGAGCCCTTCCATGCCCTTGAACACGAGTGTCAAACCCTCTGTACCGTCCACACCACCGGCACTCCGGATCTCCTGCATCCGATCCTCGAGAACGTGGGACACTTCGGCGATCGAGTCGTATTCCAGAGACGCCGCCATCCCCTTGATGGAATGGGCCATCCGGAACAGCACGTCGATCGCATCGGCGTGCTCGGTGTCCTTCTCGAGATCGAGAAGCGCCCGGCTCATGTCCGCGAGGTGCTCGGTGGCATCCTCGAGGAAGACCGCGCGGTACTTGGTCATGTCGAGGGCCAACTACTGGCTCTCCTTTTCCAGCACCTTGTTCACCGTCTTGACGACGGAGTCGGGCTTGAAGGGCTTCACGATGAAGTCCCGCGCCCCTGCCTGAAGCGCTTCGGTCACGAGTGTTTCCTGACCGAGTGCGCTGCACATCACGACGCAGGCAGTGGAGTCGATCTCCAGAATGCCCTTCACCGCATCGATGCCCGACCTTCGCGGCATCACGATGTCCATCGTGACCAGGTCCGGATGGTGAGCCTTGAACTGATCGACAGCCTCGACGCCATCCGATGCCTCGGCAACGACCTCATGCCCTTCCGCCTCGACGATCTCACGGATCATCTGACGCATGAAGGCGGCATCATCTGCAACCAGAATTCGCGCCATTTTCTTCTCCCCCCTGGAATCATTCGTTTCGACCCAGTGAACTCTCAATCACTTCCTTCGCCCGGTCCACCAAACGGACCGGATCCAATACGAGCACCACGCGGTCGTCGATCGACCGCCGCTCCGCAACGGGATCCTCGTCCCGCGACATCGCACTCTCTCCATCGACGAGTCCCATGACCCGGTCTACGGGCAGTCCCAGCCGCGCGCCGCCCGTGATCGTCTCCGAGATCACCAACACTTGGGTCGGCTCGCCCAACTTCGCCGCCTCCACGTTCAACAGCACATTGGGCCGCAGCACCGGCAGAGCATCTCCGTGATGGTTCATCACCCCGGCGATCTCGGTCGGCAGGGTCGGGATACAGGCCAGTGGCTCCACCTCGCTGACCTCGACGATGCAGGCGATGGGAATCGCATAGATCGAGTCGGCCAGCTCGAACGTGAGGAGGCGCTGCTGAATGTCGGGTGCAGAGAAGACACCGGTCACGACTGGGGCTCTTTCGCGACGGAGCTTCCGGTCTCGAAGCGCCTCAGGATCTCCTGAAGCTGCTCGGCCAGCTCCGTCAGTGTCGTCGACGAGCTCACCATCTCCGACATGGAAATGAGTTGACGCTGGGAGGTGGCCACGACGCCGTCGATGGAAATGGAGTTGCTCTCAGCACCCTTGGCGACCTCGTCCATGGCACTCACCATGCGCTCGACACCCTGGGTCTGGCTATCGGCGCCATGGAAGATCTCCTCGGCACGGTTCGAAGCCTCACCCACGGCCTGACGAATGTTCTCCAGCGTGTGCGCGATCGTATCGACGTCCTCACGGCCCTCACGCATCCCCAGGCTCGACTCGCGCATCTCGTCGGCGACATCGTGTGTGTCGACCTGAATCTCGTTGATGAGCTTCGAGATCTCCTCGGCGCTTTCGCCCGAGTTCTCGGCCAGTTTGCGAATTTCGTCGGCCACCACCGAGAAGCCACGACCGGCCTCGCCGGCGCGGGCGGCCTCGATCGAAGCGTTCAACGAAAGGAGATTCGTTCGATGCGCGATGCTGGTGATGATCGAAGAAATCTGGTTTACGTGGCGCGTCTTCTCCTCGAGCTCAAAGACCTTGGCCACCGCATGCTCTACCCGCTCGAAGACGGTGCGCATCTTCTCGATGGCAAGCCGCGCGATATCGACGCCCGAGTTCGCCTTCTGATTCGCCTCGGCGGCAAAGCCGAAAGCCTCGCGAGCATGGTCGGCATTGCGTTCGATGGTCGAGGCGATCTCGTGGATCAGTCGCGCCGCTTCGTTGAGCTGACTCTGCTGTTGGCTCACGTTTTCGGCGAGGTTGGCCACGGTAGAGGAGATCTCACCGTTGTTGGTGCTGACGTGCTCGGCGGAGCGGGTCAATTCATGGGCGGCGTGGGAAACGCGGTTGGCCGTCGACTGCACGTGTTCGACCAGGTTCCGCAAGCTGCCGGCCATGCCCTGAAGGCTGTGGGCCAGCGCATCGGTCTCATCCGGGAAGTGCGGGGTCTCATCTGCGACGACCTGGACGGTGAGGTCCCCGCGACTCATCTGATCGCTGGCCCTGTGCAGTTGTTGGAACGTCTTCGAGAGGTCCCGCGACAGCAGCCATCCCAGGCCGGCGCCGAAGCCGAGCGCCACAAGACTCGAGAGAGACCAGTGCACGGCGAGTCCGCCGGCCTCAATGAGGGCCGGCACGATCTGAGCCGACAAACCGACCAGCACCGCCCCGAAAACAAACTTGTACTTCAGCGAAACTCGCACCCCCTGGCCTATCGGTGAAAGGGGGCGCCGCCTTGAAGCCTCGGACCCGAGAAAAAGGTAATCAAACCGACAAGTTGTCTAGGCGTCAGTCACCCGTCCCGGGAGCGGCACTAGAAGTGACGAAAACCCCCGTGGGGAGCGGGTCCGGGCCTCGATTCCTGCACTGCCGCCGCCGCCCGGAGCCGGCCGATCTCGGTCACAGCGACTCCCAGCCGCCGCGCCAGCGCGCCGGCCCCCGGCCCAGCGGGGCGCACACTGAACAACAGCTCGTAGTCCTCGCCGCCGGTCCGGGCCAGCCGCTCGGGTTCGAGACCGAGCTTCCGACAGGCTGCTCGGAAGCCGCGCGGCAGCGGGATCCGTTCGGCGGCGACCTCTGCCGCGAGCCGCGTGGTCTCGAGCAGGTGATCGAGATCCGCATCGAGCCCATCGGAAATGTCGATGCACCCCCCGATCTGCTTCACCCGGGTCAGCGCCCTGCCCGCTTCGAGCCGCGGCTGCGGCACCCGGCGGATTTGCCCGAGACCGCGCTCCGCCCGGGCCAGCTCCAAGGCGGGGCCACCGACCGTGCCGGTGACGAAGAGGCGATCGCCCCGGCGAACTCCACGCCGGGTGAGTGCGCGTCCGCGCCGGACGGCGCCCAGCGCCGTGATCGTGAGCGAGCACTCGGTCCCCCGGCTCACGTTGCCACCCACGAGGGGGCAGCCATGCCGGCGGGCCTCGCGGAGCAGCCCCGCCACCAGCCCGTCCAGCGTCGCCACTTCGAGCGAGGCAGGTGTCACCAGCGCCAGCGTGAAGCCCAGCGGACGCGCCCCCATGGCCGCCAGATCCGAGAGGTTCGCCACCAGTGCGCGGCGCCCGATCGTGCGCGCGCTCTGGCTGCGCCAGCGGAAGTGTACGTCCTCCACCAGCGAATCGGTCGTGACGACGAGATCCTCACCCGAACGCAGCCGCAGGATCGCGGCGTCGTCGCCGATTCCGAGCACGACGAAGCGCGGGCTTCCCGCCCGACGGGCGGCGCGCTCGATTCGCGCAATCAGTTCGAACTCCCCGAGATCCCCTAACCGCAAGAAACACAGGGTAGCGGCGCTCAGTGCCCGTATCCCAGTTCCCTGAGCAGCTCGCCGTCGGCTTGGAAATCGATCAGCGGGTCTTGGCCGACGCCATCGACGGTGGGACGGTCGCTGCGGGCGTCGGCCCCGAGCGGACAAGCGGTGCGCCCAGCGGCCGTTCGAGGGCCGCTTCGAGCACCTCATCCATGTGTTCGACCGGAATGAAGGTGATCTTCTTCTTGAGATCCGCCGGGATCTCATTCAGGTCCTGGAGGTTCCGGCGCGGAAGCACCACCCGGGTGATGCCGGCTCGCAGCGCCGCCAGGGCCTTCTCGCGCACGCCGCCAACCGGCAGTACGCGGCCCCGCAGCGTGACTTCGCCCGTCATGGCGACATCGGGCCGCACCGGGATGCGCGTTGCAAGGGATATGATGGCTGTAGCCATCGCGATGCCGGCCGAAGGGCCGTCCTTGGGAACCGCACCAGCGGGCACATGCACGTGGACCTCACTGCGCGAGAAGATGGCTTCGTCGAAGCCGAGCTCGCCGCCGCGGCAACGGGCGTAAGTTAACGCCGCGTGGGCGGACTCCTTCATCACGTCGCCCAGCTGTCCCGTCAACACCAGGCCCTTGCCGCTCGTGAGGGTGGCTTCGATCGTCAGCACCTCACCGCCACTCTCGGTCCAGGCCAGACCGTTGCTGAGCCCCACCTCACCGATCTCGCTGGGGGGTTCGTCCAGGTACGGCGCCGGTCCCAGGAACTTCTCGAGTGTGCGCCGGTTGACGGTCACATGCCTCTCGTCGCCCTCGGCCGCCCGCCGGGCCGTCTTGCGACACACCGTCGCGATCTCGCGCTCCAGATTCCGAACGCCCGCTTCACGGGTGTAGTGGGTAACGATGCGCATCACAGCCGGATCCGACCATTTGATGCGATCGTCGGGAAGCCCGTTCTCCTTCACCTGGCCCGGGATGAGAAAGGAGCGCGCGATCTCGATCTTCTCTTCCGGCGTGTAGCCCGGGATACGGATCACTTCCATTCGGTCGCGCAACGCATTGGGAATCGCGTCGAGCATGTTCGCCGTCGTGATGAACATGACCCGCGAGAGATCGAAGGGAACGTTCAAGTAGTGGTCGCTGAAGCTCACGTTCTGCTCGGGGTCGAGAACCTCCAGCAGGGCCGACGACGGGTCACCTCGGTAGTCGGCTCCCAGCTTGTCGATCTCGTCCAACATGAAGACCGGATTGCGGGTGCCCGCCTGCTTGAGGCCCTGGATGATCCGACCCGGCAGCGCCCCCACGTAGGTGCGGCGGTGACCGCGGATCTCGGCCTCGTCTCGCACGCCACCGAGCGAGATGCGAACGAACTCGCGCCCCAGGGCCCGCGCGATCGACCGACCCAGCGACGTCTTGCCGACACCCGGCGGGCCGGCGAAACACAGAATCGGTCCACGCGAGTCACCGCGCAGCTTGCGCACACCCAGGTACTCGAGAATCCGGTCCTTGATGCCTTGCAGATGGGCGTGGTCCTCATCCAGGATCGTCTTGGCATGGCCGAGATCGAGTCGATCCGGTGACTCCTGGGACCAAGGCAGCTCGACCATCCAATCGAGATAGCTGCGCAGGACGTGCGCCTCAGGACCTTCCGGATGCATCCGTTCGAGCCTGTGGACCTGCTTCGTCGCCTCGATCAGCGGCTCTTCGGGCAGCCCCGCTTCTTCGATGCGAGCGCGATATTCTTCGGACTCGTCGATGCGGGGGTCGGTCTCACCGAGCTCGGCCTGGATCGCCCGCAGCTGCTCACGCAGGTAGGCCTCACGCTGACCGCGGCTCATTTCGTCCTGGGCCTGGCTCTGGATCTCCGCCTGGACGGTGGTGACCTCGAGCTCGCGCTTCAGCAGGGCATCGACCTTCCGTAGCCGCGCCAGGGGATCCGTGATCTCGAGGAGTTCCTGGGCTTCGGCCGTCCGCAATTGGAGATGGGCGGCCACCAGGTCCGCCAGTCTGCCGGGCTCGTGCACGTTGGCCGTGACCGACAGCACTTCGGGGGGCAGGTTCTTGAGGGGCAGCAATTCCTCGACCCGGGAGCGAACCGTGCGCACCAGCGCTTCGACTTCCACGCACCAATCGGTGTCTTCGTCCGCGGGCAATCCCGTGACCCGCACCCACTGGGCGCGCTCGTGTTCGACAAAGGCATCGATGCGCGCCTTGCCGAGCCCCTGCACCAGTACCTTCACGCGCCCGTCGCCCATGCGCAGAATGCGCATGACCATGGCCACGGTGCCAACCGGGTAGAGATCCTCGGGCTCGGGGTCTTCGACGTCGGCTTCCCGCTGGGCGGTCAGCAACAGCAAGCGGTCGCCGGCCAACGCATCCTCGACGGCCGCAATCGAACGCTCGCGCGCCACGAAGAGCGGCAGAGCCATGTAGGGAAAGACCACCATCTCCCGGAGAGGCAACACCGGAAGCTCATCGGGTACGGACAGCGGCGCACTGAATTCGCTCATGCCTGCGTTGTCGACGCAGACAACGGCCGACTTGAACTATTCCACCGCTACGATGCGGCCGCGCTCGACCCTGAGCAGAAACGGCCGTTTCCGGGCATTTCCGTCGGGCTGCATGCGCAACACGCCGGTGACGCCGGGGTGCGCCCGAACGGCCAGGATTCCGGTGCGAACCCGCTCACGCACGTCGTCGTCTCCGAAGGAAAAACCCGTGAGCTGGAGCAGGACCAGATTGGTCGCGTCGTAGGCCTGGGCCGCGAACACGTCCGGCTCCTGGGAGTAGGCGCGCCGGTAGCCGTCGGTGAAGGCGCGCACGAAGAGCAGCTCGCTCGAGACTGGGAAGTGGGTGGTGAAGATGGCGCCTTCTACGTGCTCCCGGGCGATCTTGACCAGGTCCGAGTGGTGCCATCCGCTGGTTCCCATCAGTCGCGTCTGTTCGGCCCCGTGGAAGGCGAGCTGGGGCGCGATCAGCACCACCTTCTCGTGGGATTCCGGAATGAACAGCACGTCGAAGTCGACCACGGGCGGCAGCAGCTCGCCATTGGGCCCCGTCATCGCCTGGCCTACGAGGCGAAGCGCCGCGGCTTCCTCAGCGGGCAAGCGGCGCGCGCGTCGTTCGAGAGCTTCCCTCTCTTCGAGAGCTTGCTTCTCCTCCGATGTCAGCAGCACGAAGCCCACCAGACGTCGGATCGGCTCGGCGAAATCGACTGCGTTCGGATCGTAGGACGCCACTCCGACGATGCGGCCGCCCTGCTCTTCCACGGCCTCCCAGAACATGCGCCGCAGGCCGCGACCATAGGTGTCGCGGGGATACAAGACGGCGAAGCGCTGGGCACCGAGCTCCCGAACCGCGTAGTCCACGAGCAAGGCGACCTCCTCGCGCGGCTGAGTGCGCACGCGGAAGACATGCGGGCGGCCGGCGCTCACCGCCTCACTTGCCGTGAGCGCGAGCAGCGGAACGCTCTCGGACTCGGCGACCGCCGCGGCGGCCTCACATTCCTCCTTCAGGAGCGGACCGATGATTGCCGAAACCTCGAGATCAGCCAGCTCGCGAACCGCACGCGCCGCCTGCTCGGGGTCCGCGGCGCTATCGCGGATCATCACGCGGACGCGACGTGTGTCGGGCGGCCCCGTCCCGTCATCGGCGCCGAAGATTCCCGCCGCCAACAGCACGCCGCGAAGACTCTCTTCCCCGAAGTGGGCAAAGGGACCCGACAGCGGCAACACGACACCGAGAGTTCCTTCGGCGCCCGCAGTGTCGGCACCACCGAGGTCCGCCAGGTCCTCGATGCGCGGGAGCGCTGCGTCGAAGCTCAGCCCTTCGTCCCGAAGCCTCAGCCGCTCGCTCACGGTGATGAGCCGCGCCTGGTACAGATCGTCCAGGGGAAGCTTCGAGGCAAGTTTGATGGCGCGTCGCGCCCGATCGATCTCGCCCTGGTCCAGGGAGAGGTCGGCGGCCTGGAGCAACGCGCGACCCGCCGGGATCTGCCGTCCGATCTGCTCGGCCCCCCGGAACAGATCGATCGCCTCCATTTTCTGGATCAGCGTGTCGATCTCGACATCCACCAGGGCGACCGCGTCTTCGTCGCGTTCGGCACGTCGCAAGCGCGACAGCCAACGAAGCTTGCGCGCCGGATCGTCCGACACGTCCAGCATCAGTCGGAACGCCTCGCGCTGCTCGACGACATTGAGGCGCGAGAGGCGGGCCTGCTTGATCATGGCCGCGGCTGCGAGCGCGTTGCCCCGCCCGTGTTCGAGACGCGCAATCGCGATTCGAACGGCGTCGACGCTGTCGCTATCGGGATAATTGCTCAGTGTTTGGTGGAAGCGCCGCAGCGCCAGGTCCTCGTCACCCTGGTCGAGGGCGATCTGGCCGAGGCGCTTGGACGCATCGTCGGCGAGCACGCTGCTGGGAAATCGGGCCAGGAACTCTGTGAACGCTCGCTCGGCGGCGCCCGGGTCGTCCGCTTGCTGGGACACGGCCGCTGCGTAGGCCCGGCGTTCCTCTTCGCTGGCACGGGGACCGTCGCCTCCCACAAGCGCAGCACACCCGGAGAGGAGCAAGAAGCCCGACAGGATCGCGGCGGAAGCGCGCCAGCTCATCAATCGAACAGATCCTTCAGTTTCTCGAGGAAACCACGCGTCACCGGAGACACCTCGGTCCCGCTCTCCTCGGCGAACTCCGCCAGCAGCTCCCGTTGCCGCTTCGTCATCTTCGTCGGAACCTCGACGAAGATATGCAGAAGCTGGTCGCCGCGAGCCGAATTCCGGATCGAGGGTACACCCTTGCCCCGCAGCCGCAGGGTCTTCCCGGTTTGGGAGCCCTCCGGCACCTTCAGCATGACCTTGCCCTCCAGCGTCGGCACCTCGATCTCGTCGCCGAGAGCCGCCTGCACGAACGAGATCGGAACCTGGCAGTGGATGTCGGAGCCTTCGCGTTCGAACAACGGATGGTCGCGAATCGAGATCACGACGAAGAGGTCACCGGGGGGGCCGCCGGCGATCCCGGCTTCGCCCTCGCCCAACAACCGGAGACGCATCCCGTCATCGATGCCGGCGGGCACCTTCACCCGGATGTTCTGGCGGCCCTCGCTCCGCCCGGCGCCGCGACATTCGGGGCAGCGCTCACGAACGATCTCGCCCGCCCCCGCACACTGTTCGCAAGGGCGGCTGATCCGAAAGAAGCCCTGCTGGAGCACGACCTGGCCCGCGCCATGACAACGGCCGCAGGTCTCCGGACGGGTTCCCGGTCGCACGCCCGAGCCGTCACAGGTTTCGCAGGGGCGCATCTTGGGAATCCGGATCTGGGCTTCCATGCCCTCGAGCACGTCGGTGAGATCAATGTCGAGGTTGTAGCGGAGGTCGGCGCCGCGCTGGCCGCGGCCCGTGCGGCGCCCACCACGGCCACCCCCAAACAGATCCCCGAAGAGATCGTTGAACAGGTCGGTGAAGTTGCCCAGGTCGCCGAAGTCCTGGAATCCCGATTGCCCGCCGCTGGCCCCGACGCCTCCAAAGCCGAAGCGATCGTAGGACCGCCGCTTGTCCGGGTCCGAGAGGATCGAGTAGGCCTCAGACGCCCCCTTGAAGCGCTCCTCAGCGGCGGAATCGCCCGGATTCCGGTCGGGATGGTTCTCGAGCGCGATCTTCCGATAGGCCTTTTTCAGCTCGGCCACTTCGACGCCGCGAGAGACGCCCAGGACTTCGTAGTAATCGCGCTTCGGCAATGGATCAGGGCCTCGACGGGGTGAAGGCCCACTGGGGCGGGAACCCGCGGGAACTACTCGGAATCGTCTCCACCGAGCTCGGCGTACAGGACCTCGGTCATTTTGTAAGTGAGGGCCGACAATTCGTCAACGGCGACTCGCAGTGCGCCGGCGTCCTCGCCCTGTGTGGCCTCCTTGGCAATCTCGAGAGCCTTCTCGATCTCACCCCGGTCGTCCTCATGCACGTTCTCGGCGAACTCCTCGAGCGTTCGCTCGGTCGAATAGATGAGCCCGTCGGCCCGGTTTCGGAGCTCCACCAGGTCGCGGCGCTGCTGGTCGGCCTCGCTGTATTCCTCAGCCTCGGAGATCAGCCGATTGACCTCCTCCTCATCGAGTCCGCTCGAGGCCGTGACCTGGACGGCCTGTGACTTGCCCGTTCCGAGGTCCTTGGCCGAAACGTTCACGACGCCATTGGCGTCGATCTCGAAGTTGACTTCGATCTGGGGCACGCCACGGGGCGCCGGCGGGATGCCCAGCAGTTCGAAACGGCCCAGGGTCTTGTTGTCCACAGCCATGTCACGCTCACCCTGGATCACGTGGATCCGGACGACCGATTGGTGGTCCTCGGTGGTCGAGAAGACCTGGGACTTCGACGTTGGAATGGTCGTGTTCCGTTCGATGATCTTGGTCGAAACGCCACCCTGGGTCTCGACGCCCAGCGACAGGGGCGTCACATCCAGCAACAGCACGTTCTCGACCTCGCCGGTCATGACACCGCCCTGGATGGCGGCGCCGGCCGCAACCACCTCATCGGGATTCACGCCACCGTGGGGTTCTCGATCGAAAATCTCGCCCACTTTCGCACGCACCGCCGGCATGCGCGTCATACCACCGACGAGGATCACGTCGTCGATCTCGGACGAGGAGATTCCGGCGTCCGCTAGCGCGATCGTGCAGGGCTCGACCAGCCGCTCCAGCAACCCGGCGCTCAGCTCGTCGAGCTTCTCGCGGGTCAGGGTCATGGCCAGATGCTTGGGCCCGTCGTCGGTGGCCGCAATGAACGGGAGATTGATGTCGGTCTCAGTGGCCGACGACAGCTCGTGCTTGGCGCGTTCGGCTGCCTCCTTGAGACGCTGCAGGGCCATCTTGTCGCCGTGAAGATCGATCCCGGCCTCTTCCTGGAAGGAATCCATCAGGTGGTCACAGATCTTCATGTCGAAGTCTTCGCCACCGAGATAGGTGTCGCCGTTGGTGCTGAGCACCTCGAAAACATCATCGGAGATGTGCAGGATCGAGACGTCGAACGTGCCACCGCCGAGGTCGAACACAGCAACCTTCTTGTCGTCCTGGCAGCCCAGGCCATAGGCCAGCGCAGCCGCGGTCGGCTCGTTCACGATCCGCAAGACGTTGAGCCCCGCGATCTTGCCCGCGTCCTGGGTCGCCTGACGTTGGGAGTCGTCGAAGTAGGCGGGCACCGTGATCACGGCGTCTTTGATCGGCTCGCCCAGGTAGTCGGCCACCGTGTCCCTCATCTTGGCCAGCACCAGGGCCGAGATCTCCTGGGCCGAAACCAGCTTGCCGCCGGCCTGGACCCAGGCGTCGCCGTTGTCGGAGGCCTCGATGCCAAAGGGGGCGATCTTGGCGAACGAGGTGACTTCCTCGCTGTCGTACTTGCGGCCGATCAGGCGCTTGACGGCATAGATGGTCTGTTCGGGGTTGGTAACGGACTGCCGCTTGGCGATCTGACCGACCAGCTTGTCGCCGGAAGACGTGATGGCGACGACCGACGGGGTCGTTCGCCCACCCTCGGAGTTCGCGACGATCACGGGCTCACCGTTGTCGAATAGGGCGACGCACGAGTTCGTGGTTCCGAGATCGATTCCGATGACCTTGCCCATCCGGCTGGCCCTTCCCCCTCCGCATCGTGGGGACGGTGCCGCCACCGGCCGGCTATTCGCCGCTACCGCCCCCGTCACCCGATGCGTCGTCTTCTTCCGGTTGCTTCCCCTCGTCGCCTTCGGCCTCGTCCGGCGCCCGGGTCACGATCACCCGGGTCGGACGCAGGAGCCTGTCCCGCAACATGTATCCCGTCTGCAGCTCCTCGATGACCGTATTCGGGGCCACCGAACCGTCTGGCGCTTGCGCCATTGCCTCATGCACCGCCGGATCGAAGGCTTTGCCGACGGCCTCGATCCGCACCACTCCGTGCTTCCCGAGGGCCGTCATGAGCTCCCTCTGCATGAGCTCGACGCCCTGCAGAAGATTCTCAAAATCTTCGCCCTCACTCTCGCGAGCATGGCCAATGGCACGGTCCAGGTTATCGACCGTAGAAAGAAGATCCTTGACGAGATTCTGATGGCCGTATTGATTGGCATCGGTGCGCTCTTTGAGCGCACGGCGCTTGAAGTTTTCGAAATCGGCCAGGAGGCGCAACAGCCGGTCTTCGGTCTCCTTGAGCTGGACGGCCAGCTCATCGGCACCGCTCCCCTCGGGGGCCGCGGTCGCTTTCTCGCGCGCCTCCAGCGAGGCCTCGGCCTCCTTGAGGGCGGCCTCGAGCTCGGGGTTGGGCGCCAGCGCCCCGGCCGCAGCCGCCTCGGCCACGCCTTCCCAGCCCTCGGCGTCTTCCGTCTCGATCTCGATCTTCTTCTTCGGGCTCATGCGCAGAGCCTTTCCGTCATGAGAGTGGAGACGTAGTCCACCAAGGGGATGATGCGTCCGAAGTCCATGCGGCTGGGTCCAATCACCCCCAGCGCACCCAGCGCCTCGTCGGCTCCAGCGCCGCCGTAGGAGGTCGCCACCAGGGCGCACCCGCGTAGCGAGGGATCGTCGATCTCCCGACCGATCGCCACGCTGACGCCGTCTTGCTCGAGGATGCCGTCGAGCACCGAGAGCAGACGCTCCTTGGTCTCGATGGCCTCGAACAGATCGCGCAGACGCCGCGGGTCGTTGAACTCAGGCTGCTCGAGCAGCCCCAGCCGGGTCTCGATCACGAGATCGCCCGCCTGAGGGTCCGTTCCGGCCAGGACGAGACGACCGATTTCGACCGCACGGGATTGGAGATCATCGGCTTCGCGCTGCAGCAGCGCCGCCTCGCGGGTCAACAACTCGCGCACCTCCACAAGCGTCCGACCGAGCACGCGCTCACTGAGAACGGCGGCAACACGATCGAGCTCTCGCTGGTCGATCACGGGCTCGTTGTCGATCACACGGCGATAGGTTGTGCCGGTTCGAGAGATCAAGACCACCAGCAGGCGCTCGCTCGAGAGCCGCACCAAGCTCACGTGCATGAGCACCACGCGATCGAGCCGCGGCGCTACCACGAAGCCGAGCTGACGGGTGTGACGACTCAAGATCTCGGAGGCCAGCGGCATCAGATCATCGCCATGGGCATCGTCGAGCTGATAGGCGAGCTCCCGCCGCTGGGACGCCGCCAGACGAGCGGGAGAGAGCAGCTCGTCTACGAACAGGCGCAGGCCGAACTCCGTCGGAATTCGGCCGGCCGACCGATGCGGCTGCTCCACCAGGCCGAGCTCGGTCAGCTCGGCCAGGACGCTGCGGATGCTCGCCGACGAGATCGACACGGGCAGCAGGTGGGAGATGGTCTTGGAGCCGATCGGCGAGGCTTCCCCCACGTAGCCGGTCACCACGGCGCGAAGCACCGAGGCCTGACGCTCGGTCAAGCGGGGCGTGGCCGCTTCGGCCTTCCGGATGGACACCACGGAACCTCTCGAACATAGCCGCTGGAGATCTCAGCTGGATCGGGTCGAAAATTGGTTACCACCGGACCTCAGGACAGTCAATAAACCCTCAGAAATCAAACGAAATACTGGAACACGCTATCGGAAAGCAGACGCCCGCGGTCGGTCAGGCAGAGGTCTCCGCCGGGCGCTTCCTCGAGCAGACCCCGCCCCACCAACTCATCGATGGAGGCCTCCCAGAAACCCCTCGGGGGCGACCCGAACTCGTCCGAGAAACGGGCCGAATCCAGCCCACGGGCGGTTCGGAGGGCCAGGAAGACGGCCTCGCCGCGCGCGGTCGCCGCATCGAAGATCTCGGCGTCCCGGTCCTCGGCCGATTCAGCGCGCCCCGTGCAATCCAGGTAGCGCGCAAGATCGCGCGTGTTCTGCCGGCGCACGCCGAAGGGCGCTCGGGCCGAGGGCGGATCGCTCGACACCGCCCCGACCCCGAGACCGAGCACGGGTCGTCGCTCCCAGTAGCGGCGGTTGTGCACCGCCTCGAAACCCGGCCGCGCAAAGTTCGAGAGCTCGTAGCGGGCATAGCCCGCGGCGGCGAGTCGATGTTCGGCCTGCTCGAGCATCGCCAGCACGCCTGTTTCGTTGGGACGCCTCAGCTGACCTCGCGCATCGGCGAGGGCGAAGGGCGTGCCCGGCTCGATGCTGAGCTCGTAGAGCGAGACGTGCTCGGGCCCGAAGGCGACGGCTTCTTCCAGGTCCCGCTCGAACGCCTCGAGGGCCTGGCCGGGGGCCGCCAGGATCAGGTCCAGGCTGAGCTGGTCAAAGCCCGCCTCGCGAGCCGCTGCCAGGGCGAGGCGTGCTTCCGCTGCCCGGTGGGCGCGGCCCAGCCGCTTGAGTGTGATGTCGCTAAAGGACTGCACGCCCATGGAGATCCGATTGACGCCGGCAGCCCGGAAACCGGGCAGGCGCTGGCGCTCGAGGCTGCCAGGATTGGCCTCGAGGGTCACCTCCACGGATCCGGCCGCGTCGAAGGTCTCGTGAACCCTGCGGATGATGCGGGCGACGCTGGCCGGTCGCAGCAACGAGGGCGTGCCACCGCCGAGATAGAGGCTCGCCAGACGGCGGCCCGCATAGGACTCCGCACGGCGCTCCAGCTCCGACAGCAACGCATCGACGTAGCCCTGCTCCTGGTCGGGCGAGAGCCGCCGGGCGGCCACTACCGCGAAATCGCAATACGGACACACACGCTCGCAGAATGGAACGTGGACGTAGACGCCGACGGAGTCGTCGCTCACGCCTCGATGATAACCGGCCGCACGGCTATTCTGGCGAGACCATGAGCCAACCGCCCGTCCATTTCGAGCAGCTGCCCAATGGTCTGGGGGTGCTGCTGTGCGAGACCCACATCGCGCCGGTGGCCGAGATCCAGATCTGGGCAAGCGTGGGCTCCGCCGACGAACGCGAGCCCGAAGCAGGCCTCGCGCATTTCCACGAGCACATGCTCTTCAAGGGCACTGAAAAACGCGCGGTCGGCGAGATCGCGGGCGAGGTTGAAGGGGCCGGCGGCCGCATCAACGCGTACACGTCATTCGACGTCACCGTCTACCACGCAACGCTCCCCAGCACGGAGCTGAGCGTGGGTCTCGATGTGCTGGCTGACGCCACACTCCACTCGAGCTTCGATCCCGACGAGATCTCGCGCGAGGTCGAGGTCGTCCTGGAAGAGATCCGCCGCGGTGAGGACTCTCCCGGGCACGTGCTCGGCGACGCGGTCTTTGCCGAGGCGTACCACGCCCACCCCTACGGCGCACCGATCTTGGGCCCGCCCGAGAGCGTCGCCCGCTTCGACCGCGAACGGGTGCGCGCCTTCTTCGAACGCTGGTACACGCCCCGCAACCTCTGCGTGGTGGTCGCTGGCGACTTCGACCGCGAACGGATTCTCGACGAGGTCCGTGCCCATTTCGGGGATCTGCCGGCAGGCGGTGCCGAACGCCACCGACCCGTCGAGCCGCTCCAGCAGGGGCTTCGAACCGTCATCCTCGAGCGACCGTTCGAGCGGGTGAGCATCGAATTTGCCCACCCGACCGTCAACCTGGCCCACCCCGACGCGCCCTACCTCGACCTGCTGGCCTTCATCCTCGGAAGCGGGGACAGCAGTCGCCTCGTCCGCCGGGTAAAGGAGCGCGACTCCAGCGCCGACCGCATCGACGCCTCCTGCTACACGCCCGTCGACCCGGGGCTCTTCTCGGTGAGCATCGAGACCGACGTGGAGCGCGCCACCACCGCAGTCGCAGCCACCGTCCGCGAACTCGAACGCACCCGGCGCGAACCCGTAGGCGGCGACGAGCTCGAGAAGGCGCGCGCGAACTTCCTGGCCATGGAGGATTTCGAGCGGGAGAGCGTGTCGGGCCTGGCCCAGAAGCTCGGCAGCTTCCACCACCTGGCCGGCAGCTGGGAGGTTGAGCAGCGCTATCTGGAGACCATCCGGACCGCGACCCCCGACGATCTGCTGCGCGTCTCTCAGGAGTATCTCGGACCCGATCGTCTGACCGTGGGCGCCGTGGTGCCCGACGGGCAGGGACGCAGGGTCGACGAGGCTGCCATCCGCGCCGCGGTCGATCGGGGCGTGGCGTCGATCCGGCGTGCCTACGAAAGGCCGCGCAAGTCGGACTCGGGTCCCGATGTGATCGGCTACGAGCTTCCGGGCGGCGGCGCCCTGCACGTGATCCCGCGGCCGGAGGTTCCCGTCGTCGCCGCCCGGGCCGCCTTCCTCGGCGGCCTGCTCGCCGAGAACGCCGGGAACTCGGGGATCACCGCCTTCCTCACATCCATGTGGCTGCGCGGAACCCGGGGACACTCGGCCGCCGACTTTGCCCGCAGCGCCGAAAGCCTGGCGATCGAAATCGACGGTTTCTGCGGGCGCAGCTCCTTGGGCATGACGCTGGAGGCGCCCAGCAGCCAGCTCGACCAGGCTCTGGATCTGTTCGCCGAAGCGTTGCTCGAACCCAGCCTCGACGTGGACGAGATCGAGCGCGAACGTCGCGACACCTTGGCGGCCATCGAACGCCGCGAGGACCGGCTGGGGCAGCGCGCGTTCTTGCTCTTCACAGAGACGCACTTCCAGAATCATCCGTACCGCCAGTCGTTGCTCGGATCCGAAGAGGCGGTTGCTTCGATCGACCGCGCCGCACTCGAAGCCCACCACGCCTGGCTGATTCGCGCGCCGAATCTCTCGTTGGCCGTGTCAGGCCGCGTCGACCCGGATGCTGTGGCGGCCCGGGTCTCCGCTCGGTTGTCGGACCTCGAGGCCGGCGCCTTCGAACGGCCGGCGCCCCCCGACGAGCCGCCGCCGCGCGAGATCCGCAGCGCCGAGCTGCGCAAGGACCGGGCCCAGGCTCACCTGGTGATCGGCTTTCGCGGGCTCACGGTCGCCGACCCCGATCGCCTGACCCTGGAGGTGATCTCGCAGATCCTGGCGGGTCAGGGTGGGCGTCTGTTCCTCGAACTGCGCGACCGCCGCAGCCTCGCCTACAGCGTCAGCGCCATGAACGTCGAGGGCTTCGCGCCCGGTTACTTCGCCGTCTACATCGCAACCTCGCCCGAGAAGTTCGAGGACGCTCACACGGGTCTGCTCGAAGAGCTGCGGAAGCTGGTCGAGGCGCCTCCCGAAGACTGGGAACTCGACCGTGCGCGCCGTTATCTGATCGGAAACTTCGTGATCGACCAACAGCGCAACGCCGTCCATGCAGCCCAGGTCTCGTTGGACACGCTCTACGGCCTGGGCCCGCGGGACCACGCGGCGTATCCCGAACGCATCGCGGCGGTCGGCAAGGAAGACGTGCTGCGCGTCGCGCGGCGCATCATCGACCTCGATGCGTATACGCTGGCGACCGTGCGACCCTAGGGCGTCGATGCAGCAGTACGCCGCTTCGGCGTACTGCTAGCGCCCGAAGAGCGCCCGCCATCGGAATCGATGGCGGCGGCGTCGGAAGCGATGGCGGCGCCGTCGTAACCGATGGCGGCGCCGTCGCTACGAGGATCGCTCCCACCGTGATGAATGCCGGTCTCGGGGTCCACCACGATCGACTGGGCGCTCGACCAGCTGCGCCCAGCGACTTCGACCTCGTGGCCGCGTTGGCGCAGACCCACCACGATGCCGGGCAAGACCGCCGGTTCGGCGAACACCTTGTTCGGCACCCACTGGTGGTGGAAGCGCGGCGCGGCCACGGCCTGCTGCACGTCCATGCCATAGTCGACGACATTCAGGATGGTGTGTAGGGTGGTCGTGATGATGCGCGGGCCGCCGGGGCTTCCCGTCACCATGAAGACCCGGCCGCCCTTGAGAATGATCGTCGGTGTCATGCTGGACAACGGCCGCTTGCCGGGCGCGATGGCATTGGCACCGCGCACGTCGATCAAACCGTAGACGTTGGGCTCATCGGGCGCTTTGGAGAAGTCGTCCATCTCGTTGTTGAGGATGATGCCGGTGCCCGACACCGTGATGCCCGATCCGAAGGGCGTGTTGATCGTCATCGTGAGCGCCACGGCGTTGCCCTCGCCATCGGTGACCGAGAGATGGGTCGTGCCCGCGTCGCTGGGCGGAATTCCAGGCGCCTTCACGTCGATGGCATGGTCACCGCCCCAGTGCCAGAGCTTCTTGAAGAACGGCGGATTGATCCGACCGCGCAGATCGTCGGCATGCTGCTTGGACGTGAGTCGGGCCACGGGGACGGCCACGAAGTCGGGATCACCGAACCACACCGCCCGGTCGGCGAAGGAGAGCTTCATGGCCTCGACGATCCGGTGAGCCGCGCCGGCGTCGTCCGGGCCCATGCTGCCGAGATCGAAGCCTTCGAGGACGTTGAGAATCTCCACCAGGACGGCGCCGCCCGATGACGGCGGGGGAAACGAGATCACCTCCAGGTCGCGGTAGCGTCCGATCACCGCCGGCCGGAGCTTGGACTGGTAGTCGGCTAGGTCGCGCTCGGACAGCAGGCCCTTGCGGGACTTCATCTCCTTCGAGATCAGCCTGGCGATCTCGCCCTCGTAGAACGCGTCAGGCCCTGCTTCGGCGAGCACTCGGAGCGTCTTCGCCAGGTCCTTCTGGCGCAGCACCCAGCCGGCCTTCAGCTCAGTGCCGGGTCGGGGAAACTGGATCCGGCCGGTCTCGGGAAACAACTCGGGAAGACCTCGCCTGCGCATGGCCTCGATCCTGCGGGCGTGGTAGGGACCGATCGCGAAGCCTTCGTCCGCCAGGCGGATCGCCGCTGCGAGCACCTGCTTCCACGGCAGGGCTCCGTGCAGCTGGTGAAGCGAAGCCAGCCCGCGCACGAAGCCCGGCGTGGCCACTGCGAGACTCCCCGTCAGGGAAGCGTTCTCTGGCACTCCGGGGCGAACGTACATGTCGCGGTCGGCCGCGGCCGGCGCCGTCTCACGGGCGTCGACGGCCAGGACGGTGCCATCGGCGAGTCGCAGCAGCGCGAAGGCGCCACCTCCGAGTCCGGCAGAGAAGGGTTGGGTCACGCCCAGGGCGAAGGCCGTGGCGACGGCCGCATCGACCGCGTTCCCTCCCGCCGCCAGCATCGACTGGCCGGCTTCGGCCGCGTCGCGCTGGGACGCGACCACCATGCCGTGGGTTCCGGTCACGGGCGTAGCGGAAGCAACCCACGCCGCACCGGGAGTCAGCACCCCAACGGCGACGACAGCGCAAAAAATCGTCCATCTGCGCTGGAAAATCATCGATGAAAGACGCTAACACAGGACGGAGGGAGTCGAAGATGAAGCCCATGCCGATCGCGGCCAGGATCGCCGCCGTGCTGATCCTGGCCAGCTGCTCCGAAGAGGCAAAACCCGTCTACCCACTCGTTCCGGCAGCCGATTCGGCCGAGCAGCTGATCGCCGATGGCCCTCACGATGTGGCTGTGTTCGAGATGGAGGACCTGGGAATCATCCGCGTGGAGCTGTTGTCCGAAATTGCGCCGAACACCGTCAAGAACTTCATCGAGCTCACCGAGCGCAAGTTCTACGACCGCACCAAGTTCCACCGCGTGGTCCCCGGCTTCATGATCCAGGGCGGCGATCCACTCAGTCGCAACAAGGACCCACGCGACGATGGCAACGGCGGGCCCGGCTACAAGATCGACGACGAGCTGAACGGCATGCCCTACCAGCGCGGCGTGCTCGCCATGACCCTCTCCGGTCAGCGACACACGGCTGGCTGTCAGTTCTTCATTCTCCACCAGGACCAGCCCGAGATGAAACGCGAGTACACGGTCTTTGGGCGGGTGGTCGAGGGCATGGACGTGGTCGATGCCATCACCGAGCTCGAAATCGACGTGTACGGTCGCCATGGCAAGCGCAACCGGCCCTACCCCAAGGACGCGCGGATCACGACCCTGCGCATCGAACGCGCGGCTGGCTCCTGACTGGCGGCCGTGTCCCAGCCACGAGCCCTGGGCTCAAGCGGGCTCGACCCGTAGCACGCCGGCCTCGATCAGCTCCGCGAGCGCCTTGTAGATGCGCACGTCGCTGGCGGTGAGGATGTCGATCAGGGCGCCGAGCGGGAAGCCCAACCCCGCATTCTCGGCCAACTCTCGACCCAGTTCGTCGAGGCTCGACTCCACCGCGGAAAGGCGTTCTTCGTCAATCGCAAAGCTGGCGTCGGGATCGAGCTTGCCCAGATCGATTCGCGCAAGCGAGTCGCGCTCGACGGCGGCCGACAGGATCGCCGATTGGAGCGGGAAGCGCGTCTCGTTGCCGTCCAGCGGCTCGATGCGCGGCTCGAACTCGAACTGGGCCTCGGTCCAGGTGAACATCCGACCCAAGGCCTTCGCGCCCGACACCAGGCCCGTCGATACGTGCAGGATCTCATCTCCCTGGTAGATGAGCTTGCCAGTTTCGGTGCCGTGGGTCAGTCGGAGCGTTCCAGCGCTGGCCGATGCCGAGAAGGTTTCGAGCATCGTCTCGAGGGGCGCATCCTTGACCGAGCCGGTCACCGTTGCGAGCGAGCGGGCGTGTTGGAAGCCGCGCAGGTCGTCGACGAAGGCGGCAACCTCGTCCACGCGCGACAGGTCGTACATGAACTGGATGCCTACGGCCATCACGCCGTGATCGCACGGCGTTTGGTTGGCGATCTTGCCATCGAGCGAGAGGGTCTCGCCACCGCCCGGATGGGTGATGAGGACGCTCAGCTCGGTGCCTTCTCCCAGATCCACACCCGAGATCAGGGCGAGCAGGCCGTTGTAGCTGACGTCGACGGTCTCGGCCGAGAACTTCCGGCCCGCCACCAGCATCTCGACCGGAGAGCGCGCCGGGAAGCGGGGCTGTCGGCGCTGCGTGTGAATCACCGCCGGATCCGGATCGGGCAGCGACACACCCGTGTTCGCTTCGATCCGTTCGCGGAATTTTTGGAGGGGCTCGGCCAGCTGGACCGACAGTCCGGGGGTGGCTCCGGCGCGGCTAATCTGGGGCGGGAGGGCCGTCACGACTTCTCCCGCCAGGTCCAGCTGCGCACCGCAGAATTTGAACAGCAGCGTCACCTTGACCTGTCGTCCCGCTGGCAGGGCGGCCAGGGTGGGCACGAACAGGGCACCGTGGGCAAGCTCGCGCTCGAACGCATCGCACAGCTCTTCCGAAGAAGCGAATGCGACGAACAGCCGCTCCTCGCTCCGATCGAGCCCATGCGTACCCTGCGCACCCCCCATCTGCTGCCCCCTGCCCCTTCGCGGTCTCCGGGTTCCTGCCACAGCGCTCCCCGGCGCCATTTCTCATCGGCAGAACCCGCTTCCGACGCAACTCCCTCTCAGCCACAAACAAGCATCGACGCAAACTGGCCGGATTCAGGGCGTTCGGACGCGCCGGGAGCCTCGCTAGCCCCCCTGATTGCGAGCGGCTAAATTCCCTCGTCCGTGGCCCGGTAGCTCAGTTGGTAGAGCACGTGACTGAAAATCACGGTGTCGGCAGTTCGATTCTGCCCTGGGCCACC
>SMVB01360784.1_pt1 | contig 43420 bp, 35 predicted proteins | sample 2456461 | NCBI WGS metagenome assembly SMVB01 (sample SAMN11095934, study PRJNA526329) | marine sediment metagenome | biome: Marine sediment; feature: Surficial sediment; material: Deep marine sediment; isolation source: Hadal surficial sediment | place: Pacific Ocean | collected 2014-05 | depth...
GGCGACCTGGTGATCGTGCGCCGCCAGCCGACCGCCAGCTCGGGGTCGATCGTGGTGGCGCTGATCGGTGACGAGGCTACGGTCAAGACGCTCTATATAAGGAACGGTCGCATCGAGCTGCGCCCCGAGAACCCTGACTACCAGCCCATCGTTCCCGACCCCGCCGAGGTGCAGATTCTCGGCAAGGTCATTGAAGTGCGGCGTCTTCTGGAAGGGGGCGTTTGAAATGAGCGGTGCGATGAGCTTGCCGGTAGGTGAGGAGAATGTGGTCGTCACAGGGGCCGACATGTTTGCCCCGGGTTCGCTACCCCAGGGAGTGACCCGCGGAGCCGCGGCGCTCGCGCCGCGGCCGGTCTCTCCCGGCGCCGTGCTACTGACGCCGCGCTGGGACCTGCAGGAGATTGCCGGGAGGTTCACCGAGCTTTCAGGGCTGGGAGGCAGTGCCTGCCTGACGCTGGCGACATCGATGGTTCTCGATGCCCAGCGTCAGGCGGAAACGGTGGTATGGATCACCAGCAACAACAGCAGCTTTTTTCCTCTCGACGTCGCCGCAGCCGGTGTCGATTTGGAAGCATTAGCTGTGGTTCGGGTACCCGACGCGCCATCTGTCGCACGCGCCGCAGACAGACTGGCGCGTTCGGGTGCCTTTGGTCTTCTGGTTCTGGATCTGGGCGCCAACCCACGGGTGCCGGCAGCGCTGCAAGCAAGGCTGCGCAGCTTGGCCCGCAAACACGACGCGGCGATCCTCTGCCTCACCGAAAAGCGGGCCAGCGCCTCGTCTTTGGGTCCCCTGATTTCGTTACGGGGGGAGGCACGCATCCGTAGGTTGAACGACGATCGCTTCGCCTGCGAGTTACGGGTCCTGAAGGACAAGCATCGAGGGCCGGGCTGGATCCATACCGAGATCTGTTGCGGCCCCGAAGGCATGTATTGAGAGTGGTGCCATAGCACCACAAGAAATCCAATTTTCTAGAAAGACATCAAAATGCCCCGTGACCCGCAGCCCGAACGGGGGCTAAAGATATCGGCGTGCCGCGATGCGGCCTTGCTTCGACACCCACAGCCGTCGAGCGAGCGCTGCGCTCTCCCCCGGAGGGCAGGCCATAACCTTCCTGAGTCGCGGCGCGCCGAATTTCTTTCCTTGCAAGGCGGTGCCGGCCTTGCGGCCGAAGGATCTAGCGTGGCGAGTGCGGCCGACGCCACAGCGCCCGAGGTGCGCCCTGTCGATGTGAGCATACACACGGGTCGCTTGGCCTGCGTTCATGTGCCCGCGTTGCCGTTGCAGCTCTTGGTGCGCCGCCATCCGGAATGGATCGATAGACCGGTGGCTGTCGTCGACGAGGACAAGCCGCAGGGCAAGGTTCTGTGGGTCAACGAAAGAGCCTACCGGTCACGGGTGTTGCCGGGAACGCGCTATGCCGCCGGGCTGTCGTTGTGCCGCCGGTTGTGCGCCGGGGAGATCCACGAGGAAGAGGTCGACCAGGGGGTGCGGCGGCTGCTCGAGCTGTTGTGGCGCTTCAGCCCCGAGGTCGAGCCCAGCGTCGACGAGCCCGGTGTGTTCTGGGTCAATGCATCCGGGCTCGGTCGCATCGAGATGTCGCTCGGTGAGTGGGCCAGGCGGTTGCGGGCCGAGCTCGAGCGCGACGGGTTCACGGCGCGCGTTGCGGTGGGCTTCAGCCGCTTCGGCACATACGCGACAGCGCGGATAACGCGCGACATCACCGTGTTCGATACGGCCGATGCCGAGCGCCGTTCGGCTATGGGTGTGCGACTCGACCGCTTGCATATCGATCCCGCCTGGCGCGTTGCGCTCCATAAGCTGGGCATCCATACGGTCGAAAAGTTCCTCGAGTTGCCTCCCGATGGTCTCGGCAAGCGCTTCGGGGCCGCAGCCGTCGACTTCTACAAGGAAGCATCCGGCCAAAGCCGCAAGCCTCTGTTGCCGGCGCCGCCGCCGATCCCGGTGCAAACGGTGGCGGATTTCGAGTATCCCGAAACCAATGCCAATCGCCTGCTCTTCTACATAAAGAGGTTGGTGCCGCCACTGCTCGAACAGCTTGCTTCGTGGCACCAAGGGCTCACCGAGATGGTCCTCGAGATGACGCTCGACGACGGTACCCGGATCGTCAAGAGTGTTCGCCCGGCTGAAGCGACGCTCGATGCCGGTATCGTTCTCGACCTGGTGCGCTTACGGCTGGGCAGTACCAACCTCACAAGCGGCGTCGTCGAGATGACGGTGACGGCACATGGCAAGCGAATCAACGTCGGGCAACTGTCGTTGTTCTGGAACCAGCCGAAGCGCGACGTGGCCGCTGCCGACCGCGCCCTGGCGCGCGTGCGTGCCGAGTTTGGGCGTGAGGCGGTGGTATGGGCGAAGCCACGCGACGCCCACCTTCCTGAAGCCAGCTTCACCTGGGAGCCGTTGGCCAAGACCAAGCCGCCACGTGACATCGAGGACATCGTGTCGTCGTCGCGTATCGAATCGGCGCCAGGGGCCCTCGGACCGAGAAAGATCGAATCAACGGGAGAAAACGACGAACCGAAAGAACCGACCCACAGACGCGCCGAGATCAGCGGGCATTTTGTGCGGCCGCTCGTGCGTCGCGTCTTCGACAAGGCAGTGCAACTACCGTCGCGCGAGAGACACGAGCCCGATGGCTGGCTCATTCGTGGCCTCGAGCAAGGGCCGGCGGTGCGGTTGCGAGGACCTTACGTGGTGTCGGGCGGTTGGTGGGTACGCGAGGTGCATCGCGAGTATTACTTCGTCGAGACCCAGCGGGGCGACGTGCTGTGGATTTACTACGACCGCCACCGGCGCAGCTGGATGCAGCAGGGACAGGTCGATTGAGAGGTGTCGGTGCTCGGACACGTTGCTGTTTTCAGCGGCGGCATGGTCATTGTTCAGCGGCGTAGAAAGCGAAGTATGAGTTGGCACAGGTGTACGCGCCGCTCTGGTGCAAAAGTAATTTTTCGTTTCTCGAGGGGGCGAGTGATCCGGCGGAGTTGATCGAGCAGGCCGGTCATCTGGGACTGCGGTCGATCGCGATGACCGATCGTGACGGTCTCTACGGTGTCGTGCAGGCGCACACCGCGGCACGCGAAAAGGGTCTTCATCTGATCGTCGGCGCCGAGATGACGGTGGCTGATCCCGGGGTTGTGCTCGCCGATCAGATCCGCGCCGGCAGCCGGCCGACCGCCAAGCGCGGGGCGCAATTCGAACGCGCCGATGTATCGACCATCGTGCTGTTGGTCGAAGATCGCGATGGCTACCGGAACCTGTGTCGCCTGATAACGCGCGGCCGGCGACGTTCGCCCAAGGGCGAAAGCATCGTCACCTGGCAGGAAGTTGCCGAGCATGCCCGCGGGCTGATCGCACTGTGGGGTGGCGACCGCAGCCTCTTGACGAGGCCCAACGACCTCGAGGCGGGTCTATCGACGGGTGGAACCCGCCCTTCTTCCCGAGCCGGCCAGCCGCGTCTCGCCAGCGGTCCGCCGCTCGAAACCGCCGCCCCGCTGCTGAAAGACGTATTCGGCGGGCGCCTGTTCGCCGTCATCAGCCGTCACCGCCGTGCCGACGAAGTGCGCAAGGAGTGGCGTCTGCGCGAGCACGCTTCCGAGTGGAACCTACCGTTGGTCGCTGCGACCGAGGTCCTGTACCATTCGCCGTCCCGCCGCGACGTGCAGGACGTGCTGAGCTGCATCCGGTACGGGGTGAAGCTCTCCGACGCCGGACGCCGCATTCGCGCCAACGCCGAGCACTCTTTGCTTTCGCCGGATGCTTTCGCTCGCGCCTACAGCGACGAAGCGGCCGCCATCGCTCGCACCTGTGAGATCGCCGAGCGTTGCACCTTTTCGATGGGCGATCTGCGTTATCGCTACCCGTCCGAGCGCCTTCCCGATGGCACCACCACCGACGAATGGCTGCGCTACTTGACCTTCGAGGGCGCCAAGCGGCGTTACCTCGGCGAGGCCGAGATTCCGTCCGAGGTCGTCGAACAGCTCAACAAGGAGCTGGTCCTCATCGAGGAGCTCGATTACGCCGGGTACTTCCTGACCATGTGGGAGCTGGTTCGCTTTTGCGAAGAACGCGGCATTTTGTGCCAGGGCAGGGGATCGGCGGCCAATTCGGCGGTGTGCTACTGCCTCGGTGTGACGGCGGTCGATCCGGTGCGCATGGGGCTGCTGTTCGAGCGCTTCATCTCGCGCGAGCGCGCCGAGCCTCCCGACATCGACCTGGATATCGAGCACGATCGTCGCGAAGAGGCGATCCAGCACGTCTATGAAAAGTACGGTCGGGATTATGCCGCCATGGTTGCGGTGATCATCCGTTACCGGCCCAAATCCGCGGTGCGCGACGTCGGCAAGACGCTGGGTATCGCCGAGACCTCGCTCGACCGGTTGGCGAAGTTCTTGAGCCGTTATGACTGCGTCGACGACGACGCGTTGCGACACGCCGGTCTCGACCCCGAAACCGGGGCACACCAACACCTCGTGCGTCTGGCCAACGCGGTGCAGGGGTTTCCGCGCCACCTGTCGATCCACCCCGGTGGTTTTCTTCTCGGCCACGAGCCGGTGCACGACCTGGTGCCGATCGAAAACGGCGCGATGGACGATCGCACCGTCATCCAGTGGGAAAAAGACGACGTCGAGGCACTCGGCCTCTTCAAGGTCGATCTTCTCGGCCTCGGAGCCCTCACCCAGCTCCACGGGGTATTCGACCTGTTGCATTACCACCGTGGCGTCGACCTGAGCATGGCGACGATCCCGCCCGACGACACGGCGACATTCGACATGTGTTGCAAGGCCGACACCGTCGGTGTCTTCCAGATCGAGTCGCGTGCCCAGATGGCGATGCTGCCGCGGCTGAAGCCGCGCAAGTTCTACGACCTGGTGGTCGAGGTCAGCATCGTGCGACCGGGGCCGATCACCGGCGGCATGGTGCATCCCTATTTACGGCGCCGGGCGGGTGAGGAGCCGGTCACGTATCCGCACGAGTGTTTGGAGCCGGTCCTCGCAAAGACGCTCGGGGTGCCGCTCTTTCAGGAGCAGGTGATGAGGCTCGCCGTCGTCGCCGCCGATTACAGCCCCGGTGAAGCCGACCAGCTACGCCGCGACATGGCCGCGTGGAAAAAAACCGGCCGCCTCGAGCGGCACCGCGGCCGTCTCATTTCACGCATGATGGCCAAGGGCATCAAAGAAGAGTTCGCCGAGCGCGTCTTCGAACAGATCCGCGGGTTCGGTGAATACGGTTTTCCGGAGTCTCACGCGGCCAGCTTTGCGCTGATCGCCTACGCCACGGCGTATCTCAAGTGCCACTACCTGCCGGAGTTCACCTGCGCCCTGCTGAATTCGTGGCCTATGGGGTTTTACACGCCTGCCACCATCGTGCAGGACGGCAAGCGCCATGGCCTCGTGGTGCGGCCGGTCGACGTGCTCCACAGTGTGTGGAACTGCACGATGGAGGCCTGCGAGCACTCAACAGGCGGCTTCGCGATACGCATGGGGCTGCGTTATGTGAAGGGGCTGCGCGAGGACGAGGGCGAAAAGATCGAGGCAGCGGTGCGGGCGGCGGGCCGCTCCCGACGGGGGAGCGGCACCGGATCAGAGCACCTTGCCACCGAGCAACCCGCGCCGCTGTTCGCGTCGATCGATGCCTTCGCCTCACGCACGTGCATCACTAATCGTTCCATGGGTTTGCTCGCCGAGGCCGGCGCGTTCGACAGTCTCAAGGAGAATCGCCGTGCCGCCTTGTGGCAGGTGCAAGGCATGAAGAAGGAAACGATGCGACTCTACGGCGACTCACAGAAGAGTGCCGCCGGCGCAGCGGGAGCGGGGGTTGTTGTCGCCGGCGGGGCAGCCGAGCCTGACTTGCCGCTCGGCGAAACAATCCCGACGTTCCGCTCGCTCAGCGACATCGACACCGTCGCATGGGATTTCCGCACCATGAACCACTCGGCTCGTAGTCATCTGCTCGAGCCCTTCCGCGACGAGCTCGTCGCCAAGGGACTGCCCGACGCCGGCGCGGTCTCGCGCATGAACGATGGCCGCCGCGTTGATTACGCCGGCATCGTAATTTGCCGGCAGCGTCCGGGGACCGCCTCGGGCGTCATGTTCATGACCATGGAAGACGAAACCGGCTTCGTGAACACAATCCTGTGGCCGAGCGTCTACGAGCAGTTCACCGTACAGGCGCGTACGCTGTCTTTTCTCGGTATCAGCGGAAAGGTTCAGGCAGCCGACGGCGTGGTGCACGTTATCGTGGACAAACTATGGGATCCGCGCGAATATGCACGTCCAACGCCCGTCCCAAGCCGGGATTTCCATTGACCCTCTTGATCGCCACGACCTGAATATTTGCATGAGACGTCTCAAGCTCTCCAATAAAGAAAAACGTAATATTCATATAAAACGCTCAGCGGCGTCGTCTGACGCCTCAGCTCTCGGAGGAGACATGGCAGCCTATTTCATCGTCAGTTACGACATCACCGACGCCGAGGCGTATGCGCAATACCCGCCCGGCGTCATTCCTTTGCTGGAGAAACACGGTGCCGAGATATTGGTTGCCGACTACGAGGCGAGGACCGTCGAGGGAGAGCCGCGGGGGGTGAACGTCGTCTTGCGGTTCGAGAGCGAGGAGGCAGCGATGAATTGGTACAACGACCCGGAGTACGGCCCGGTCAAGCAGCTGCGTCTCGACACGACGACCAACACGATGGCCCACCTGGCGAAAGAGTTCGTCATGCCGGCCGAGTGAGCGGCGTCGGCCCGCTAAGCCCCCCGACGATGCGATGACCCCAGATCCAGTCTCCGACCACTACACCATTGGTGACCTCGGGGAGCGCATCTTTGCCGCCCTCGCCGCCGCGGGCGCTGATGTCGACAACATGACCATCGATGACCTCGCGCCGGTGGACGGGTTTCACATCCGGGGCCGCGAGGCGACGAAGGAGCTCGTCGAGTCGGCGCGGATCGTCGCCGAAGAACATGTCCTCGACGCCGGCTGCGGCATTGGCGGCACGAGCCGGTACCTTGCCGACGCCACCGGTTGCAGCGTTACCGGCGTCGACCTGACCGGCGAGTACATCGATGTGGCACGCCTGCTGTCGGAGCGCGTCGGCCTCGCTGACCGCGTCAGCTTCCGGCAGGGGAGCGTGCTCGACCTGCCGTTCGACGATGCGACATTCGACGTCGCCTGGACGGAGCATGTGCAGATGAACATCGCCGACAAAGCGGGTTTCTACGGCGAGCTGTTTCGTGTTCTGCGGCCGGGTGGAAGGTTGGCGTTCCATGACATCTTCGCGGGTCCCGAAGGCGAGGAATACCTGCCGGTGCCGTGGGCTGAAGAGGCGTCGATCAGCCACCTCATCCCGATCGAGGAGCTGCGGAGCGTGCTCGGCACCGCGGGGTTCTCGCAGCTTGTCTGGGAGGACAAGACAGCCGCGTCGAGCGAGTTTTTCGTCAAGCGCTTCGCCGAGGCACAAGAGGATGGTGCACCGGCAATCGGCCCCCATGTGGTGATGAACAGACCAGAAATCAAGTTTCGCAATCTTCTGCGAAACCTGAAGGAAGGGCGAATCTGTGTCGTCCAGGCGGTCATGACGAAGCCTCCGGACGGCTGACGTCTTCGACCAACGCGGCGCATATTGAAAGGCAATTTCATGGCGAGCAAACCGGTAATGAATGTCGAGGATGTGGAACCGATCAGTTTCGGTGACGGCGGGCGCTTCGAAGGCGAGTTTCGTTGGATATCGCGAGAGGTCGGCGCCCAAAAGCTCGGCTACAACCACGTCGTGCTGGCGCCCGGCAAGACGGCGTTTCCGTACCACTACCACCGCGGCAACGAAGAGGCGTTCTTTATTCTCGAGGGCACCGGGTTGTTGCGCTACGGCGGCGAGGAATTCCCGCTGCGCGCCGGCGACGCCATCGCCTGCCCTCCCGGAAGCGGATCGGCGCATCAGATCACCAACAACTCGGACGCCGAGCTCAAGTACCTCGCGCTCAGCACCAAACAGGGTCCCGAGGTTGCGCATTATCCCGACTCCAAGAAGATCGGCATCCTGGACGACCCCGATCCTGACGCCGAGCCGGGCTCACCGCCGCTTCGCTTGATCGTCATGGAGGACGCCGGCGTCGACTACTGGGAGGGAGAAGGCTAGATTCACCATCGGCAAGGCCGTTTTCCACATCAATCCGACGGGAAGTAGGCGATGCCTGTTGCCAACATCAATCCGACAAGGAGTAGGCGATGAAAAGGCCGGCCTCAGTGGGTTCGTTGTTCCTCATGTGTGCATTGCTTGTCGCCGGGTTTGCGTGCTCATCGGGCGGTGCGCCGAGCGAACAAGCTGTTGGCGGGGCGGCCGCCGGCACCACGCCGAGTACCGACTACAACGATCTTCTGGCGCTCTTCGACGACTGGCGCGAGTTTGCTCGCCCACGATGGGTGGACGGTGTCCCCGATTACAGCGCCGCCGCGATGGCGGAGCAGCACGCCGAGCTCGCCGTGTACCAGGCGCGGCTTGCCGCGATCGATGAAAGCGGCTGGCCGGTCGCCGAGCAGATCGACCATCATCTGGTGCGCGCCGAGATGAACGGCCTCGACTTCGATCACCGGGTTCGGCGTCCGTGGGCTGACAACCCGGCCTTCTACGTGACCATCTTCTCGGCGCAGAGCGACGTGCCGGCCCACGAGGGGCCGGTGATCGATGGTTGGCTTGATACGTGGGCATACGAGTATCCGCTCGACGAGCCCAATGCCGTCTTCATGGCTGGCCGCATCGATTCGATCCCGGCGCTCTTGCAGCAGGCGCGAGCCAACCTCACCGGCGACGGCGACGATCTGTGGAGGACGGCGCCGCCTTCGTTCGCCACCCAGAGTGCTGATCTGCAGGCGTTGGCCGCACGCATCGAGCAGACCAGCGGCGACCTCGACGCCGACGTAGGTGCAGAGCTCGAGGGGGCCATCGAGCGGGCGATCGTCGCCACCGACGAGTTTCGCGCCTGGCTCGGACAAGAAGCGCCGTCGAAGACGGGAACCTCCGGGGTCGGCCGCGACAACCACACCTGGTACCTGCAGAACGTCCACCTCCTTCCGTACACCTGGGAGCAGGAGGAGACGATTCTGCTGCGCGAGCTCGCCCGCGCCCACTCCTCGTTACGGCTCGAAGAGAATCGCAACCGTGAGCTGGCGAAACTTTCCCGGGTCGACAACGCCGCCGAGTACGATCGCGTCTTCAACCAGGCCGTCGACGACATGATCGCCTTCCTCGAGGAGGAGGAGATCTTCACGATGGCCGACTACATGGACCCGGCGCTGCGGGCACGGATTGGTAGCTTCAGTCCCGCCGATGGTCTGCGCGGCTTCTTCTCCGAGGTCAGTTACCGCGACGCGCTGACGATGCGGACCCATGGGGTGCATTGGATCGATCTTGCGCTCATGGAGTACGAACCGCACGAGAGCCCGATTCGCCGGGTGCCGCCGCTCTCGAACATCTACGACAATCGCTCCGAGGGCCTGGCGACAGCGTTCGAGGAAATGATGATGCACGCCGGCCTCTTCGACGATCGTCCGCGGGCGCGGGAGCTCATCTGGATCCTCCTTGCCCAACGCGCCGCCCGGGGTCTCGGCGGACTGCGCCAGCACGCCAACGTCTACACCCTGCAGGAGGCGGCGGAGTTCGCCTCCGAATGGACGCCGCGCGGCTTCCTCCCGGCCGATGGTGCCACCATCCAAGGTGAGGAGCACTTCTACCTGACCCAGCCGGGCTACGGCACCAGCTACATCATGGGCAAGCTCGAGATCGAGAAGCTCATGGCCGAGCGCGCCATCCAGCTCGGCGACGAGTTCACCATCAAAATCTTTTTCGACGAATTTCTCGCCACCGGTGTGATTCCGGTGTCGCTGGTCCGCTGGCAGCTGACCGGCAACAAGGATCCGATTCTCGAAGTCTCACGATGAATCTCGAGGACTACCATGAAAGCCATCTGGAATGGACAGGTGATCGCCGAGAGCGATGACACGGTCATCGTCGAGGGCAATCACTACTTTCCGACGGACTCGCTGGACATGCGGTTCTTCACGCCGAGTGCCCATACATCGCTCTGCTCGTGGAAGGGCACGGCCTCGTACCACAGCGTTGTCGTCGATGGGCAGGAGAACACCGACGCTGCTTGGTACTACGAAAATCCCAGCGCCGCGGCGGCGGAGATCAAGGACCGCGTGGCGTTTTGGCACGGCATCTCCGTCATGCCGTAGCCACGCCGGTCTCGCCGCCCGCCCCCGACACGCGTTGAATCCACTCGCGGGTAATCCCGTGCTGCGCTTCGTACGCCCCCCAGACGTCGTCAAACCACGTTTCTAGAGCGGCGGTGATCTCTGAAGGGGTCTCGGGTTCCAGCACCGACACGATCGTCAGGCGTCCTCGAGCGGCGGGGACATCGGGTTTGTCGATCGCCGGATTCGTGCTCAACCAGCGTTGCACCGCGGCGTTGACCTCCGGGGCGCCGCCATGCTCGACGGCGCAACACATACCGGTCAGGTGCGCCGCGTACGACTTTGCCGACTTGCAATATGGGTCGGGGTGCTGCAGCGAGTTGCGTCAGCCCCAGGCCCGACCGAAACTGAGAGACTCCGTCCAACGTACCTTGAAGACATGATTGCGACGATTCTGTTGTGGCTCCTGGTGGCCGTGCTGGTGGTAGCCGGCATCCTCGGTTTGGTTGTGCCGATGTTGCCCGGCGCACCGCTGTTGTTCGTCGGCTTGCTGGTCGCCGCCTGGATCGAAGACTTCGCCTACGTCGGTCCCTGGACGCTGACCGTGCTCGCGTTCATGGCGGTGCTCACCTACGTGGTCGACTTCGGTGCCGGGGCGCTCGGGGCCAAGGGCTTCGGCGCCACCAAGTACGCGATGGTCGGGGCGATCGGAGGTGCCATGGTGGGGATCCTCTTCGGTCTTCCGGGGATCATCCTGGGCACGTTCTTGGGTGCCGTGGCTGGCGAGCTCTTTACCAATCGCAGCCTGTGGGACGCCGGCGCCGCCGGCCTCGGGGCGACGATCGGCCTGGCGGTGGGAGTCGCCGCCAAGATGGCGCTGGCGGTCTCGATGCTGAGCATCTTCGTGTTCATGCGGCTCTGGGGCGCGGGCGGTTAGCCCGGACTCCTGAACACGCCTTCACGCTCGCTTCCTACGCCGCCCGTTGAGAAGTCCGGGCTATGCGCGCCGGCCGGCGCGCTTCATCCGCGGCGCCGAGGATCCATCGTGAATGTGGCGCGGTGGGGCCGGGCGCGGTATTACTGGGGCGCATCCTCCGCGCTATCGATTCGTGCAGCGCCACGCTCGCGCTCGCACGGGTCCCCATCGTTCGTACACTTAAAGAAGACTTCTAAAGAAGACTTCGGGAGAGGAACATGGTTCGGACTCAACGTGGACTCCATGGTCTGATTTCACTCATGGTGTTGTTCCTCGTTTGGCCGGCAATTTCGGTTGCCCAGGGTCGCGGGGGCGGCAGAGGCGCGCCGCAGAGCCAACCGGTGGACCCGCCCCGCTTCCAGTACATGGGGCCGGCAAACGCCGGCCGCTTCGCGGCCATCGCCGGGGTGCCCGGCGACCCCGACACCTACTACATCGGCGCCGCCTCCGGCGGACTGTGGAAGACGACCGACCGAGCGCAGACGTTCACGCCCGTCTTTGACGACCAGCCGGTGCAGGCGATCGGTACGATTGCCGTCGCCCCATCGGACTCGAACATCGTCTGGGTGGGAACCGGCGAGGCCTGGGCCATCCGTGATTCCGACATGATGGGCGACGGTGTCTACAAGTCGACCGACGCCGGCATGACGTGGACCCACATGGGGTTGAGGGAGACCGGTCGCATCGGCCGCATGGTCATCCATCCGACCAACCCCGACATCGTGTTCACCTGCGCCCTCGGCCGTACCACCGGCCCGCAGGAGGAGCGCGGCGTGTTCCGCACCACCGACGGGGGGCAGAGCTGGGAGCGCGTACTGTTCGTCGACGCGGACACCGGTTGCTCCGGCCTCGACATGGACTCCAATGACCCCGACGTCCTGTTCGCTGCCACCTGGGACGTGGTCATGCACACCTGGGGGATGTTTTCGGGCGCCGGTCCGGGCAGCGGTCTGCATGTGTCGCGCGACGGTGGCGACACCTGGGAAGAGCTCGACGACCCCGGCCTGCCAACCGACCCGGTCGGCAAGATCGATGTCGCCATCGCGCCGTCGGACTCGAATCGCGTCTACGCGCTGATCCAGACCGCTGATCAGGGCTCGGTGTGGCGCTCCGACAACGGCGGCGAAGACTGGCGCGTGGTGAGTTGGGATCGTCAGCTCATCGGCCGCGCCGGCTACTACATTCGTATCGACGTCAACCCGGTGAACGCCGATGAGGTGCTGATCGCCTCGAGCACGTTTTTCCGCTCCACCGACGGTGGGCTGACCTGGCCGCTGCGCGGCGGAGGCTGCGGCGACTGTCACGACATCTGGATGGACCCGCTCGATCCGGACCACTGGGCCACCACCGGGGACGGCGGCGGCGGCATCACCTTCGACCATGGCGACAGCTTCGCCCGGATGTCGCTGCCGGTGGGCCAGATGTATCACGTCGCGGTCGACAACCGCGTCCCTTACTGGATCTACAGCAACCGGCAGGACAACGGCACGATGCGCGGCGCCAGCGACTCGCCCGTCACCGTGCCCAACGTCCCCTCCTACTACAACGACGACGGCGTCGGCATCGGCAGCCGCTTCGACCCGAACCGCGCCGGCGGTGCCGGTGGTCGGGGCGGCGGTCGAGGTGGCGGCGGCTTCGGTGGCGGTCGCCGGGGCGGCCGCGGCGCCGGAGGAACTCCCTGGCAGGGCGGCATCGGCGGCTGCGAATCGGGCTTCACGATTCCCGACCCGACAAACGCCGACATCATCTGGGCCACCTGCTACGGCAACAAGGTGACCCGCTACGACGACAACGTCGGCCGCGCCCGCTCGATCGAGCCGTACATGATCATCCTCGACTCGCAGCCGGAGGTCATCGACTACCGCTGTCACTGGACGTCGCCGCTGGCGATCGACCCGTTCGATCCCGAGACCGTCTACTACGGCTGCCAGGTGATCTTCCGGACGCAGAATCGCGGCCAGAGCTGGGACCTGTTCAGCCCCGATCTGTCGACCCAAGACCCGTCTCGGATCGTCTCGTCGGGCGGCATCATCGGCGACAACCTGGGGCAGTTCTACGGCGAGGTCGTGTTTGCGATCGCGCCCTCGAAGATCCGGCAGGGGCTGATCTGGGCGGGTACCAACGACGGCAAGGTCTGGTACACCGACGATGGCGGCAGCAACTGGAACGACGTCACCGCCAACGTCGGCATGAAAGAGTGGGGCACCGTGCGCAAGATCGAGCCTTCGCGCTTCGATGCGGCGGCGGCCTACATGGTGGTCGACTATCACCTGATGGACGACGCTATGCCGTACCTGTTCAAGACAACGGACATGGGACGGACCTGGACCGACATCACCGGCAACCTGCCGAGCGGCCACCCACTCGACTACGTGATGTCGTTCGCCGAGAACCCCAACCGCGAGGGCATGTTGTTCGCCGGTACGGGCCACGGGTTCTTCTACTCGATGGACGACGGTGCGACGTGGACACCGTTCATGGAGGGTCTGCCAGCCACACCGGTGAGCTGGATCACGGTCGAGCCGCGCTACCACGACGTGGTGATCTCGACCTACGGCCGCGGCCTGTACATCATGCACGACATCACCCAGCTCGAGCAGCAGGATGCCACCCTCAGCGCCGCTGTTCACCTGTATGAGCCGCGGCCGGGATTCCGCCAGGCGCGCAGCGGCAGCGTTGAATTCGTCTACTCGCTGGATAGGAACGCCACGGTGGAGTTCGAGATCCTCGACGGCTCGGGCAGGGTGATCAAGACGTTCGAGGTACCGTCGCGCGCCGGCCTCAGCAAGACCACCTGGGACCTGCGCTACGAGGACTCGATCCAGGTCGAGTTGCGCACTGTCCCGCCGGACAACCCGGAGATCTGGAACGAGTCCCGCTTCATGGGCGAGGAGACCCGGCCGATCACCCACTGGGGCATCAACGGCGCCAAGCGCGCCGGCCCCATCGCCGCGCCCGGCACCCACGCCGTGCGCATGACGGTGAACGGCAGCTCGCAGACGCAGGAGTTCGAGATCCTCAAGGACCCGGCGATTCCGTCATCCGACGACGACCTGAGGACCTCGACGGCGACGCAGCTGCGCATCCGCGACGCCATGAACATCAGCGCCACGATGATCAACAACGTCGAGGTGGTGCGTAAGCAGATCGAGGACCTCGAAGTCGAGTACGTGGGCAACGATGATCTCGAAGCGGCGCTCGCCGAGCTCGACCGCCGGATTCTCGACGTCGAGCTGATCATGCTGTCGCGTACCGAGCTGCACAGCGACGACAAGTGGTTCGTAGAGGCCTACCATACCTACCAGAACCTGATCTGGCTCAACGGCGAGGTCGGCCTCGGCGCCGGCGACGTCGCCGGCGGTGCCGAGTATCGACCGACCGATCAGTCGATGGCGACGCTGGCGCGACTCGAGGCCGAGATCGAGCAGGCGAAGGCGGCCATCGACACGCTCGCGGAGACGGTCATCCCCGAATTCAACCGCGAGCACGAGGGTCAGCTCCCTCCGATCGTGATCAGGCGCTGAGTGTTTACCTGGCCTACGACGGAACCGGGATGAGGTCCGGGAACGTCGGGCGAGTCCGCGTACTCGCCGTCGTTGCCGTTCTGCTGTCCGGCGCGGTGGCTTGCGTGGCCGCTGCCCCCCGTCCCGAGCCGCTCGGAGCTTCCGGCGAGACCACCGAAGCCGACGCGTCCCGGCGCACCGCTGCCGGTCCATTGAATGTCCTGCTGATCACCGTCGACGACATGGGCTGGGATTCGCTGGGTATCACGGGCTCGCCGATTCCGAACATCACGCCCAACATCGACCGCTTGGCGGCCGCAGGCGTCCTGTTTACCCAGGCGCACGTGACGATCGCGATCTGTCAGCCGACGCGAGCCGTGTGGATGACCGGTCGCTATCCGCATCGCAACGGCGCACTCGGCTTCGGCCCGATCGATCCCGACGTGCCAACGCTTGTCGAGGCCCTGGGAGAGGCCGGCTACCAGACCGGTTTGATGGCAAAGACGGGGCACGTTGTTCCGAGTCGCTTGACCGCGTTCGACGCGGTCATCGGGGCCAAGGAGCTGCAGAACGGTCGCAGTCCCGACCTCTATTACGAGCACGCGGCCGAGTTCTTTCGCCAGGCCAAGAACGCCGAGCAGCCGTTTTTCCTGATGGCCAACTCTCAGGACCCGCACCGGCCGTTCGCCGCCAGCCGGCAGGAGGTCAACTTCAGGGCCCGGGACGCCACCAGCACGAGCGAGCAGTACGGCGGTGGCTTCCCTGATGCCCGGTTGGCGTTCTCACCCGAGCAGATTCCAGTGCCGGGCTACCTGATCGATCTGCCCGACGTCCGACTCGAGGTGGCGCAGTACTACACCTCCGTCCGGCGAGCCGACGCTACCGTCGGCGCCGTGTTGCGCGCCCTCGACGATTCGGGGATGGCCGACCGCACGTTGGTGATGTTCCTATCCGATCACGGTCCGTCGTTCCCGTTCGCCAAAGCGAACGCCTGGATGCACTCGACCCGTACGCCGTGGATTGTGCGCTGGCCCGGGGTCATCGCCGCGGCGCGGACCGACGCCGAACACATGATCTCGGGGGTCGACTTGGCGCCGACGATTCTCGACGCCGTGGGCCTCGAAAACCTGGCAGGAGCCGACGGTCGCTCGTTCGTACCGGTGCTCCGGGGCGAGACACAAGCGGGCCGCGAGGTCGTCTTCACACAGATCAATTCGCTTTCGAGCGGCCGGCCCTTTCCGATGCGGGCCGTGGTCGGCAGACGATACGGCTACATCTTCAACGCCTGGGCCGACGGCGAGACTTCCTATCGCTCCGAGGCGAGCGGTGGTCTCACGTTTCCGGCGATGCGGGAGGCGGGGGCTCGGGACCAAGCGGCGGCGGCGCGGGTCGCCCACTACCTGTTTCGTTCCCCAGAAGAGCTCTACGACTACCGTCGTGACCCCGATGCACTCGAGAGCCTGATCGGACAGCCTGAACATTCGGCGACCGCCGCGCGACTCCGTGCGATGCTTCTCGAGCACATGAGATCGACTGGCGATCCGCAGCTCGCAGCCTTTGAAACATGGCTCGCGGAGCTCGAGCAAGGACCTTCCGGAGTGCGAGACGAATCCACCGGAGAGAGATGATGCGCACCAGTGCTCTCGACATCGACAGAGTTCGGCGGAACTTCGTGGGTCGGCGTCGTGCCTTTTCGGATGACCGGGGTGGCGCGCCGTCCGGTTCCCGACCTGCCCGGCATCTCCGCATTTTTCGAGATCAACGTGCCGCAGCGTGTGGAGGTCCGGTGAGCTACAGCCACGACCAATTCGGCACATTGGCAGTCGGCACGATGATCTCGATCGCCTTCGGGATCGGTTTGGTGGGCAAGACGTTCGATACCGGCGAGATGGTCGACGTGTATCCGGTGCGCAATAAGTGGGACTACGGATTCGGTATCCGCCTGACACCGCACGGCTGGCTCTTCAACGTCTCGGGGCTGGACGCGGTGGAGATCGTCATGCGTTCCGGCCGCTGCCTATCGAATCGGGACCGACGAGCCCCAGGCGCTTGCCGCGGCGGTCAAACGAGCGATCGATGACAGCGCGCAGCATGCGTAGCAGCGGCGCGGAGTGTGGTGCTCGGACGGTTGCGCCGCCAAGGGCGCATTGCGCGACGTTGCCGCTCTTGCCGCTCGCAACCGCTCGAAACTGGCATCGGATCGGAATACTGTGCGGCTGTTCCCAGTCCACCGACGTCAGCAGGAGGTCGCAGAATGGTTCTGAAGAGCATCGGGGTCTTTTCGTTGGCCAAAATGATGGCCGCTCTGTACGCGGTAGGGGGTTTCATCGCCGGCGCGTTCTTGGCGCTGTTCGGCATTCTGGGCGCCGGGATTGCAGCGGCTCAGAGCGACGCAGGAGCGTTCATCGGCATGTTGTTCGGCGTCGGAGCGATCATCTTCCTGCCCATCATGTACGGGATCATGGGTTTCATCGGCGGGGCGATCATGGCGTTCGTCTACAACCTGGTCGCCGGGATCGCCGGCGGCGTCGAGTTGGAGCTCGAATAGCCGGCTCGACCACGATCGCTGCAGCCGGCCGCCGGACTTGAATCGCGCGGCCCCGTAAACGAAGCTGTAGACCTCTTGTTTGAATCCCCACGAAGAATTCGCTGTTCTCCAAGCAGTATTCGAGGCGCTCCGGTCGTGCGCACACGTCCGAGGCTCCGCAGAGATCGAGGTGGACCGTGAAGAAGCTGGTCGGCTGTTTTGCTCTCATCGTGGCGTTCGTCGCCTTCACGACGCCGGCGCACGCCCAGTCAGGCTACGGCGCATCCGTGGCCGTCGGCGATGGGGAGGTCTTCATCGGCGAGGCCGGCAACGTGATTTCGTCGGGCTTCGTCTACGTCTACCGCTCGACCGCCGCCGGCTGGAAGGAAGTCGCCAAGCTGTCAGCCTCGGACGGCGACGACCGCGATCGATTCGGTCGCTCGATGTTCGTCGACGGCGACCTGTTGCTGATCGGCGGCGCCACCGGCACGGGCAAGGTGTACGTATTCGAACGCGATGGCGGAGAGTGGGAGGAAGTCGGAGCGGTCACCCCGGCCGACGGCGCCGACGGAGACGGTTTTGGCAACGCTATCGCGGCCAGCGGCGGCTTCATGATCGTCGGCGCCTCGGGTCATAACGAGCGCCAGGGTGCCGCCTACATCTTCGAGCGTGTTGCTTCGGGTTGGTCCGAGGTCGCCAAGCTGTTGGCCACGAATCCGACGCCCGAGGAGCTCGAAGCGGCGGCGGGCCGGCGTGGTGGCCGACGTGGCGGCCAGGCCGGCGGTGGTGGCCGAGGCGGCCGTGGCGCCAACGCCCCCCCGATGTTCGGCGCGGCCGTGGCGATCGACGGCGATTGGGCGATGGTCAGCGCCCCCAACTACAACAGTCGCGCCGGTAGTGTGTACGTCTTCAAGCGCGATGGTGACAACTGGGAGCAGGTTGCTCAGCTTCCGGATAACAACACCCAAGCGGGCGCCGGTTTCGGCGCCTCGATCGTTGTCGACACCGACGAGATGTTCATCGGTGCGGTGGGCGCCAACGGGGGCATCGGTGGTGTCTCGGCGTACCGACTCAACGACGAAGACCGGTGGGCTCGGACCGGTAATCTGGTGCCGTTCGACGGGCTTCCCGGCGGCGGTTTCGGCACCTCGATAGTGATCGACGGCACCGCGGTGCTGATCGGCGCGCCGGGCGCCGGCGGTCGTGCCGGTCGTATCTATCGCTTCGAGCGCGACGTCAACGGCAACTGGACGGGCGCCACCAAGCTCGGTGCCGCCGCCCTGGCGAGCGGTGATCGCTTCGGGAATACGATGGCGGCGCACGGCGCCGTTGTCGCCGTCGGTTTGCCGGGCGACGACTTCGGCGCCGGCACCGCGGTGATCATGACGCGCTCGGACTTCGGTTGGAGCACCGAAAAGGTCTTCAGCCCGATCGCCAACTATCCGATGGTTACCGGCACCGACGATGGTGTCGACTGCAGCGACGGTATGGCGGCAAGCTTCCCGTGCGAAAATATCGATCTGATCGCCTACATGCCGGTGCACGAGATGGGTGGCGTGCGCGGCCTCACGACTAATGATGCATGGGGCTGGACCGACTCGGACCGCGGCCGCGACTACGCCATCATCGGCATGCGCGACCGCGCCTCGTTTGTCGACGTCACCGACCCCTACAACCCGGTGTACGTCGGCATCTTGATGAAGACCGAGGGCTCGCGCACCAGCGTCTGGCGCGACATGAAGGTGCGCAAAAACTGGGTCTATATCGTCTCGGATGGCGCCGGCGAGCACGGCATGCAGGTCTTCAACCTCGAGCGCCTTCGTGAGTTCGACGGCGTGCCGATCGAGTTCGAAGAGGACCACCACTACGACGGTATCGGCAGCACCCACAACATCGTCATCAACCCTGATACCGACTACGCTTACGCGGTCGGCGCCGGGGGGCCGAACGGCTGCGGTGGCGGCCTCCACATCATCAACATCGAGGACCCGTCGAACCCGACGTTCGAGGGCTGCTTCCAGGACATGAACACCGGGCGTCGCGGCACCGGCTACTCGCACGACGCCATGTGCATCACCTACGAGGGGCCCGACGATCGTTACGATGGCCACGAGATCTGCATCGGCTCCAACGAGACCGCGATCTCGATTGCCGACGTCACCGACAAGCGCAACCCGGTGGCGCTCGGCATGGCGACCTACCCGAACGTCGCCTACAGCCATCAGGGCTGGATTACCGACGATCACGCCTATTTCTTCATGAACGACGAGCTCGACGAGGGTCGCGGCCTGGTTTCCGGCACGCGAACGCTGATCTGGGACATCCAGGACCTGGAAGACCCGATCCTGGTCAAGGAATACATCTCGGACAACCCGGCCACCGACCACAACCTCTACATCAAGGGCGACATGATGTATCAGTCGAACTACGACTCGGGCTTGCGGGTGTACGACATCAGCGACCCGGAGAACCCCGAGCCGGTCGGTTTCTTCGACACGGTGCCCTACCAGGAGGGTGGCGGCATGACCGGATCGTGGAGCAACTACCCCTTCTTCGACAGCGGCATCATCATCGTGACCAGCGGTCGCGAAGGCATGGTGATCGTCAAAGTACGCAACTGAGGTGACGATTGAATAAGCGGCCCCATTCACGTTCTCACGGAGCCTTGTGGCTCCTGACCCTGATTCTGTTCGCGACCACGGCCTGTGGTGGCGCCGAGCCGGCTGATTCGGCGCCGGGCGACGCCGGCGCGGCGGTCGAGCCCGTGGCCGCGGAACCCGAGTTTCTGTACGTCGCCAGCCAGAGCGGCCCGGCACTCTCGGTCATCGACATGAATGCCCGCGCGGTCGTCGAGACGATCTGGCTGACCGACCTCGGTTTCACCGCCAATTCCAAGCCGCACGACGTCGCGGTCGAGCCCGATGGGTCGTTCTGGTACGCGTCGTTGATCGCCGATGGCCGCGTGCTGAAGTTCAACCGCGACAACGAGCTAGTCGGTGAGGCGGAGTTCGAGACGCCGGGGTTGATGGCTGTCGACCCGGTCGACGACGTGCTCTACGTGGGGCGCTCCATGGCTGCCGCGAACCCGCCGCAGCGTATCGGTCTGATTACCCGGTCTGATATGGCAATCGACGAGTACGATGTGTTCTTCCCGCGGCCGCACGCCATCGCGGCGGCGCCGGGGGGAGGGCGCGTGTTCACCGCCAGCTTGGTGGTCAACCAGATCGCATCGGTCTCTCCTGAGGAAGATGATATCGAGATCATCAACGTTGACGGAGATCCGCACACGTTCGTCCAGTTCGTGGTCTCGCCCGACGGGTCGAGACTCGTTACCGGTGGGCAGATCTCCGGCCAGGTGATGGTCTTTGATATAACGGACGCGGCGACGCCCGCGCTTCTCACGAGCTTCGCGCTCGGCGGACAGCCGTGGCACCCGGTGTACTCGCCGGACGGTAGGTTCGTCTACTTCCCGCAGCGAACCAGCAACTCGGTCGCGGTCGTGGACACCGAAACCTGGGAAGTTGTCGCCACGATCGAGGGCGACGGCCTGGCGGAGCCGCACGGCAGCGCGATCTCGGCCGACGGCCTCACGCTGTGGATCTCGGGGCGCAACACTGAAGCCGTATTCCCCACAACCATCGAGCGGACGTCGGTGATGAGCACCGCGGGCGAGGCGCTTCCGGCCGGCACGGTGGTCGCGATCGACACCGAGACACGGCAGATCGTCGCCGTCCTCGAGGTTCCGGCGTACGCCGCCGGAATCAGCACCCGCCCCTACTACTAGGTCGTCGAGCCATGTCAAAGCCACGTCTCAACCCCGTTGCACCGGGAATCATCGGCCTCCTGGCGCTCACCGCCGTGACCGGTGCGGCGACGCCGCAGTCGAGTGCGCTCTCGTTCGAACGTCGACTGTATTCAATCGAGGTACAGGACGAGGACGGCGTCGCCTATGACCATCCTTTCCTCGGTGGCTTCAACCTGCCGCGACCCCATCTGGTGGACATCGACGGCGACGGTGACCTCGATCTCTTCGTGCAGGAATACTCCAACCAGATCATGTTCTTCGAGCAGGTCGGCACCGTCGACGAGCCGCGGTACGTATGGCGAACCGACAGCTACGAAGACCTCGAGGTCGGCGAGTGGTACCACTTCGCCGACGTCGACGGCGACGGTGATTTCGATCTCCTGGCCGAGCAGCGCTTCAGCCTGATCCGGTTTTGGCGCAACAACGGTGAGTTCGGCGCGCCGGAGTTCGAGCTGGTGACCGAAACGCTGCTCGATACGGCGGGCGACGTGGTGTTCTCCGACCGCCAGAACATCCCCAAGGTGGGTGACATCGACTGCGACGGGCGCCTCGACCTGCTGCTCGGCCGCCTCGAGGGAACGATCACCCGCTACGAGGCCGACGGGGTCGACGATTCCGGCGCCCCCAGGTTCCGTCACGTCACCGATAATTTTCAAGACATCGAGATCATCGGGCAGGTGTTAGGCAACGATCTGCCGACCCTGCACGGCGCCAATACGATGGCCCTGGAGGACATTGACGGCGACGGCGACCTCGATCTGTTCTGGGGTGACTTCTTCGAGCCCGGGCTGCTGTACATCGAGAACACCGGGTCGTGCAGCACGCCGTCGCTGCGCTCGGAGCCGGAGCCGTTTCCGCTCAACGACCCGATCGCGACCAGCGGTTACAATGCGCCGGCGTTCGGCGACATCGACGGTGACGGCGACAGCGACCTGCTGGTCGGGGTTCTCGGCGGCGCCTACAACGCCAACAGCACGACGATCGACAACTTCCTGCACCTCGAGCAAACGGCGCGGAACTGGTTCGAGATAAGAACTCGCCGCTACGTTTCCAACATCGACCTCGGCAACGAGACGTTCCCGGCTTTTGCCGACCTCGACGGCGATGGGGATCTCGACATGTTGGTGGGCAACAAGATCCAGCCCGACGACAACCAGACCGGCAAGCTCTTTCGCTTCGAGAACATCGGTACGCCGAGGGCACCGAAGTTCATCCTGCGCGGCATCATGCCGGAGTTTACCGGCGCCTATCATTTTGCTCCGGCGTTCGGCGATCTCGACGGTGACGGTGATCTCGACATCTTGATGGGTACCTGGGGCGATGAGTTGATGCTGGTGATCAACGAGGGGAGCGTTATCGAGCCACGCTGGGTGATCGCCGATGCCGCGATCGTTACCCTGACGAGGGGCCGCAACGCGACCCCGACGCTCGGCGACATCGACGGCGACGGCGATCTCGATCTCTTCATCGGCGAGTCGTCGGGCGACCTCAACTTTTACCGCAACGACGGCGGCGCCGACGGACCGAAGTTCACCCTTGTCGATGACAAGTTCGGCGGCATCGACGTCGGCCGCCGCAGCGTCCCGACGTTGGTGGACATCGACGGCGATGGCGATCTCGACCTGGTGGTCGGCTCCGAGGGCGAAGGCCTGAAGCTGTATCGCAACAACGGCACCGTGCTCGAAGCGGACTTCGTTCTCGACGAGGCCTTCGATGTGCCGGTGCATCCATTCTCGGCGCCGACCTTCGCCGACATCGACGGCGACGGCGACGCCGATCTTTTTGTCGGCGGCATCGGCGGCGGTATTCTCTATTTCGAGAATCTCCGATGATGTCGAAACTGCGGAAGATCGGCTCCGAGCTGCTCATTCTCGCGGCGGTCGTCGTTTTCTCGCTCGCCGCCCGCTCCGCGATCGCCGATCACTACTACATCCCCAGCGAGTCGATGGAATACTCGTTGCGCGTAGGCGACCGGGTAGTCGTCGACAAGCGTGCCTATGGGCTGCGGCTGCCGTTCACCAATATCGAGCTGATCGAGGGGAGATCCCCGGCGCCCGGCGAGATCGTAGTTTTCGATTCGCCGGAGAGCGGTGTGCGGCTTATCAAGCGAGTCGTTGCCATCGGCGGTGATCGGGTCGAGGTGCGCGGTGGAAAGTTGTTCATCAACGGCGAAAGCCTGCTGTCGGACACGTCGGCTGACCTCGAGATTTTCGGTGAGCGGAGAGCGTTGCTCAACCTGGCGGCCGGCGGCGGGCCCGATATGCAGCCGCAGATCGTTCCCGCAGGAACCGTGATGGTGATGGGTGATAACCGCGGCAATAGCCGCGACAGTCGCGCCTTCGGTTTCATTCCCGTCGACGATATCTACGGTTGCGCCTTCAGGTTGTACTATCGCCGGGGCGAAGGGTTCGAGTGGAAACCGATCTGAGGCTCTGCCGCCGCCGGCACACGCCTGGCACTCATGACCAGGAGCACTAGCCGATGGTCTGCGACGAATGCGGTGCCACGATCGAGGGTGGAGCCGAGGCTTGCAGCGCCCTGATGTCCGATCTGACGGCGCGAACCCCGGACCCGCGTCTGCTGGTCGTACGCCGCACGTTCGTCGACGCCTACGCGCTGCAACATCCGCGCACCCGATGTGCTTGGCCGCAGGACGTCGCCGGTCACCTGCTGAGCCTCTGCTGCGCCATCGAGTACGACGCTAGCCTCGATATCTACTCGGGCATGAACACGTGGATTCGGCGTGCCGGTGACCTCGCCGAGCTCGCGGCTCCGGACGACCGCGGCAGCATGACGATTCTCGACGCCGCGGCGGCAGACGGTCTGGAAGGCTACATCGAGGTCGTACGAAAATGGGGAATCTGCGTGTGGGAAGCGTGGTCCCCGCATCACGAAACGGTCCGCGGCTGGATTGGGGAGATTCGCACGCGTGTCTGACGACGTTAGCTACCACATGACGCCGGATGAATTTCGCCGCCGCGGGCGCGAGCTCGTCGACTGGATCGCCGACTATCAAGAGCGGGTCGGGTCGTTGCCCGTGTCTCCACAGGTGCAGCCCGGTGAGATCCGCGCCGCGCTGCCTGCTCGAGCGCCGGAGCGGGGCGAGGATTTCGATGCGGTTCTACGAGACCTCGAGGAGGTCATCGTGCCCGGCCTGACCCATTGGCAGTCGCCGAACTTCTTCGGGTTCTTTCCGAGTAACAACTCCGGGCCGTCGATCTTGGGCGAGCTGCTGTCCGCCGGGCTCGGCGTCCAAGGCATGATGTGGGCGACAAGCCCCGCCGCTACGGAGCTCGAGACCCACGTTCTCGACTGGCTCGTCGATCTGCTGGATTTGCCCACCGTATTCCGCAGCGACAGCGATGGGGGTGGCGTCATCCAGGACACGGCTTCGAGTGCAACGTTGTGCGCCTTGATCGCGGCGCGCGAGCAGGTTACCGATTTTGCGTCGAACGATAGCGGCTGCGACGGCAGCATCGTTGCCTACACGTCGAGCCAGGCGCACTCGTCCGTGGAGAAGGCGATCAAGATCACCGGCCTTGGTGGCAACAACCTGCGCTTGATCGACGTCGACGATAGCTTCGCGATGCGTCCGGAGGTCCTGGCGCAGCAAATCGAGGACGACCGCGAGGCGGGGCTCGTGCCTGCTTTCGTTTGCGCCACCGTCGGTACGACGGCCTCGAATGGACTCGATCCGCTGGCCGAGATCGGCCGCATTTGCGACGAAGAGGACGTCTGGCTGCACGTCGACGCCGCGATGGCCGGCACCGCCGCCCTGTGCCCGGAGTTCCGCAGCATCCACGACGGCCTGGAGTTCGCCGACAGTTATTGCTTCAACCCCCACAAGTGGATGTTCACGAACTTCGATTGCGACTGCTTCTGGGTCGCCGATCGGGCGTCGTTGATCAACGCCCTGACGATCCTCCCCGAGTACCTTCGCAACGAGGCGACCGAGTCGGGCGCAGTCATCGATTATCGCGATTGGCAGATACCGCTGGGACGCCGTTTCCGGGCGCTGAAGCTGTGGTTCGTGCTGCGCCACTACGGAGCCGAGGGGCTCCGTTTTCACATCCGCCGGCATATCGCCCTGGCGCAGGAGTTTGCTTCCTGGGTCGACGCCTCCGACGACTTCGAGCTTGCCGTGGCGCCGCCCCTCAACCTGGTGTGCTTCTGGCACCGCGCCGGTGACGAATTCACCCGCCGGCTCCACCAGCGCCTCAATGCGAGCGGCAAGCTGTATCTCACCCACGCGACGCTCAACGGCCGTTACACCCTCCGCATGGCGATCGGCCAGACCCACACCGAGGCCGAGCACGTCGAGCACGCCTGGCGGTTGATGTCCGATCTCGCCGCCGAGCTAGAGGCCGAAGGGAACGGCTAACGAGCCTTGTCAAGGACTCGGCCAACGCTGATAGTGGGCCGACACTCTGGGATGACAGCGAGATGGAGAGCGGCTCGGATGGGTGCTCGATGGTACGGTGATGACGGTTGGCGATGGTTGTTCCGCCTGGCTGCGCTGGCGGCCGTATGTCTGATCGATGCCGGGCTCGCCGGCGCGGCGGGGCAGGGTCGCGAGCCACGTCCGGCTCCCGATACGGAAGCACGCGGCCACATCGCCGCGATGGCGGCGCACCACCTGTGCTCCGGCGTGTTCGTCGTCGGGCGCGTCCACCAGCGCTCGGTCGAAGAGGTCCTGGCCCGAGACATCGTTCGTTTTGCGGATTTTCGCTGGCAGGACGATTTTCAGTATGTCGTCGACACCGAGGCACGCAGCGCTACGGTCTCGGGGCCCGGCGTCGACCCGTCGCGGACGGCTCGCTACCACGGTGACCAGGGTTGCACGATCCTACCGGCGGGCGTCGATCGGGTCTTTTTCGAGCCCGTCGAACTGAATTCGTCGTTGCCCGACCCGGCCGCCCAGCCCTGGCCCTTGGGTGACGTTGGGGCGCGCGCCACGTTCGGCGAAGTCGACGCGACGAAGCTCGACGCGGCGCTCGACTGGGCGATGTCACGTGAGGATCAAAACACCCGCGCCTTGGTCGTCGTCTACCGCGGAAAGATCATCGGCGAGCGCTACGCCGAGGGGTTTACCAAGGATACCCCCCAGATCAGCTGGTCGCAGGGCAAGAGCATCACCGCGGCGCTTGTCGGCGTGTTGGCCGAGCGCGGCGAGATCACCCTCGACGAGCCGGCGCCGATTGCCGAGTGGCACGGTCCGCGCGACCGGCGCCGCAACATCCGGGTGCGCGACCTGATGAACATGAGCAGCGGTCTCGATTTCAAAAACTACGGGCTCGGCCGCACCGACTCGTGGAGCGCCTCGAACGAGCACTTCCGGGTCTACTTCGATGCTATCGACGTCTTCGAACACGCCACCAACCAGCCGTACGAGATCGAGCCCGCCAGCGAGTTCCGCTACCGCAACTCCGATCCGTTGACGCTCGGCCGGATCGTGCGCGAGAAAGTCGAAGCCGGCGGCGGCAACTACCTGCGGTTTCCGCAGGAAGCGCTATTCGATCGCATCGGGGCGCGGAACTTCGTTCTCGAGACCGACGCTTGGGGCAACTTCATCATGACCGGTTACGACTACGGCAGCGCCTGGGATTGGGCACGGTTCGGCCTCTTGCACCTGTGGGACGGAGTCTTCGAGGGAGACCGAATCCTTGCCGAGGGATGGGTGGAGTTTGTCCGCACGCCGGCGCCTGGAGACCCGAGCCGCGGATACGGCGGGCTGTTCTGGCTCAACCGCGGCGGCTCCATGGACCGCGTTCCAGAGGACGCGTTCTGGCCCTCCGGATTCATGGGACAGAGGACCGTCGTGATTCCGTCGGCTGACATGGTAGTGGTGCGCCTGGGGCCGAGCCCACGCGGCTCGGGCGGCTACATCAACGAAACGATCGGCCGGGTCCTCGAAGCGATCAGCCGTTAGTTAGAATCCCCCGCATGATTCCTCTTCCCGACCTGCTCTACGATCGTCCGCACGCCGCAGCCGACGAACAGTTCCTGCTCGAGCTCCTGGAGATGGCCTTCCTCGGGAGTAACGAAAGCCGCGGCATCGACGAAGGATTCGGGCGTATTCCGTTACCGCGGCCGACCTGGAACCCCGACTTCTTCGTCAACGATTTGTTCCTCGAGGACTTCCTGGCGAACCTCTCGACCCTGGTGATCGACGGCCGCGATTACCCGATCCACACGGCATTCGTCCTGCGGGTCCTGTCGCAGCCTCCAGTCGACCTCCAGAGCATCCTTTTCCGCCAGGCGATTCTGCGCGAGCTAGAGGCGGATGAAGCCATCCGCAGCCGGGTCACGACCCTTTACACCGAGCTGGTGGCGCTCCTCGATCAGCTCAAGAGCACCCACACGCACACGCTTCTCGACACCACGTCGTTGCGCCTCGACACCCTGCAGCAGCTTCACCGCGTCGTCGACTTTATGGCGACCGAGTTCGGTGAGGCACAGTCGGGGCTGCGTCGTCTCCACGATGTGGGGCTCGAGATCCAGGCGTCACACGAGCACGAGACGCTCAGTGCTCTGCTCGACTACGAAGACAACCACACCCGGCTCGACCTCAGAATTCGCGTCGGTGCCGACGGTCGCATCCGCAACCTCGAGATCGAGGGCCTTTGCGACAACGAGGACAATCGCTTCTACCTGTCGCCGTGGCGGCGCTGGGCCGAGATGATGCGACTCCGCTGGCGGGGAACCACGTTCACCCAACGTGAGCTGGTCAACCGCGTGATCCTCGACGTCTACCGCCGCGTCGCTCCGGCTTTCAGCACGCTCGTCCAGTTGCTCGGGCACCTCGAGGTCTACATGGTGACCCGTGCCTTCGCCGCCGAGGCGCACAAGGCCGGCCTCGAGGTCTGTCTCGCCGACATCGAGCCTGGATCCGCGATCGCCCTCCGCGACCTGTTCAACCCGCTGCTGCTGCAGACCCAAGGCCCTCCGATCCCCTCCACGATCACGCCGCAGAGCAACGAAGCGGTGACCGTGGTGACCGGCCCGAACTCAGGCGGCAAGACGCGGCTGTTGCAGGCGCTCGGGCTCGCTCAGCTACTTGGCCAGTCGGGCCTTTACGCGCCCGCCGCCAAGGCGCGCTTGCCGTTGTCGAGAGGCATGTTCGCCTCGCTCGTCCACCAGGACGGAGCCGACCTCCAAGAGGGACGGCTGGGCACCGAGTTGCTGCGCATCCGCACCTTGTTCCAGGGGGTCGAGCCGGGCGCCATGATTCTCATCGACGAGCTCTGCTCGGGGACGAACCCTTCGGAGGCGGCGGAGATCATCTCGATGGTTCTGCGGCTGCTGCGAAAGCTATCGCCGAACGCTTTCATCACCACGCACTTTCTCGACATCGCCAAGAACCTCGAGGACGAGCCGCCGATCGGCGACCTCGAGTTCCTGCAGGTGGAGATCGACGACGAGCAATCGTCGACCTATCAGTTCGTGTCGGGGGTCGCCACGACGTCGCTCGCGGTGGGCACGGCGCGTCGACTCGGCGTCGATTTCGAACGGCTGGCCGCTGCCATCGACGAGCGCACCGGCTCGGGAAGCGGACCCACCGATCGCGAACTTTGATTCCGCTACCATGAGGCGATGACCGATCGCGCCACCATGTTTGACGCCGCAACGGCCCAAGCCGTCCTTGACACGCTGTTGGCGCACGACATGAGCCACGTGATCGGTATTCCCGACAACGGCACGGCGAGGCTTTTTGCGCTGGCCGCCGATCACCCGGACGTGGAGGTGCTGACGGTGACCCGCGAGGGCGAGGCGTTCGCGGTAGCGTCGGGGCTATGGCTCGGTGGAAAGGAGCCGGTGGTCGTCATCCAGAACACCGGCCTGCTCGAGAGCGGCGACAGCCTGCGCGGTACGGCGTTCCGTATGGGCGCCCCGCTGCTGCTGCTCGTCGGTGTGCGGGGCCACGCCAAAATGACCTCCAACTACCGCCAGATCGGCGCCGACCGAGCTGCCGGCCGCGCCGTGCAGACGATGAAGCGCGCAGAGATCGATTCGGTCGCGCTGCTCACCGAGCCGACGCTGCGCGCCTGGGAGATTCCCTACACTTCGTACCGCACCGACGCCGACGTCGACCGTATCGCCGGCGCCTGGGAGCTGGCGCGGCTGGCGGGACATCCTGCCGCGGTGTTGCTTCCGTTCACCCTTCAATGAGGGCATATTGACGCGCCAAGAGTTTCTGGAGCCTCTCGCCCGGCGACGCACCAACGAGGTGGTGGTCACGACGATGAGCGTCGTGCGCCCCTGGGGCAGGCTCTCCGACCATGACCTCGATTTGGCCTCGGCCGATAGCGCCATGGGGCACGCCGCCGATCTCGCCCTGGGTATCGCCATGGCGTGCCCGGATCGCCGGGTCCTGTGCTTGAACGGCGACGGCAGCATGCTGATGAGCCTCGGCACCTTGGTGACGATCATCGAGGCGGGGGTCGACAACCTGATCCTCTTCGTGGTCGCCAATCGGGCTTACGAGCTCACCGGCAATCAACCGACCCCCGGCGCCGGCGGCGTCGATTTCGCGGCGCTGGCGAAAGGCGCCGGTTTCGACAGGGTGTTTGCGTTCGATCGAGCCGATGATTTCGACGAACAGCTCGATCGGATCCTCTCGGAGACTGGACCTACGTTCGTTTGCGTCGACGTCGAGCCGGGCTCTGAGGGTCCTATCAGCCGCACGCCACAAGAGGAGGCGCGCTATCTGCAGACCTCGTTCGCCGATTGGAGTCGGCACATGAGAAGTGTCTTGGCGGGAACCGGATGAAGGAACCCGGCGTGTGGTACGAGGAAGGGCGGTGCTTCACCTGTACCCGCTGCGGCAACTGCTGCTCGGGTTTCTCCGGCACCGTGTCGGTCAGCGATGAAGAGATTGCCGCCCTGGCGAAACGGCTCGAGCTCCGCGTCGACGAATTTCGCGAGCAATACACGCGAGTGCTGTCGGATGGTTCAATCAGCCTGCGCGAGAAGTCCAATTACGACTGCGTCTTTTACGCCCATGGGCACGGCTGTCTGGTGTACGAGGACCGCCCGACCCAGTGTCGGACCTGGCCTTTCTGGCGCAAGAACGTCGAAACGACGGAGCGCTGGGACGAGGAGGCGCGGACCTGTCCGGGGATGGACAACGGCCGGCTGTACAGGCTCGACGAGATCGAAGAGCGCGCCGCATTGACGCCGTGACCCCGCGCGGCACCGGCCTTGCGCCCCGTGCAGGACAAGCGGTCTTCCGGTAGATTCACCTGACCTGCAGCCGGGACCCGTTGAGAAATGCAGGCAAAGCCTGACTCACCTGACAGGATGCTGCGAAACTCCCCGGAGTCTTCCGGCACCCGGCTAGGATTCATCTGGAAGGGGGGAGCCTATGGTTCGGGCGTCTCGCGGTGCACCCTGGTTCGTTCGCATTCTCGTCGGTTGTTGTGGGCTCCTGCTGTGGAGCACGGTTGCCCTCGCGCAGAAGACCGACATCATCACGCTCGACAATGGCGACAGCATCACCTGCGAGATCCAAGAGATCGAGCGCGGCCGGCTGCGCTGCAAGACCGACGCGATGGGAACCGTCTACATCGAGTGGGATCGTGTCGCCGCCATCGACACCGACAAGACGCTCGAGATCGAGCTCGATAGCGGTCGCCGCTACTTCGGAGCGATCAAGCCGGGAGAAACTGCCGCGGAGATGAAGGTGACGGTCGGCCAGGCGAGCACCCCGATCTCCAACAACTCGGTCGCCTTCTTCAGGAGGATCAACCCGACCTTCTGGGGGAAGCTCGAGGGCGAAATCGACTTCGGGGTCAGCTTCAACCGAGCTGACAACCAGCTCGACTATTCGCTCAGCGCCAGCTCGACGCATACGGGCCGATCCGACATTTTCAACGTCGAGCTGAGCTCTTTGATCAGGAAGCGCGACGGAGCCAGTACCACCAATCGCCAGGTGTTCGGCGGCCAGTGGATACGGCAGTTGCGCTGGCAACGCTGGTTCGGCTTGGGGCTTGTTTCTCTGGAGCGCAACGACGAGCTTGATCTCGACCTTCGAGCCTCAGGCGGATACGGTGTCGGTCGGTATCTCGCGCAGACGAACCGTTGGACATGGATGGCGTACGCGACCGGCTTGTACAGCCGCGAGAAATTCCTCGGGGAGGGAAACGACTACAACAACTTCGAAGCCGGTCTAGGAACCAACCTCCAGGTCTTCATGTTTGGAGACAACGATACGGACCTCAGTACAGACTTCATTGTCTTGCCGAGCCTGTCGGACCCGGGCAGGTTCCGACTCAATCTGAAGACCAAGCTGAAGCGGGAATTCGTCAAGGATCTCTACTTTTCCGTAGATTTCTTTGAATCCTATGACTCGAAGCCTCCGCTGGAGAGCGCCAACAAGAGCGACTTCGGCATGACGATGGCGCTGGGTTGGTCACGCTGACCAGAGGCTCAACCAAACGTGCTTGCCTACATCGTTGCAGCAGTCGGAGTTCTCATCGTCTTTCTCGGCATCGGCATAGCCGCCGTGCCGGCGCTCTTCCGGGAGCTCGCGCTGTCAGCGCTGGGTCCCAAGCTCATCTATACCGCCGTCGGCTTTCGTTTGGCCACGGGGGGGGTCTTCGTGTTCGCGTCGGAAGCTTGCTCGTGGCCCGAGGCGATCGGGACCGTCGGTGTGATCATGCTCGCCGCCGGTTTCATCGGCTTGTTCATGGGCGTCGAGCGGATCAAGGCGCTCACCTCGTGGTTCCTGGCTCTCTCGGACATGGCTTTCCGGCTCTGGTCCCCGGCCGCCGTTCTCTTCGGCGCCTTCATCGTGTACGCGGCCGTGTAGTGGCTCGAGCCGGCAACACCGCCCCGCCGCGGCTGCCTTGACGAATTTTCAAACGGCGTGCTACTAACAGTCTGCCCCTACGAGACCGCTCTACAACCATCCTCTTTACCACCATCCCCATGGTTCAGGAGACTCCCGATGCGATCCTTGTGCCCCCGTCTTTCCAGATTTCGCCCCACGTCCCCGGGTCCGAACGCCCGCGTCGCTCTCGGCGCACTGGGTTCCGCTGCCTTACTGTTTTCGCTCGTCGCCATGGCTGCCTTGGCGGCGCCGGGTGTTGCCACACCGGCGCAGCAATCCTTTGAAGAGTCGCTCATCCAGGACTTGACCTGGCGCAACATCGGCAACGCCAACCAGAAAGGCCGCATCTCGGCAATCGACGCTCTTGACGACAACTTCGCCCACGTCATCGTCGGCACCGCCATGGGCGGTGTCTTCAAGTCGACCAACGCTGGCAACACCTGGACGTCGATCTTTGACCAATACGGCTCGGCGTCGATCGGCGATGTCGCCATCTTCGAGGGCGATCCGAACATCATCTGGGTGGGCACCGGTGAGGAATGCGGGCGCAACAGCGCCACCTGGGGCGACGGCGTCTATAAGTCGACCGACGGCGGCGTGACCTTCACCAACATGGGCCTGGAGGACACCCTCACCATCGGTACCGTGCTGACCCACCCCACCGACCCGGACATCGTCTATGTCGCCGCGCTCGGCAACATATGGGGCCCCAGCGAACGCGGCTTCTTCAAGTCCACCGATGGCGGCGAGACCTGGGACAAGCTCACCAACGGTTTGCCGGATCATGATCGAACCGGCGCCGTAGAGGCAGTCATGCACCCGGACGATCCCGACACCATCTGGGTGGCTTTTTGGCACCGCGAGCGCACCTCGTACCGGCTCGACTCGGGCGGCCCGGAGGGCGGCATCTTCAAGACCACCGATGGAGGCCGGACCTTCACGCAGCTGACCGAGGGCCTTCCGGAAGGGGTCTCCGGCAAGATCGGCATGGCGGTGTCGCGCAGTAACCCCGACGTCTTGATGATGCATTATGAGCACGGCTTCCAGCCGTCGCAGCGCCTCGAAGACGGCAGCCCCAACCCCGACTACACCGACATGAGCAAGGCGGGCTCGGGGATCTACCGCTCGGAAGACGGCGGCGAGAGCTGGACCTACGTGAACCGCTACTGGAGCCGGCCGTTCTACTACAACCACATCGGTATCGATCCCAACGACGACGAGCACGTCTTCAGCTACACGATCCGGTTCCAGCAATCGTTCGACGGCGGGCGCACGCTGCAGCGGATGCCCGGCAATAGCGGCCACTGCTACCACGCGCTATGGCTCGACCCGCACGACTCGAAGCGCTTTTGGAACGGCAACGACGGTGGCCTGTATCTGACCTACGACGGCGGCGAGAACTGGATGTCGTTCAAGAACATCAACGCCACCCAGTACTACGCCATCGGCGTCGACATGCGGGATCCGTACTACGTATGCGGCGGCCTCCAGGACGCCGGCTCGTCGTGTGGCCCGTCGATGACCCGCGCCAACGCCATCTACACGAACGACTGGTACAACATCAGCGGCGGCGACGGCTATCACGTGCAGATCGACCCGGATAACTGGCGCAACGTGTACTCGGAGCCGCACCCGGGCAACAGCGGCGGGCGCATCCAACGGCTCGATGCCTACACCCGTGAGAGCGAGACGATCCGACCGGCCAAGGACGTCAACATCGTCAACTACGACGAATACATCACGCCGGGTATCGAGGCTGTCCAGCTCGAGAAGGGATGGGGGCCGATGGGGGCCTTCCGGTGGAACTGGTCCAGTCCGATCGTGATGTCACCGCACAACGGCCGCACCGTGTTTTTCGGTGCCAACCACCTGTTCAAGACCACCGACCGGGGTGAGAGCTGGTACATCATCAGCTCCGACCTGAGCAAGAACGAGGACCACAAGACGATCAAGGAGTCGGGGGGGCTGACCCCCGACCACGACCCCGGTGGCGGCGCCGAGTTCCACGGCACCATCATGACCATCGCGCAGTCGCCGCTGAACGAAGAAGTGATCTGGGTCGGCACCGACGACGGCAACGTCCAGGTAACGCGCGACGGCGGCGCAAGTTGGACGAATGTGCAGCCCAACCTGCCGAACATGCCGGCGCCCGACCTGTGGATCAGTCGCGTCGAGGCGTCGCACTTCGCCCCCGGCACGGCCTACGTCGCGGTGGATGGGCATCGCAGCAGCTACTTCGATCCGTGGATCTTCAAGACCACCGACTTCGGCCAGAGCTTCACGCGGATCACCGACGGAATTCCGGGCGACGAACCCGTCTACGTGGTCAAGGAAGACCACACCAACCCGAACCTGCTTTTTGCCGGCACCGAGTTCGCCGTCTACTACTCGATCAACGGCGGCGGCAGCTGGACACGCCTGAACAACAACTTGCCGACGGTGGCGATCCACGACCTGGTGATCCACCCGCGCGACCCGGACGTCATCATCGGTACACACGGTCGCGGGCTGTGGATCATGGACGACATCTCGGCCTTGCAACAGCTCACGCCCGAGGTAATGGCCGCGGACGCCCACGTGTTCGAGAACGAAGTCGCCACCAAGTGGTTGCGGATCCAACCGCAGGGGACCGGCGGATCGCTCGCTTTCGAGGGCGAGAACCCGACGCGCGACACCATCATCAACTACTACATCGGTGACAACGTCTCCGGTGAGGTCACCCTGACGATCGCGGACGTTACCGGGGAGAACGAGCGGACGTACACCGTTCCGGCGCGGGCCGGCATCAACAAGCTCGAGTGGGACATGCGCTACGACCCGACCCCGGGCGAGGTGCGCGACTGGGAGGAGCGCTTGGAACGGTTCCGGCAGACGGGGCGCGGTGGCCGTGGCTTCAACCAGCAAGGAGCGCAGGGTCAGGAGGCTCCGATCGGGACCTACCGGGTGACGCTGACCGTCAACGGCGTCGGCTACGTCGGCTCGGTGACGGTGCGTGAAGATCCGATGCTGTCGTCCGACAGCCGGTGATCCAACGGTCTTGAGAAGGCTCGCGCACAGCCCCGGAGTGGCTCCCTGGCTCGCCGCCCCGGGGCTGCTCATGCTGCTGGTGGCCGCGGGGTGCGGCGACAGTGTTCAGACGCCGCCGGCGCCGTCGGGCCCCGAGCGCGATGGCTCGCCCTCGTGGTCTCCCGACGGCTCGAAGATCGCTTTCTACTCCGAGCGCGACGGCAACGCCGAGATCTACGTGATGGATGCCGACGGGTCGAACCAAACGCGCCTCACCGACCACCTTGACGACGACGGGTATCCGGCGTTCTCGCCGGATGGGCAGCGCATCAGCTTCGACTCGGATCGCGACGACGACGGCTTCGAGATCTACACCATGAACGCCGACGGTTCCGACGTCCGGCGGCTGACGTACAACCCGGCGCGGGATGTTTCGGCGTCGTGGTCGCCCGCCGGCAGCCAAATCGCGTGGATGTCGGACCGCTCCGGGCGCTTCGAAGTCTGGGTGATGAACGCCGACGGATCGAACCAGCGTCAATTCACCGGCGTCGACGCGCCGTCAGCGGGGACGCACTGGTTCCCGCAGTGGTCCGCCGATGGCGAGCGCCTCGCTTTCCACGTCGATCGTGATGTGCACACCGTGCGCGCCGACGGTAGCGAGTACACTCGCCTCACCGTTGATCCGGACGACGGCATGGTACCGAGTTGGACCCCGGACGGTCGCATCGTCTTCATGAGTTGGCGGACCGGGGCGACGGAAATCCATGCGATGAACGCCGATGGTACGAACGTTGTGCGCCTCACCCGCACAGACATGGGCGAATCGACCGATCCGCGCGTATCTCCCGACGGCCGCATGATCGTTTACACCTGGGTTCCGGCGGGCGGCGCGGGTCCCAAACACCTGATGCTGATGAATATCGACGGCACGGATGTCACGCAGCTAACAGAAACTCCACGCTGACGACGAATTTCTGACACCGGATACTGCCCGAGACCCTCTCCTTGAAATAGCCTGGTGGCGGGCGAGGGATCCCTGGGTACCTGACAGGAGCCACGATGCAAGACCATCTAATCCGCTGGCTACTAGCGTATCTGCAACGAACCGTTCTGGCCGGCGGAGCGCTCTTGGCGGTGGCGGTGTGGTTGGTGCCTGATGCCGCCCTCGCTCAGGATGCAGCGCGCGGGCAGGCGCTGTTCGAGCAACTCGACTGCAGCCGATGCCACGGAGTGCGCGCCGGGGGCAGCTTCGGCCCGCAGCTCGCAGCCACTGAGCTGTCGCTCCTGCGCGTTACCGCGCAGGTCCGCGATCCCATCGGCATGATGCCGTCATTCGCAACGGAGCGCCTCGGTGACGACGACATCGCCGACATCTACGCCTGGCTGCAGTCTCTTGCCGATGAGCCCGCTTACCCGACGTGGTTCGCGACCGACCTGATCAACCTTCCGACACCGATGTTGCCGGGAGAGAAGACGCTCGAGGTGCATTTCAGCCACCGGTTCTTCAGGTCGGTTCGTGATGCGGGCCGCAAGGGGCTGGGGGGGTTGGACAGCTTTGCTTTTCCGACCTTCTGGTTCGCCTACGGAATTACTGACTGGCTCCAGGTACACGGCGGGCGAAGCTCCCTGTTCGGAACCTGGGACTACGGCGCCAAGATCGAGCTGCTCGACGAAGAGAGAACGAGCCTGCCGTTGTCGGTGAGTGCAGTGGTCAGCGGTGCCTACCTCGACAGCGATGTTCCGGTCGACAAGAAACGGTTTATCGTCGAGCTTCCGGTCGGATTGCGTGTTCACGACCGGGTCAGCGTGATGGCGGTTCCGTTTCTCGCCACCAATACCGACGCAATCGGTAATCCAGCGAGCGATTCCTATTCTGCAGCGATCGGGCTCGGCGGCAGCTTTCGATTCACGCCGCGCCAGAGCATTGATGTCGAATGGATTTCCAACATCGGTGGCTTCAAACGGCCGGATTCGATCAGCATGTGGCAAGTCTTCTGGGGGATCAAGGTCGGCGGACACGTGTTTCAGATCGGGCTGGGCAACACTTATCTTCAAACGCCCGACCAGACCTCCCCCGGGTACGTCAAAGGCGGGACCAAGAGCGAGGTTCGGATCGGGTTCAACCTGGTGCGTGCGTTCAAATTCGGAGGAGGCTAGCTTGGATGTCTCAACGGGTGACGGCTGCGCGGGTGCGGTGGCGCGCGCCTACGGCGTTGCGTTTGTTTCGGGTGCTCGACGTACATCTTGAAGCAGGTTCTCCATACGAGTAGTGACGCCGGTTGTTGTTGTTGTCTCAGGGTTCCATTTCGGCGCACAAGCGGTCGATCGTCTCGCTGGGATCGATTCCGTCGGCGAACACGGCGCTGACAACCGCGGCGCCCGCGGCGCCGCTCCTCGAGCACTCGCGAACGTTGGCGGCACGAATGCCGCCGATGGCAATCACAGGCACCGTGGTGCGCCGAACAATCCTGGAGAGTGCCGCCAGGCCGACACCGTCGCCGGGCTTCGATCCCGGCGCGAACACGGGCCCGAAAACGACTGCGTCAGCGCCGGCCTCGGTAGCCGTTCGCGCCGCCGGCACGGAGTGGACGGCGGCGATTCGCAGGAAACCGTCAACCGTCGGCTCCGTCCGGTTGCCGTCCCGCCGCGGTGTCGGGGTCGATGGGGTGCCATCCGGGTTGGGGATCGCCGCTTCCGGCCAATGAACGCCCGCGAAGCCGAGCTCGCGGGCTTCATCCTCGTCGCCGTTGAGCAGGACGGGCACCCCCGCCGGGCGGGCTGCGTCGAGTCCCCTTGCAACCAGGCCGGTCCTCGCTCCCGCCCCGGCATCCTTCACCCGCAGCTGGAAGAGGATGGTCGTTTCCGGGCCCGCCGAAGCGTCGACGGCGGCAGCGACCCGCTCGATGCTTCGCAGCCATCCTTGGTCGGTGCCGGCGAAGGCGTGATCGGCAACCAGATACAGGATTGGACCGCATAGCAGTCCGTCTACTGCCACGGAAGCCCTTCGGTGGGGCTCGAAGGATCGGCATAGAGCTTGCGCGGCATGCGCCGGGCGAGGAAAGCCTCACGGCCGGCGACGGCGGCGTGATGGACAGCCCGCGCCATGCCGACCGGGTCCCCGGCTTTGGCGACCGCGGAGTTGAGCAGCACCGCGTCGCAGCCGAGCTCGAAAACGATGGCGACGTCCGACGCCGTGCCTACTCCGGCGTCGACAATCAACGGCACCGACAGGGCGTCGCGCATCAACAGGAGGTTGTGCGGGTTGCGGACGCCGAGCCCCGACCCGATCGGTGCCGCCAACGGCATGACCGCCGGGCAACCGATCTGCTCGAGCTTGCGGGCCACGATCGGGTCGTCGTTGGTGTAGGGCAGAACCTGGAACCCGTCGTTGGTCAGCCGCTCGGCGGCGACCAGGAGCTGCTCGGTGTCGGGCAGCAGGGTGTCGTGGTCGGCGATCACCTCCAGCTTTATCCAGTCTGTTTGCAGCGCTTCGCGGGCCAGTTGCGCGGTCAGTACGGCGTCTTCGGCAGTGAAACACCCGGCGGTGTTCGGCAGGATCAGGTAGCCGGCGTCGCGTAGGACCTTGTATAGGTTCTCGTCGTCGCCGGTATCGGGCTTGACGCGGCGCAGGGCAACGGTCACGACCTGAGTTCCCGAGGCCGCAAGAGCCTCGAGCATGATCTGGCGGCTCGGGTATTTCGAAGTCCCGAGCAGCAGGCGGGAGCTGAGCTCGTGCCCCGCGACGGTCCACGTATCGCTCATCTCATCCCCCGGCGAACGGGGCGATGATCTCGATCTCATCGCCCTCGTTGACGTTGACTCGCTCCCACTCGGGGCGCGGGATGACCCGTCGATTCAGCCCCACGGCGACGCCCTCGGCATCACCGCCGGCCTCGGCGGCTACCAGATCGGCGAGTGGCGTCGGCGCGGCGAGCCGGCGCGGCTCGCCGTTGATCTTCACCTCGATCATGGCTCGACCTCCGCGGTGACCGTCGGGCGAGCCCCGGCAAAACGTGCCGGGCAAAATTCGGCGATTGCTTCGGGTATCTCGCCGGTCTCGATCGTCTCGAGCAGATACTTGGCCGTGGCCGGGGCCAGCATGATGCCGTTGCGGTAGTGCCCGGTGGCCAGGAACGCTCCAGGCAGGTCGATCGGACCGATCGCCGGCATGTGGTCGGGGAGCGTCGGGCGAAACCCGACGTTGATCTCCGCAATCTCAAGCTCGTACACCGACGGGAGCAACCTCCAGGCTTGCCCCAGCAGGTCCATCGTCACACCCGCTGTCGGACGGTCGTCGAACCCCTGCTCCTCCATCGACGCGCCGACGACGAGCTCGCCGTCCGACCGTGGAACCAGGTAGACGTCGGGTGATGCGACGACGTGGGACAGTGCGACCTCGCCGCGCAAGCGAAGCACTTGTCCCTTGACCGGATACAGGGGTAGATCGTGGAGCTCGGGGATGAGATCACGCGTCCACGCTCCGGCGCACAGCACGAGGTTCGCGGTTTCGATCGTGTCGAGCGCTGGCCCCATGGGCTCCTCGGCGCGGCGCAACGAAACGCCGCACACGGCGCCGCGCGGGTCGCGCGCCACGCCGGCGAGCTCGGTTGCTTCGGCGAAGACAACGCCGCGCGCCCCTGCTGCCGCCACGAGGGCGGCGCTGAGCGCTCTGGGGTCGACTTGGCGGTCGCTCTTCGTGTGCAGGCCGCCGACGATCCGCGCGTTCAGCCCCGGTTCGAGTTGCAGCACGTCACCGGCGCTGAGGCGCTCGGCCTCGAGCCCGAGCTCCTCGAGGGCGGCGGCGCGATGCTCGAGATCCTCCATCTGGTCGCGATCGACGGCGATCGACAGCGTGCCCTCGGTGCGGTAGCCGCACTTCATGCCGCTGTCTGCCTCGGTGCGGGCGACGAAATCGGGGTAGAGGCGACAGCTATCGAGGCCGAGCTCGACCATTCCGGGCAGGGTCGGCGCGGCTTCCGAAACCGGGGCCAGCATCCCGGCGGCCACCGGAGTGGCGCCACTGCCGCACCGCCGACGCTCGACGACCACGACGCTGAGACCGGCGCTGGCAGCTTCGTAGGCAAGCGAAAGACCGATGATGCCGCCGCCGACGATAGCGATATCGACGCTTGCTGGCAGCTTCGTTGTTGCGGACGTCGTCATCGGCACTCCGACCGTCGCTCAAGGTGGCGTACGAGACCGTCTCGCGGGCTGCAGAACGCATCGTTTTCCCTACGCCGGCATGACCCGGGTCAGGTTCGACGGGTCTGATCTCAGGTCCTGCACCTCTGCTGGTGGACCACCCCGAACGACGCTCCCATTCTCACACAAATCGTGCCCCCCGTCGTCGCCGGCATCGGGGTGTGACGAAGGGCGATGAGATATCCGGGCTAGCCGGCGCGGCCGCGACCCATTGATAGCAGGGTGAAGAGCTTTCGGGGGGCGCCCCTCGTGGGGCGGAGGCGAGGAGGAATTCTTCAGCACTGAGTTTCGCGCGGCAGCCGGTTGGCCCTTCGGTGCAGGTTATTGGCCTTCCGCCCCGATGAGCTCCAGCCGCTGCCGCGCGACACCACCTTTTTGCGAGCGTACGACGATCAAGGCGCTCGCCGGTCGGCTCGGATCGACGATCTCGGCGTTCCAGAACATCTGATTCATCCTCGCCGGCCGGTTCTCGCGGGCTCCCGGGAGGACGCCGAGCGATCGGCTCGAAAACGTCTGACCTCCCTGGCTGCGCCCCGGGATGTCGGCTGGCATCGTGGCGTTGGTCAGGGTGATCTCGACGACCACAGGCTCGGCAATCCCGAGAACCTCGCTGGCGTACGCCGTCGAGGTAGGCATCCACCCGATGTTTGCGATGCTCGCCTGGATGGCGAACAGCACGTCGTCGCCGCCGACCGGCTGGGCGGTCGCCTCGACGATTTGCACCCGGGGAAGCTTTTGCGCGAACGTCATCACCCAGCGCGTATTGCGCTCGAGCTCGGCGGCGATCATGTGCTCCGGTGGGTTCGATACGGAGAAACGGTCCCAGCCGCCGATCTCGGCGATGATCTGAGAGACCTGCTGGATGCCCGCTCCGCCTCTTTCGCCGCCGGGTCCGCCAAGACCGCCGGTTGATTCGAGCAGCTGTCGCGCCACCTCGAGAAGCTCCCGGTTCTCGAGTGGCTTCCAGTCGACGAAGCCGGCGCCGCCGAGGACCTCGTCGTTCCAGCGCAAGCGGGCCGCCGGTCCCTGGCCGAAGCCGTTGCGCCACATTTCCGTCGTGATGGCGAGGACGCCGAATTCCTTCGAAGCCCAATCGTTGAAGACGCCATGGCCCGGGCTCATCAGGTCGACGATCGACTGCTTCTCGTCGGCGTAGTTGGCATAACCGGTTGCCTCCACACCGTCTGCGGCGATTAGCCGGTAGTCTTCGAGGTCGGCGGCCGGGAAGTCCCAATCCTGGTCGGCGAGCGTCGGGAAGCGGAGGATCAGACCGCCGCTGGTGTGGTACGTGTGGATCGCGGCGATGTTCGGGCGCGCGGTGATGTAGTTGACCAGGGCCCAGGTCTCCGGTTCGGAGAGGGGAAAGGGCCCCGAGCCGAATTGGGCGCCGCTCCAGTTGGCGGGAAAGTTGCGGTTCAGATCGACACCGCCGATGCGATCTTCGTTGAACTCTCCATCGCCGTCGTTGTCGATTCCCTCGCTGATCATCTGGTAGAAAGGCCCTTCCCGGTCGCCGCGGCCCCGGCGGACCATTGCGCGGGGATCGTCCGGTGACACTTTCCAAGGCCCCCTCGGATCCTGCACACGGATGTCGAGAATGCGGCCGTCGCCGTCGACGTCCTCCGGCGGGTCCTCGTCCACGAGTCCGTCTCCATCTTCATCGAACGGGCGGATGTTCCAGCGGTGGTTCTCCGCGGTGTCGACCGAGATTGCACGGCCGTCCGGGTTGACGTTCGGCACGACGTAGATTGCCGTCGTATCGACGATCGCCGTGATCATCGGATCGGAGCCGTAACCGCTCAGCAGCGTGTCAATGAAGTGCAAGGCTCCCTCGCCGCCGAGTAGCTCACCGCCGTGGATGTTGCCGTCGACGTAGAACCCCGGTTTTTCCTCGGCGGCGCCGGTGGCCGGGTTGTTGATATCGACGGCCAGCAGCCTGCGTCCTCCGCGGCTCTCGCCGATTTGGTGCAGCGTGACCAGGGTCGAGTATCGATCGGCGGCAGCCTCGAGGTAGGCCTCGATCTCTTCGACCCGGTGGTAATGGTCGAATGCGATCAGCGGGGCTTGCGGGGCGCCTGAAGCGGCTGGCGAGAGGGTTGCGAGCGTCAGCGAGGCGGCGATCGCGATGCACCTGAGTGGCGAAAGGGTCATGTCTAGCAGGCCATGGTGAGAGTGTGGTGGGTCTGGCGCTAGAGAAGGGTGCTGAAAACTCTCGGCACCCCGCTAAAAACTCCAGATTGTGGGGATGAGAAGCGAGGCGAGCACCCAGAACACGATGGTGAGCGGCCCGCCGAAGCGGACGAAGTCCATGAAACGGTAGCCGCCGGGGCCCATCACCATCAGATTGGTCTGGTATCCGTACGGGGTCATCAGGCCTGCCGACGCGGCAAAGGTGACCGCTATCAGAAACGGGCGCGCATCGACCCCGAGCTCGATGGCGAGCTGGATGGCGATCGGCGCCATCAGGATCGCCGTGGCGTTGTTGGAGATCGTTTGGGTCAGCAGCGAGGTCAGCAGATACAACACCGAGAGAATGACCAACGGGGTGAAGACACTGGGGTTGATGCTCTGCACCCGCAGGATTCCCTGGGCCAGGAACGCCGCCGTTCCGGTAGTCTGCATGGCCGTGCCGACCGGGACGAACGCCGCGATCAGAAACAGCACCGACCAGTCAACGGCTCGGTAGGCCTCGTCGGGGCGCATGGCGCGCAGCGCCAGCAGCAGGATACAGCCGACGATTGCTCCCTTGAGAATGTCGGCGACACCCAGCGCCGCGAGGATGACCACGGTGGGAAGAATCACCAGGATCGCCCAGTTTGTTCCGCCGAGCGTGGTGCTGACCTCGACGCGGGAGGTGATGATCAGGTCCTCGGTGTGCCGCAGGCGGGCGAGCCGATCTTCGGGGGCAACCAGCAGCAGGTCGTCGGCAAACTGCAGCCGGGTGCGGGCAATTTTGTCGTGCAGAATCTCGCCGCCACGGCGGATCGCCAGGACGAACGCGCCGATGCGCTGACGAAAGTCGATTTCCTCGAGCGTGCGCCCGATCAGCCGGCTGTTGCGACCGATGATCGCCTCGACCAGGAACTGTCCCTCTTCGAAGATCTTGGCGTCCGACAGTCGCGCATCGGACAGCGGCGCGACACCCTTGGTGCTGGTGAACCGGGTCAGGCAGTCGGCCGATCCGCGCACCACCAGGACGTCCTCCTCGCGGATGCGCAGGTGTCGAAGGTTCTCGGTGACGTGGTCGACACCGCGGTGCACGGCGATGACCGTGATGTCGTATTCGCGGTTGATGGAGCTCTCTTCGATGGTGTTGCCGACCAACTCCGAGGTTGCGCTGACCTGAACCTCTGTCAGGTA
>SMVB01423979.1_pt1 | contig 43387 bp, 39 predicted proteins | sample 2456461 | NCBI WGS metagenome assembly SMVB01 (sample SAMN11095934, study PRJNA526329) | marine sediment metagenome | biome: Marine sediment; feature: Surficial sediment; material: Deep marine sediment; isolation source: Hadal surficial sediment | place: Pacific Ocean | collected 2014-05 | depth...
ACAGCGCCCGAAATCGGGCGGTGAGGACTTCGGCCTGCTTCTCGGCGTCCTCCTTGGCGTGCTTCAGAGCCTGAGCGGCAGTGGCGAGGTCCGTTTCGGCTTTGGCTTTCTCCTCGCGCAGCCCGCTCTGATCCTCGCGGAGAATTCCGAGATCCTTCTCCAGCCGGAGGACCTCGTCCGACTTCGCCGCCAGCTTGGCGTCAAGGGTGGCAACCTGGCTGTGTAGATCTACCGCCGTCTGCTGGCGGTAAAGGCCTATGGCGACGACCACGACCCCGATCAGGACCAACACGATCAAGCCAACGGTGAGCATTTCCATTCGTATGATTCCTTGCGATCAAGCTAGAGAGAGAATAGTAATCGCGAGGCCAGAGTTCGCCCCATGGATCTTCGGTTCTCGGTGGTTCTCCCGATCAAGCTCGGTCGGCCTCGAACCGCAATGCATCACACGGGCGCATGTCGGAACCCAGCCCTGTCTCAGTGCAGAGAATTCAGTGGTCGAAAAGACGATCGATCGATCCAATCGTATGGAATACAGCGAACCCGCGGAGTCGCAGGTCGACAAGCTCGTCTACGAGATAGGGCGACTGATCAGTTCCGACAGTCCTTCGGCGCCTTTTCTCGAAGAGGTCGTCAACTCGCTGCGCACCGATGAGCTGCGTCTTCCCCCCGGAAGGGGCCAAGTAACCTCGGCGGGGCATAGTTGTCAGAATACCTACTATCGGTGGTGGTGCTGAAAACGGGGCTTATTTTTTCTACCCGCGCAAAATGCGCAGGAGCAGGATCCCGCGGAGCGGTACGCCGGTCGCCTCGAGATCATCGAAGCGGTCGACCAGGTCCTTCGTGCGGCACTTGGTCGCCGAACGTCACGCGATGCCCCTTGCTTATCACCGACGCCGATAGGGTCTGAAGCGGCTGGGGGACGCCCTTCGATCGGCGAGCACCGAACGCTCAGTTCGCCGAGGCTTGCTCGGGTTCGAGTGACCAGGGCTCATCCATCGTTCCGCGCAGAACTCCGTTGGGGTGGGCGATCTCGGCGGGCGCAATGCCGAGCCCTCTGCGGACCTCGGCCAGGGGTCGCGCGAGCGCGTTTTCCCAACGGAACGACAACGGAATCTGCGACCGCACGCCGCGCCGCCGCGCCTGCCAGGCAAAGGTGATCGCGCGCGAAAGGGACGCGCGTGGGGCGGAAAAGATCGACGCAAACATGCCGAAGCGGACCACGCGCAGCCGGAGGCGGCGATCGAAGAGTCCGTCGGTGAACGCGAGTAGCGCCGTCTCACCGGCCGGGTCCTGGCCGTAGTCGGTGAGAACGTGAAGCAAGTCGTGAACGCAGCTCTGGCGGGTGGACCACCAGGAGCGTGCGGTGCCCGGATGCAGCTCGGCGAACTCTTCGTTCTTCGCGGCCTCCTGTCGCAGGCCGTCGGCGTCGAATCCGTAGGCGCGCATCATGAACAAATAGGCGCGCCCAAGCGACTCCGGATGGAGTGTTTCGAGCGTCTCAAAATCGGCGAGCCGATCCAGCAATTCCGGAGCTTCCCGCAACAGATCCGCCCCCCTCGGCTCCGCCAGGAAACCCTGGAACTGGCGTTCCATGTGCCCACCGTCGAGCGCGACGTTGAGCTCGAAGACCTGGTCGGTGCGCCCGGGATCTAGCCGCATGATCTGGATGGCCCGCCCAGCACGACGCCAATCGGGCCGTTTGGGGAGATTGGGCTCGGGCTCGGTGTACGTGAAATGGCTCATGATTCGACTCCTCGCTAGTATCGGTGAGGGCGCTATCCGATAGTAGATATGTCTAGTATCTATTATATGCAACCCCATGGGGAGAAAAATGCGTATTTCCGAGCTCAGCCGGCACTCTGGAGTGCCTACGACCACCATCAAGTTCTATATCCGCGAGGGCTTGATCCCGGCTGGTACGCGCAGCCAGCGCAATCAGGCGAGCTACGGCGAAAATCATCTGCAACGCCTCGACCTGATTCGGGCATTGCGCGAGGTCGCCCATCTGCCCCTCGAGGTCGTGCGTTCGGTGATCGACCAGATCGACAAGCCCTGGGGCGAAGGCGATCCGGTCGGTGCGGCGATGGACGCGATCCATCCGGTGCCCGAGCGCGACCGCAACACAGCCGAGCAACAGGAATACGAGGGTGTCTGTCGGGAGGTCGATGCGCTCATGCGGGAACTCGACTGGGTGCTCCCCGAGGCCGCAGACCAACCCCATCACCTGAACGTCGAGTCGCTCGCGGACGCCGTCATGCAAATGCGGCGTTATATCGAACCGGAGTTTCCGGTCGAGCGCTTGCGCAGCTACGCGGCCGCGGCGTGGCACTTCTCAGAGGCGGCCTACGAATCCATGGAAGATCGAGTCCCGCTTCCCGGTGATGATCTGGTGGATCCCACGCGTACCGCTGTCCTTGGAATGTTGATCACCGAGCCTCTGATCATGGGATTGGTGCGGGCTGCGCTGACGATGCGGTCCATCCACATTTCGAATGGGCTGTCCCTCCCGCCGGTCGCCTAGCGCCCTGCGCGGCCGAACTCGACCCGGTCCTGCCGAAGATTCTCGTCCGGATCGGAAGCCGAGGGCGGGGCCAATTCAGCCTCTCATCGAAGTGCTCGACCGCGCGGTAAAATGGCGATCGGAATCCAGGGGTCCGCGCGTTCGCAACGTTCGGTCGAGGGGATGACGCTCATGATTCGACTCGAGTCTGCAGATGAGTCCCCAGGCCCCGGGTCGCTTTCGGGAGGCGTTGATCTCGGGTGACTCCCACGTCGTCGAGCCGGCCAATCTCTGGCTCGACAACCTGCCCGCGTCGCTGCGCGATCGCGCGCCGCGCGTCGAGAAGCTCCCCCGAGCCCTCGAAGCAAAAGAGCAGAGGTAGGAGGCGATCGCAAGGGGCGTCGCGTATCGCATCCGCAGCAGACTTTCATGAGATATTCCCGCTAGAGTGATCGGACCACTTCGGCCCTCGCACGGGGTTATCCAGGGGGATCAGATGTCCGACGCAGCGCTTCAGGAACTTCTCGACAAACAAGCCATCCGCGACGTGCTCTCGCGCTATTGCCGCGGTCTCGATCGGATGGACAAGGCGATGGCGAACGCGGTCTGGCATCCGGAGGGTACGGCCTTCTACGACGGGATGTTCGAGGGGACCGGGCACGCGTTCATCGAATGGGTCTGGCAGGCGCATGCCGGGATGGAGCGTCATTCCCACCAGATCACGAACGTATTGATCGAGCTGAAGGGTGACACGGCGACCAGCGAGTCGTACGTGACGGTGGTTCTCTGGACCCTCCCCGATGCCGACGGGAAGCAACAGGAACTCGTGGGGCGAGGTCGCTATCTCGATCGTTGGGAGCGGCGCGATGGCAGATGGGCCATCGAGCATCGGGTTCATCTGCTCGACATGTCGAGTGCGTTTCCCCTTGCGCGAGCGGATGTGAGCGATGGCGCCACCCGCGATGCGACCGATCTGAGCTTCGAGTTCATCGAGCCAGGCTGATCGCTCTTTTGGGGTCCCCTACGCCGTTCCCTACGCCGATGCCTCGCTTACGGGGAACCGCTCGAAATAGAAGTCGAACGCGCGGCGGAGCTCCGCCGGGTCGGCATCGAAATCCTTGCGCAAGTCGTAGACGACCTGGCCCGCCTTGCCGCGGGCATGGGTTGTCATATAGGTATCGATCTGAGCGCGCGCCTCGTTCGTCATGGGCAGGCCTGCGACCTCGTAGATCTTCTCGACCATTCCGACATCGTCGGCCATGAATTCCCGGAACGGCACGTCGATCGTGCGCTCGGAGGGAATCAGATGGCGGTCGCGAATCGAGGCCGTCAACAATTTGTGAACGCGGTCGTGCCAGTATTCGAGGTACCACTGCGGGTCGACACGCTTGTAATTGATTCGCGCGCTGTAGGTCATCATCGTGATTGCGGACTGAACCACCGAAACCGGATCACGATGCGTAATCACGATCGTCGCGTCGGGGAAGGTCTGCATCAGCGGGCCGAGCTGTTCGAGATGTTGGGGACATTTGAGGACCCAGCGATCGCGCGGCTTTTTCCACTGAAGGATCTTCAGGCCGGTCAACAGAGCGCCTTGATAATGAGGCGTTTGATCGTGGGACAGATAGTAGTCGCGCCATTTCGGAGCCTGCGCGATCCATTCCGGGGTGTAACTCGTGAAATCCGGGAGCATGAACTCGAGCTCCTCGTGGATATGGTCCGGTTCCATCGGGTGCATCGAAGCGAGTAGCGGGGAAGCCGCCCGCATCTGCTCCCAGATCTTGTTGCAGCGCGTCCAGCGCGGGTCGATGCCGTCGGGCCCGGGCACCTCCGCCGGGTCGGGAACGGGCTCCTGCCCCTCCCAGAGCGGCATCGATCGGAGTCGCTGATCAGCGGCGATCAGGTTCACGAGGTGGGTCGTGCCCGAGCGAGGCAGCCCGACGACGATGATCGGCCGATTGATTTTCTGATCGTGAATTTCCGGGTGTTTCGCGAGCAGGGCGTTGATTCGCAGGCGTGTGGTGGCATAGCGGACGGTGTCGTTGAAGAGCGTCAAGCGACCGAGATTGGTCCGGTTGTCGTCGGCGTTCATCTCGTCGAACCAGACGCCGAGTCGTTCCTTCCAATCATCCGGCCCCCAGCAATCGAGGCCCGTCGCATCGCTCGCAGCCGTCTGAACGGCGCTGACCGAGAGATCGATTTCGAGGCCGTCGGCGTAGGCGAGGGCGGCCTTCTGGCCGTCGTCGAGCACGGGGTTCGCGAGGTCTTCGATGCGGATCTTGTGGCCGGCCAACGGGAATTCCTCTCTCGGTTTGCACGGGGCATGCAGTCGTGTTGGCCTCCAACGCTAGCCTGTCCGGCAGCGAGGATGCAGATCAACTGCAGCGGGCTCCGAATCACGGGGGAGGGGCGACCCCGGTGGTGCGATCTCGGGTACACATTCCTTGACTCCGAGGACCCCGAGCGCGCGTTCGGGCCCCGGAAATCGGAGAGCCCCCCGGCGCAGGGTGGCGAGGCCGTGAGGAGAGCGTGGACGTGGCGAGGCTGGACCCAGCAATCGAAGCGGCGCATCGAGTTCGGATGCAGCAGGCCGGTCTTCCGGAGGTCGTCATTCGACGGTCTCTGCGCGCGCTTCAATTCGTTTTCGAGGGCGGGGAGACTTCGATCCCCGAGTCTTCGATCGAGCCGGTCGAGACGTTGCAGTCTTGGGCCGATCTCGCGGGCTACGAGCAGGCGGGCCGGGAGGCTGTTCATCACACCGCCCTCATCAAGCTGAACGGCGGGCTCGGAACGAGCATGGGGCTGTCGACCGCAAAGAGCCTGCTTCCGGTGCGACCGGGGCTCAGCTTTCTGGACTTGATCGCTCGGCAGGTGCTCTGGGCGCGTGAGCATCATGGCGCCGCGCTGCCCCTCGTGTTGATGAACAGTGACCACACCCGAGACGACTCGCTGGCGGCGCTCGAGAAATTCCCGATGCTCGAGGGCCCGGTGCCGCTCGACTTTCTTCAGCACCGGGTGCCGCGTGTCGACGTCGAGAGCGGGGCTCCGATCGAATGGCCCCAGGCGCCGCAGCTCGAATGGTGTCCGCCGGGACACGGGGATCTGTATCCCGCGCTGGCCGACTCCGGCATGCTCGAAACATTGCGATCGAATGGAATCCGGTACGCATTCGTGTCCAACTCCGACAACCTGGGCGGTGTGCTCGATCTCCGAATCCTGGGCTGGTTCGCGTCCAAGGGCCTGCCCTTCGCGATGGAGGTCGCGGAGCGGACCTCGGTGGATCGAAAGGGTGGACATCTCGCCTTGCGCGACGGTCGCCTGATCCTTCGCGAAGGCGCGCAGTGTCCCGCACGGGATCGCGCGGCATTCCAGGACACCGAACGGCATCATTTCTTCAACACGAACAATCTCTGGCTGGATCTCGACGCGCTCTCGGAGCGACTCGACCCCTTGTCGGATGGCCTTCCGCTTCCGATCATTCGCAACGAAAAGCCGGTTTCAGCGACGCACCCGAAGGGTCCTCGTTGTCTCCAGCTCGAGACGGCCATGGGTGCGGCGATCGAGTGTTTCGAGGGGGCCGAGGCCGTTTGCGTTCCACGCGATCGCTTTGCGCCGGTGAAGACGACGAGCGATCTGCTCTCGATCTGGTCTGACGCCTACGAACTGACCGAAGACCTGCGCATGGTGGCCGTCGATTCGGAGGCCACGCGCCTGCGGGTGGTCGAACTCGACCCGCGCTTCTACGGCTGTGTCGAGGATCTCGAGTTGCGCTTCCCGCACGGGGCGCCTTCCCTGGCTGCGTGTCGACGATTCACGGTGTCCGGGGATCATCGTTTCGGTGCAGACGTGTCGATCGTCGGCGACGTTTCACTCACGAACGATTCGGCGAATCCCATCGAGATCGAGGCCGGTTCGGTGCTCGGCGGGCGCGACTAACGAGTCGCCCGCAGACGGGCGCTCACGCAAAGAGCGCCTCCGGCACGTCGACTACTCGCGAGCGCAACCACTCTCCGAGGCTCTTGGCCTGGCCGTCCTGTCGCGTGGCCGCGGCCACGCCTTCTTCGAGCAGGCCGTGCACGACGAAGTTGAGGCTGCGGAGCGCGGGAAAGCGGTAGCGATCGACCTCGAAGTGAGCGAGTTCGGGTAGCAGCTTCTGCAGCCTTTCCGTCGTGAGTGTTTCGTCGAGCCACGCCCACGCCTCATCGCTCCGGGTGAATACTCCGAGGTTCGCGTTGCCCCCTTTGTCGCCCGAGCGCGTCCCCACGACCGCCCCCATCGGTGCACGTCGGGTCGGCCCAACGGGCGCCGAAACGGTCGGCCCCGGGGCGGGGGTGATCTCGACCGTCCCGGCTGGGATCACCGACTCGACCCACTCGGTGTCGCCCCCGAGAAGGACGACCTCCTGGGGCACTTCCGCCGCTGGAATTCGAGCCGGTTCGTAGATTCCGAAGGAGCGGCCCGCGGTCGGCCCACCGCCGATCCCGAAAAAACCGGGAATCGAAGCCAGACCGAGTTCGGTCACCGCATTCGAGAATGCCCGGCCCACCTTCTTCTCGTCGTGATCCTTGACCGCGATATGCCAGACGGCGATCGCTTCTTCGTTCGAGTTCGGGTCCTTCTTGTCGGTGCGAATCACCCGCGTCGTCACCTGGTCGTAGTCACTCGCTTTGTAGGGGCAGGCGCGCCAGAATGCCTTCTCCACGACCTCTGCCTTGGCCTCGATGTCCAGGCCCGAGAGTGCGACGCGCATGTCGTTGCGGAATCCGCCATTTCGATTCAGGCACACCTTGAGCGTATCCGGCGGAGGTTGGCCCTGGACGCCGAAGACACGCACGCGATCCGGAGCGACCTCTTCGAGTTGGATCGTGTCGAATCGCGTCGTCACGTCGGGTCCGAGATATTCGGGACCGCTGATCTCGTAGAGCACCTGGGAGGTCACGGTGCCCGTCGAGACCAACCCGCCCGTACCGTCGTCGTGTTTTCCGATGACCACGGAGCCGTCCTCCGCGACCTCGGCCCAGGGAAAGCCGATATGTTCGATGCGTGGGACTTCCCGGAAGAAGGAGTAGTTGCCACCGGTCACCTGGCTGCTGCATTCGATGAGGTGGCCGGCGACGACCGCGCCCGCGAGTTCGTTCCAGTCCATTCGCTGCCAGCCGTGATGCCAGGCTGCCGGACCACAGACGATCGCCGCGTCGGTCACGCGGCCGGTGATCACGATATCGGCGTCGCGATTCAGCGCGTCGACGATGCCCCAACAACCGAGATAGGCGTTCGCGGTCATGAAGCGGGAGGCTTTCTCGATCGGTTCTCCGGTCTCGAATTGACGAAGCTGACCACCCGAGATCAACTCTTCGATATTCGGCATGAGGTCGTCGCCGCGCACGAAGGCGATCTTGGGATTCAGGCCGAGCTTCTCCGCAATTCCGCGTACCGCCGCGGCACAGCCCTCCGGATCGAGGCCACCGGCGTTCGAGACGACCTTGATTCCCTTGTCGAGACACGTGCCCATCACGTGCTCCATCTGGCTGACGAAAGTCCGAGCGAAGCCGCCGTCGGGGCGTTTGGCCCGAGTCTTCGCGAGGATGAGCATCGTGAGTTCGGCGAGCCAGTCGCCGGTCAGGACGTCGATCGGCCCCCCTTCGACCATCTCGCGTGCGCCCGTGATGCGGTCACCATAAAAACCCGAGCAGTTGGCAATACGAATCGGATCGGCCATCGCGATTCCTCTCACTGATGCGCGCGAGGTCTCGCGCTTGATGTCGGTTCCCGGGCGGTTCCCGGTTCGGGTTGTGGACTCGGCATCCATCGCGCTCGTGCGGCAATCGATCCCCAAGGCAGGCTGTTCCGCACGCTGGCAGGCATGCTGGTTGACACGTTCGTAACAGCTCAGGTAACAACGATCAACCAATATTACCGATCGTCGAGTGTGCTTTCGCGCTCGGCGGTCGTCGCGACGCGGAACGGCGTCGGGCGGCGTTACAATCGGGAACCCGCCCCGGGTCACGCCACAGGAGAGCGTCGCGTGGCGTCGCGTGGCGTCGAAAGGAGAGCGTCGAGGATGCAGCGCGTGAGAGTCGAGGTGGCGCGCGGTGTGCTGACGGCAACGCTGGCAGACATCGACAACCGCAACGCCCTGGGTGCCGAATTGCTCACCGGTCTGGCAGCGGCGATCGACCGCGCCAACGCGGATCCGGAGATTCGCGCGATCGTTCTCACGAATGAGGGTTCGACTTTCTGTGCGGGCGCCAATCTGAAGGAACAATCGGCGCACAACGAGAGCGGCCAGCCGACTGCGATCGGAGATTTCTCGAAATTACTGACCGCGATCCAGTGCTCACCGACCCCCGTTGTCGGCCGGATCGATGGTCATGTCGTCGGCGGCGGAAACGGGCTGGCGGCGGTGTGTGATATCGCGATCGCCCGGGAAGACGTGAAATTCGGTTTTACAGAGGTGCGGCTCGGCGTCGTGCCCGCGATCATCTCGGTCGTTTGTTTGCCGAAGATGCGGCGTGGCGAAGCGATGGAAGCGTTCCTGCGAGGCAATCGATTCTCGGCTCAGCAGGCGGCGGAGTACGGGTTGATCAGTCGGGCCGTTCCCGGCGATCGGCTCGATGCAGCGATCGATGAGATCGTCAGTGATCTCCGGAGGGGCGGACCGCGTGCGCTCGGGATCGCCAAGCAGCTCATATATGAAGTCGAACAGCGCACACCGCAGGAGGCCCTCGAATGGGCCACGAATCTCTCGGCCGATTGTTTTGCGAGCGATGAGGCGCGTGAGGGCATGCGGGCATTCCTCGAGAAACGCGATGCGAGCTGGATCGCGCCGGAACGAGACTGAAATTTCGACGACCTTCGGCCGATCGACGATGGCCGGAAAACGGGAATGGAGCGGGCTCGGGCATGAAGATCGATTCCGGATTGATGGGGACGGGTGACCTCACGCAGATTCCCGACCAGGTGCGCGCGCTCGAGGCGCAGGGCTTCGACGGGATTATCACCGCTGAGCTCGCCAACGACCCCTTCCTGCCACTCGTCCTGGCCGCGGAACACTCGGAGCGGATCCAGTTGATGACGTCGATCGCGGTTGCCTTCGCACGAAATCCGATGATCGTGGCGAATATCGGGAATGACCTTCAGGCCTACTCGAAGGGTCGCTTCATTCTCGGCCTGGGGTCGCAGATCAAGCCGCATATCACCAAACGATATAGCCAGCCCTGGTCCCATCCGGCCGCCCGAATGAGAGAGTTCGTGCTCGCAATGCGCGCGATCTGGGATTGTTGGTACACGGGCGAGAAGTTGAATTTTCAGGGCGATTTCTATTCGCACACGCTCATGACGCCGATGTTCATGCCCACCAATAATCCCCACGGAGCACCGAAGGTGGTGGTGGCGGCGGTTGGGCCCAAAATGACCGAGGTCGCAGGAGAGGTGGCGGATGGCATGCTGATTCACGCGTTCACGACCGCGAAATACCTGCGTGAAGTGACGCTTCCGTCGATCGAGGTCGGGCTCGCCCGATCCGAACGATCGCGCTCCGACCTCGAATTGTGTTATCCGGCCTTCATCGTAACGGGGAACGACGAGCGCGAGTGGCAGGCGATGCGCTCGTCGACCGCGAAGCAGTTGGCGTTCTACGGATCGACGCCGGCCTATCGCGGGGTTCTCGAAATTCATGGCTGGGGCGATCTGCAGACCGAACTCAATCGACTCTCGAAGCGCGGCGAGTGGGACGCGATGGGCGATCTGATCACGGACGATATTCTCGAGGAGTTCGCAGTCGTCGCGGAACCGGCCAAGGTCGCGGGTGCGCTCAAGGCGCGCTTCGGGGGGCTCGTGGACCGAATGCTCTGCACATTTTCATTTGCGGGCGAGGAGGATCGCGCGGCCTATATGGAAGAGCTGCGCGCCGATTGATCGAGATTCACATCCGGCCGACGTGTGTGAACCGGAGTGCGGGACGAGGCGATCGAAGGAGGTCTTCATGACCTTGCAGGTGAGCATCGATTTTCGCGATGAAGCGGCCGAGTTCCATGCATTTCTCGAAACCCTGGCACCCGAGGACTGGGACAGGCAGACGCTCTTCATGGACTGGACGCCCTGGGACGTCGTTGCGCATCTGCTCTACTTCGACGAAGTCTCGCTCCACGCCGCCGAGGGCGAGGAGGCCTTCGCCGCGCGTCGCAAGACCCTGCTCGATTCGGTGGACGTCGGGATGACGAACAAGATGCTTCAGCGTCGCGATCTCGGTCAGTACGCTCCGCCGCAATTGCTCGAACGTTGGAAGACGACGTGTGACGAACTCTCGGCCAAGCTCGGCCAACTCGATGCGAAAGCGCGGCTGCCCTGGTTCGGGCCGAACATGAGCGCGCGAATGTTCACGACCGCGCGCTACATGGAGGCCTGGGCCCATGCCCAGGAGATCTACGACCTCAAGCGGGTCAAACGCAAGCACAGCGATCGGATCCGCAACGTCGTCGCGATCGGCGTGCGGACCTACGGCTGGACCTTCGTGAACCGAAATCGAGAGATCCCAGGGCCGCCTCCCTATCTGCGGCTGACGTCACCCTCTGGTGAACTCTGGGAATACAACGACCCCAGCAGCCTCGAGCGGATCGAAGGCGACGCGGTCGACTTCTGCCTGACGGTGACCCAGGTCCGGAATGTGAGCGATACGGGTCTATCCGTCATCGGCGAAGTGGCGAATCGGTGGATGGAGATCGCCCAATGCTTCGCGGGCGTGCCGGCGGATCCGCCGGTGCCGGGCCTCCGAGTCGGCGTATGACGAGTCGGTTGCGAAGATCGGGTGCGGCCGAACGGTGTCACAGCCCGGAGCGAATCGTCTCGCAGGCTTCTCGGGGACGTGTTCGACGAGACCCGTCGATGCGCGTACGGGCCGGGCGACATCTTCGCGGAGGCCCTGAATTTGTGCGCGAAAGGGGCGCAAGTCTGCAATCCTTCGACCTCGCGTCGTAGAATGCGTGGGGTGACCGTTGAATCCAAGATCACAGGGGACTGAATCGTGGCGATGAAATTTTCTCTTCAACTCCCGACCGATCGCGTCGAGAACCTGGCCGAATTCGGGACGGCGGAGGCGATCTCCGAGATTGCCAAGGCGACGGAAGCCGCGGGTTTCAATGCAAGCTTCGTGACCGAACATCCTTTTCCGACGGACGAGTGGTTGCGAGGGGGTGGCCATCATGCGCTCGATCCCTTCGTGTCCCTGTCCGTTGCGGCTGCCGTGACGGACACGCTTCTCCTGCATACGAACATTCTCGTCCTCGCCTACCGCAATCCCTTCTTGACCGCGAAGGCCGTGGCGAGTCTCGATGCGGTTTCGGGTGGGCGTGTGATCATGGGCGCCGGCGCGGGATATCTCGCAGGCGAGTTCGCCGCGCTCGGAGCCGACTTTGCGAATCGCAACGATCGATCGGACGAGGCGCTTCTCGCGATGAAGGCCGCCTGGAGTGGCGAATCGGTCACGTTCGAGGCGCCCGGATTCGAGGCCGCGGGCAACACCATGTTGCCGGCTCCGATTCAGAAGCCTCATCCCCCGATCTGGATCGGGGGGAATAGTGCTCGAGCCATCCGGCGCTCGGTGGGTTTCGCCCAGGGTTGGAGCCCCTTTCCCCTGCCTGCGGCGGGGACCGGGATGACCCGTACGTCGGCGATCGAAAACGTCGAGGATCTCGCTGCGGGCATCGTGCGGATGAAGGAATACGCCGAAAAACAGGGGCGGACCGAACCCCTCGATGTGAATTTCGTGCCCTTTGGATTGCCCATGAATGCGCGCAAGGTGCCTGCCGAGGATGTACTGCACGAGCAGTTTGCCGCACTCGAGGCGGCGGGTGTGACGTGGGTGACGATGGGCCTGCCGACGAAGAGTCGGGGCGAGTATCTCGACACGCTGGCGCGCTTTGCAGAAACTTTCCTCGCGAAGGGGTAGCCGGTCGCGTCCCTCCGCGCGATGAGAACCCGCTGGGATTTTCGTCGAGTCGCCATCGTGATAGTGTTTCCAGGCTCTGTTCTGGGCTTTCAGGTGCGCGATCGGCCGAGCTGCCGAGGGGGAGGATTGAGACAGCGATGAAGCGCGCGCTGATCCTGTTTGTCGCTCTCTATGCCACCTGGCTCCTGCTCTCCGGTCACTACGATGCGACGCTGATGACCTATGGCGCACTCAGTTGTGCGGTCGTCGTCGCGCTCGTGGCGCATCTCGGGATTCTCGATGTCGAGGCGCTGCCGGTGCATCTCGGGATTCGTCCGCTGCTCTATGTGCCCTGGCTGTTGAAGGAGATCGTGCTCTCGAATCTTTCGGTCGCACGTGTGATCCTGGATCCCAGGCTGCCGATTCACCCACGTATCCTTCGCGTCGCAGCGAGCCAGAAGACCCACGTCGGTCAGGTGATCTACGCAAACTCGATCACCCTGACGCCCGGGACGGTGACCCTGGATGTGCGCGACGGGGTTTTTCTCGTGCACGCATTGACGAACGACTCTGCAGAGGGGCTCCTTTCCGGGGAGATGGATCGGCGAGTCGCGCATCTCGAGGCCATTGCGGCGGAGCGCGAGGCCAGGGCCGGGGCGTCGGGACTGTGAACGTTTTCGTCGTCGCCATGATCGGAGTGCTCGTGACGATGTCACTCGCGCTCGTGCGAGCATTCCTCGGCCCGACGGTCTTCGACCGCGTGCTCGCGGCCAATATGTTCGGGACCAAGACCGTTCTCCTGATCGCCGTCGCGGGCTTCCTGGCCGGCCGGCCGGAGTGGCTCGACCTGGCCATTCTCTACGTGCTGATGAACTTCATCGGCATGATCGCGCTGCTTCGTTTCAGCAAGTTTGCGAATCTCGCCAGCGACGAGAAACTCAAATAGTGGACGGCCTACGCGAAATCGCCGTCTGGGCCTGCCTCGTCTCCGGCAGTGTTTTCAGCGTGATCGGGGGGGTCGGCGTGATCCGCATGCCCGACTTCTACACACGGAGTCATGCGGCGAGTGTCACCGACACGCTGGGCGCCAGCCTGATCCTATTGGGTCTCGGGATTCACTCGGGTCTGAACCTGATCACGGTCAAGCTCGTATTCATCTTCCTTTTTCTCTATCTCACGAGTCCAACCGCCTTGCACGCGCTGGTCAAGGCGGCCTATTCGAGGGGCCTCGAAGCGCCGGACGTCGAGGATTCGGCGGGCGTATCCGGAGCGCCACGGGATTCGGCGGATGACCCCGCGCGTGGCACAACGCAAGCGATCGGGGGGATGTCGGGGACCGGGGGGGCGAACTGATGGGCGAGCAGGTGATGGGCTCGGCAATCGAGGTCGTCCTCTTTCTCTTCATGATCGTACTCGCGCTCTATATTGCGCGCCTGCGCAGTCTCTTCGCGGCGGCGATGCTCTTCGGAATTTTCAGCCTGATCGCTGCGGGTGCGCAGATGGTGATGGACGCCGTCGACGTTGCGTTCACCGAGGCGGCCGTCGGCGCGGGGATCTCGACCGTGCTCTTTTTGGGTACCCTGGGACTGACGACCTCCGAAGAGTCGCGCCCACATCAGCACCGTTTCGTCGCCTTGCTGGTGGTGACCGCGACCGGGCTGACGTTGGCGTACGGCACGCTCGACATGCCCGCTTACGGCGATCCGGACGCACCGATCCACCAACACGTCGCGCCGCATTATCTCGAAGATTCGCCCAAGGAGATCGGGGTCCCGAACGTCGTGACGTCGGTCCTGGCCAGCTATCGCGGCTACGACACCTTTGGTGAGACGACCGTCGTTCTGGCTGCCGCGGTCGGTGCGATCCTCCTGCTCGGGGGCAGCGCCGTGCGCACGCGTTCGCGCGGTCGCGAGGGAGACGAAGAGACGTCGAATGGCCCGAAGCCAGGGGGGGCGGCATGAGCGAAAGCCCCCCGACCGCCGAGTCCCCTCAGACGACGCCGCCGATCAAGATGCGGGTCCGCGAAACGATCGTCCTGCGGGTGGTCGGAAAGGCTCTCGTTCCCTTCATTCTGCTCTTTGCGCTCTACGTGCAGTTCCACGGAGATTATGGACCCGGTGGAGGTTTTCAGGCGGGCGTGATCTTCGCGGCGGGATTGATCCTGCATGCACTGATTTTTGGTCTCGACGAACTTCGTGAGGCCATCCCCCCGATCGTCGTGGAGATTGGAATCGCGTTCGGCGCGCTTCTCTACGGGGGAGTGGGCGTGGTTTCGATGTTCGAGGGCGGCGCGTTCCTGAACTACGGCGTGCTGGATGATCACAACCCGGTACACGGTCAACACCTCGGCATCCTGCTCGTCGAACTCGGCGTCGGGATCACCGTCACCTTCGTGATGGTCGCGATCTTCTACAGCTTCGCCGGGCGGTCGCGGCAATAATGTTTCACCTCGCTGAGCAATTCCTGACCCACTGGAACTATCTCGCGGTCATCATGCTGATGATGATCGGGCTCTATATCACGATCTCTCGCGGCAACCTCGTCAAGAAGATCATGGGCGTGAACATCTTCCAGGCGAGTGTGATCCTGTTCTACGTGTCGATGGGCAAGGTGACGGGGGGGACGCCGCCGATCCTGCTGGACGGAGTCGAGGCGGTCATCTATTCCAATCCCGTGCCACACGTCCTGATGCTCACGGCGATCGTGGTCGGCGTGGCGAGTACAGCGGTCGGTCTCGCACTGGCCGTTCGAATCCATGAAGCCTACGGCACCGTAGAAGAAGACGAGATCGTTGCGCTCGATCGACAGGAGGACGAGCGCGCACTCTTCTCCGAGGCGAGGGAAGCGTCGCAGGCCCCGGCCGGGGAGGGCCCGAGGTGAGCGAGTTCGCCTTCCATCTGCCGGCCCTCCAGGTCTTGTTGCCCTTGATGGGGGCGCCGATCTGTTTCCTGTTGCGAAACGAGGCGCTCACACGCGCCTTCACCGCGGCGATCAGCCTCGCCTGTTTCGCGATTTCGGTCACGCTCCTCGGCCAGGTGCTCGGGGGCGATGTCATCGTTTATGAATTCGGGGGATGGCCTCGGCCCTTCGGAATCGAGTATCGGGTCGACATCACGAATGGTCTCGTGCTGGTCGTCGTCTCGATGATGGCGGCGCTCATCTTCTCTGCGGGACCGGGACAGGCGCGCCGTGCGATTCCCGCCGGCCGCGAATACCTCTTCTACTCGGCTGCGCTGCTCTGCCTGACCGGGCTGCTCGGTGTGACGATCACGGGCGACGTCTTCAATGTCTACGTGTTCATGGAAATCTCGTCGCTCTCTTCGTATGTCCTGATCGCGCTCGGCCAGGAGCGGCGGGCGCTGATGGCGGCATTTTCGTATCTCATCATGGGCACGATCGGCGCGACCTTCTTGTTGATCGGCATCGGTCTCATGTATCAGATGACCGGCACGCTCAACATGGTCGACATGGCGGAGCGTCTGCAGAGCGTGAACGAGACGCGCACGATTCACGTCGCGGTGGCATTTGTCGTCGTCGGGATTTCGACGAAGCTCGCGGTTTTTCCGCTCCATCAATGGCTGCCGAACGCGTACTGCGAAGCCCCGCCGCTCGTCTCGGCCTTCCTTGCCTCGACCGCGACGAAGGTTGCCTACTATCTCCTGCTCCGGTTCTGTTTGGGGATTTTCGGCGCAACGCTGATTTTCGAGACGATCGGGCTTGGCACGCTGCTTCTGCCCCTCTCGCTCCTCGCGATGTTCGTCGGTTCGATTGCCGCCATCTACCAGACCGACTTCAAGCGGCTTCTGGCCTATTCGAGCATCGCGCAGATCGGCTACATGACGCTGGGCCTCTCGCTGGGGACCGAGGCGGGTGTCGCGGCCGGACTGATCCACGTCTTCAATCACGCGCTGATGAAGGGCGCCCTGTTCTTTGTCGCTGCCTGTGTGGCCTGGCGGATGGGGTCCACGAAGGTCGCGGTGATGCGTGGGCTCGGACAACGCATGCCGCTCACGATGGCGGCGTTCGTCGTGGCGGGGCTCGCACTCGTCGGCGTTCCCGGAACGGCGGGCTTCGTCAGCAAGTGGATGCTGGTCACGGCAGTACTCGAACAGAATCATCTCTTCCTGGCCTTTCTGATCATGTTGAGCTCGCTCCTCGCGATCGTGTACATCTGGCGGCTCGTCGAGATCGTGTACTTCATGGAGCCGGACGGCGAAGTCGAGAAGAAGGAGGCCCCGCTTCGCTTGTTGATCCCGACCTGGATCCTCGCCGGGGCGACGATCTATTTCGGGTTCTTCTCGGGCTTCATGGCCGAGGTTGCGAATCTTGCTGCGGCGCAGCTCTTCCGGGTCGGCACCGGAGCGGGGATATAACGTGGTCGGCCTCGATCCAATATCGATGTCCATGCTCTGGGCACTGCTCCTGCCGCTCCTCGGCGCACTCGGCGTTCAGCTTTTTGGGCGCCTGGCCAACGAGAATTTGCGGGACACGTGGACCATATTGATCGGGCTCGCGACGTTCTCGCAGGTGACGCGACTCATCGGTCCGGTCATGGACGGTGTACGGCCTGGGATGCGCCTGCCGGAACTCATGCCCGGGATCGGAATCGGCTTCGAGGTCGAACCACTCGGGTTGGTCTTCGCGCTCGTCGCCTCGGGTTTGTGGGTGCTCACGTCGCTCTACGGTTTCGGCTACATGCGCGGACATCAGGAAAAGAACCAGACGCGCTTTTTCACCTGCTTCGCCCTGGCGATCTCGGCAGCTCTCGGAATCGCCTTTGCCGGTGACCTCGTCACGCTCTTCCTCTTCTACGAACTACTGACCTTTTCGACCTACCCCCTCGTGACCCACGCGGGAACGGAAGCGGCTATTCGCGCGGGTCGGCTCTATCTGGGGATTCTCGTTTCGACCTCGGTCCTCTTCCTGCTCCTGGCGATTCTCTGGACCTCGACACTCGCAGATTCGCTTCGCTTTCTGCCGGGAGTCGCGGGTGCACCACCCAGCGGAATGCTCGAGGGTCGAATCGACGGAACCGCGGCTGTCCTGCTACTCATGCTCTTCGCCTACGGAGTAGGCAAGGCCGCACTCATGCCCTTTCATCGCTGGCTACCCGCCGCGATGGTGGCACCGACGCCGGTCTCGGCGCTGCTGCACGCCGTCGCCGTCGTGAAGGCCGGTGTTTTCAGCGTCCTCAAGATCGCCATCTACGTGTTCGGGATCGACATGCTCTCGAAGGACGGGCTTTCGGACCTTCTCATGGGAGTCGCTGCGGTCACGATCCTTGCCGCTTCGATTCGAGCACTCTCGCTCGATAACTTGAAGGCGAGGCTCGCCTACTCGACGATCAGCCAGCTCTCCTACATCGTGCTCGGCGCCGCGCTCGCGACCTCCGCGGCGGTGATGGGTGCGGGGCTCCACATCCTGATGCACGCGCTCGGCAAGATCACGCTCTTCTTCGTCGCGGGCGCCATCTACGTCGTCGCGAACAAGACGGAGGTCAGCCAGCTCGATGGCCTGGGACGAAGGATGCCCTTTACCTTCGGCGCGTTCTGTATCGCGTCCTTCAGCATCATAGGTCTGCCGCCCTTCGGTGGAGCCTGGAGCAAATGGTTCCTGGTGACGGGTGCGATCGAGGCGGACCATTTTTGGATGGGCATGGTCTTCATGTTGAGTTCACTGCTTTCGATCGGATACCTGATGCCGATCGTCGTTCGCGCATTCTTCCGGCCGCTTCCGGCGGGCGAGGAGGAGGGCATCGAGGAGGCGTCGCTGTTGATGCTCTTGCCGATCTGCACGACGGCGCTCGGCTGCTTCGTGATCTTCTTCTATACCGACGCGGTCTACGCGCTGTTGGCCCCTGTGATGGGGATGGCCGAATGATCATGCGGAGCCCACTCGACTCGCAGATTCTAGAGGCCGGAAAGGAAGTCTCACGCGATGTCTGACGTAACGCCGAAGGGTGCAGACGAGCGAGAATATTGGCTGGACAAGCCGAGCAGCGTCAATCTGATCATCAAGACCCTGATCGTGGCATGCGTGATCGTGGTCCTCGCGGACTTCGGATACCACAAGCACGGCGATTTCCACTTCCGAGAGTGGTTCGCCTTCGATGCGATCTTCGGCTTCTCGGCCTACGTCTTCCTCATCCTGTGCGCGAAGGGCTGGCGAAAGCTGGTCATGCGAAGGGAGGACTACTATGACTGAGTTCCTCGCCGCATATTCGCATGTAAACGCCTTCGGGTTCCCACCCGGCCTTCTGCTCGTGGTGGCCGCGATTCCGGCCGCACTTCTCCCGCATCGACTTTCGCAGGCCGCGATGCTCTCGTTGCCGGTGATCGGGCTGGCGCAGCTCTTCCAGATGCCGGCGGAGTTCAGCCAGACCCTCACGCTCTTTGATTACACTCTCGAAGTGACCCGAATCGATCCGCTCTCGAGGGTCTTCGGGATCGTCTTCTATCTCGCGGCGTTCCTTGGCGTGCTCTACGCCGCGCATCAGAGGGACAAGCTCCAGGCGGCCGCCGCGCTGATCTATGCGGGTGCGGCGATCGCGGCGGTTTTCGCGGGCGACCTGCTCACGCTCTTCGTGTGGTGGGAGTTGACGGCCGTCTCGTCGGTCTTCCTCATCTGGGCGAGTCGAACCGAGTCTGCGCTTCGCGCCGGTCAGCGATATCTCGTGATTCAGGTGACTTCGGGGCTATTGCTCCTGGCCGGCGCGATCTGTCTCTACTCCGATTCCGGCTCGCTCGCCTTCGAACATATCGGGATCGATTCCTTGGGCGGCGTGCTGGTCTTTCTCGCATTCGGAATCAAAGCCTGCTTCCCCTTCCTGCACGGCTGGATGAAGGATGCCTATCCCGAGGCGACGGTGACCGGGACCGTCTTCCTTTCGGGATTCACGACGAAGCTTGCGATCTACGCGCTCGCGCGCGGTTATGCCGGGACGGAACTCCTGATTCCGATCGGGGCGGCGATGACCGCGTTCCCGATTTTCTTCGCGGTGATCGAGAACGATCTCCGCCGTGTCCTCTGCTACAGCCTGAACAATCAACTGGGCTTCATGGTCGTGGGCATCGGGATCGGGACCGAGCTCGCACTCAACGGCACCGTTGCCCACGTATTCGCTCACGTGATCTACAAGGCTCTGCTCTTCATGGCGATGGGTGCGGTTCTCTTTCGAGCCGGCACGATCAAGGCATCGGAACTCGGTGGCCTGTACAAGTCGATGCCCTGGACCGCCGGGTTCTGCATCGTCGGCTCTCTCTCGATCTCGGGCTTCCCGCTGACGAGCGGCTTCATCAGCAAGTCCATGGTCCTGTCGGCGGCGGGTCACGAGCATCTGTTGCTGATCTCACTGGTGCTGCTCTTCGCTTCGGCGGGGGTGCTCGACCACTCGGGAATCAAGATCCCGTTCTTCTCGTTCTTCGCCCACGATTCGGGTCGACGCGTCGAAGAAGCGCCGATCAACATGCGCATCGCGATGGCGATCGCGGCGGCGCTATGCATCGGCGTGGGCATGATCCCGGGCCCGCTCTACTCGATTCTTCCGTATCCGGTCGTGTACGAGCCGTACTCGATATCCCATGTCTTCACGGTGTTGCAGCTGTTGCTCTTTGCTGCGCTGGCCTTCGTGGTCCTCTGGAAGCTGGGATGGTATCCGGCCGAGCTGCGGAGCGTCGTCCTCGATGTCGATTGGGTCTGGCGGCGGCTCCTGCCCCAGGCGTGGTCGGGGGTGGCCGAAGGTTGGATGATCGGCCAGCGCTGGTTTCTCGAGACCGCCGACAACGCGCGCTTGCGCGTGCTCGATCTGGCGTCGACACATTTGAGCCCGTGGTCGCGATTCGGAGAACCCTGGCCAACCGGCGTGACGGCCATGTGGGCCGCGGCGATGCTGCTCGCGTATCTCCTCCTTTCACTCTGATCGCCCTGCACGGGATTCTTGATCGAAGAAGCTTCGGAGAGAGCGTTGGGAGAGGGTGCGGAGAGGGAAGGCCGGAGGCGAGTTCCCGGGCTAGCTGTGGGGCCCAAAGACGTTGTTGACACCTGAGATTCGATCGGAGAAATTGCCTGGATGGTGTTCGCGTTGCCGACCAAGTCGGCTGCGTGTGGAAAATCCCGAGGTAGTGGCCGACCTCGTGAGAGAGAAAGCCTTGATTGTTAGGCCATAGGGAGGCCATCCGGTTGGGCAGGGCGACGAAGTCGACGTTGTCCGTAGGGAGTCCAATCGAGGACGGGACGGTTTGGCCCGTGTTCGGTGGATAGGCGAATCCGTTGCCTGCCGTACTGGGGTTCATCGACGTGTCGGGACCAAAACGAAGGAAGATGACGATCTTCCCCGGGTAGCGAGCCGCGACTGAGTTCGGTCCCACCCACCAGCTCGAGCCCGAGTTCTGCATGCTGTTGAGCGCCGTGTCGTTGCGGGTCTCCCAGTCCGTTGCGGGATCGAAGCTGAACTGAATCCCCCCCGGCGCGTAGATCGTGTTCGCCAACGCCGCGTGGTTCGCAATTTGCGCCTGGCTCAGCTGGTTGGCCCGCCCGCCGTTGTCGTCGGACAGCGCGATAACGTGGGTCGGAATCGTATGGACCTTGATCTCACAGGCCGTGAGCACGACTGGCAGGACGAGGGCCAGGAGCGCGAGCAAGCCACTCGACCCCGGTCAGGTCGACGGTCGCGATTTGGCGGCCGAGTTCGAGTTCGATCTGACCCCGAACGGTCGAGCGACCGGGGACGTCGAGATTGCGGAGCTCGAAGCTGATCGGCGAGAGGCTCTGGATGCCCGCGAGATCGATCGGAAAGTCGCCGATCACATCGCAAAACGTTGAAGGAGCGCAGACGACGTCGTCGGCGGTCGCGACGGCGAAGGGCTAGGCCGGCGACACGAAGAGGTGACGCTCGTCGGAGAGCGTGCCGAGTGCAATGCCTAGCTGGACGGCGGCGGCGTTCGCTTGGATCGAGACCGCGTCGAAGAGGTTCTCGTCAATCTGGAGGTCGGCCAGTTCGAAGTCTTCGAGCGGCGCCGGTCCATCCTGGGGGTTGTTGACGTCGCCGGCGAGGGTGATCCGCGCTAGGGCCGCGCCGAGGCCGTTCGTGTCGGGGGGCTGCGGTGAGAGCTCGACCAGGCCGGAGAAAGTCGTGATCCGCGATCGGCTGAGGTCGTAGTCGATCTGGACCTCGGTGAGCGCGGGCGTCCCGATCACGAGGATCGAGGCGATCGTGAGGAGGACGGCCGAGAGGCGGTGGGCGAGGGCGCTTGTTGCGGTCATCTTCGGGTCTTCCTTCGATGTCGGGCGGGGAGGCGCCCGGCATGTGCACGCTTGGATCCGCCCTGGGGCGGGGTGTGCTCGAAAGAAAGGGTCACGCTGGGCATGGGGGGTGGGCTGTGAAGGGGTTCACGGAAGGGCCTGAAATGGGAGGTCGCCCCCTTGGCAAGGAGCGTTGTCTGGCTCATTGGGAGGGCGACCCGGCGCCCGTGGACCTGGACACAAGAACCGATTGGAGTCGTGCATGAACCAGACAATCTTAGGCCCGCCGAGCTGGACAGCGGCCGCTACTGCTGAAAGCAGTAGTATCGCGCGGAAATCATGCACGACAGATTTAACCGCGCGGTCCAGTCCGATGTTTCACTCGATAGGCCGGTCTGCCCGCTGGCAGCGGCCGCGTTGGAGTCCCAATTTCCGCAATGGTTCGTCGCAGCCGTTCCATCATCTCGGGTCCCGGTCCAGGTCAGGATACCCTCAGCGGTCAAGCCAGACGCTGTCATGCTGATCGGGGCCAGGAGCGAGCCGTCGGTCAGATCGGCCCAGGAGCCCGCGACGACCGAACCATCCGGCAGCACATAAGGTCCGACGATCTGATTGAAGGTTGTCGCTGGCGAGCCCGAATCGTCACTCATCCAAGCTCGATAGAATCCCAATGGAAGTCCTGCCGCGTCCGCTTCGGATTGGCATTGCGCATCCGCCACTGCGAGCCCACCGAACGAGACCGCCGGCTGGCCAGCCGTCGACAGGAACACGGTTCGGGTTAGGGTTCCGCCAATCGTGGTCGCGAAGATCGTGATGCTCGCGCTCAGGGTATTCGGATGAACGACCTCGAGGGTCAGTGGTCCTTGCGGTTCGGGCGCCATTGTGACGGTCAAGGAGCTTTCGGTGAGGGCGCTGGGGATGAGCGTCTGGTCCCCGATTCGCACGATCATTCCCGGGTAGAACCCGGTTCCAGTGATGTTCACTTCGTTGACCTGGTCAGATAACACGGCGAACGGTGGCGTCGAGATTGTCGGCGCGACCGCTTGGAGACTGACGTCCCAGGATGCCGTCTCACCGTTCGAGAGGGTGATCGCAACCGTCGCCTGGGTAGCGAGAGTTTCCGCGACGACATCGATCTCAAAGCTGGTCGGCGTCACAGACGAGGGGATGGGTGTCTCCGCGCCGAAGGAGACGGAAGAGACAGTCGCCATCCCAGTACCGGTCACAACCAGCGTCGTGGGCGCGAAGGTCTGGATCGGAACCGGCGCCACAGCGCTAATCCTCGGGGTGGCGAGATTGATCGAGCTTCCCAAGAGCAGCTCGTCTCCGTCGCTCACGCCGTCATTGTCATTGTCGGGGTCGATGAAATTCGGGATTCCGTCCCCGTCGGTGTCGCCGTACCCCTCGTCGGGATGGAGATTCCCTGGTTCCTGCCCATCGAAGTTGAAGGACGCCAGCAACTGCTCGACGAAAATCGCTGGTGCGCCCCCCACATTCTCCGCGACCCGTGCACTCTCGGCGATCAGTGCATAGGGAACCGAGAGAAGCTGTTGGCGCGGAACGAGGGTCTCTCCTCCGACCGTGATCTCCAGGAATGCGGAACCACCCGAGAGTATCAACTGCGTCATCGGCGTCGTGGAACCAAGATTCACGGAGTAGACGCCATCCACCACGATCACCCCGAGATGACTCTCGGACCAGAGGCTGGTTCCCAGTAACAACGCGTCGAAGAGTTCGAAGTCGAGATCGACCGCAGCGTTCACCGGCGTTCCACCCGCATCGAGCAAGAGTCCCTGGAAGGGAATTTGGGTTGGCGCCTGCGCCTGCGCATTGGTGGCCAGGATCGACAACGCGACGAGCGCGGCCCACGCTCGAGTCGTGGTCGAAGGAAAACGAAACGAAAATGCCGAGAACAGACCTAACATAAATATTTTCCCGATGCGCCAGTAGAGAAAGGGAGGACGCGAAAAAACGAACCCGCCATGATCAGAAGCAAGGAAATCAACACGATCCGCAGCGGCAGGCCCAGGCTGGGAACAGGGAGAACGACCGGCGTCGAATGCGGATCGTTCGGATCCGTCCCGGCCTGAATCTCATCGCCATCTTCGAATCCGTCAGCGTCACTATCAGCCGAAACGGGCGATGTCCCGGTATTCGTAGCTGAGACGAAAAAGCCCGTTCCCGTCTCGTAAACATCGTCGAGTCCGTCGCCGTCATCATCCTCGTCCAGAAAGAACTGCGCGAGATCACCATCCCAATCGAGGGTCGGAAAGCTTCCAGCCGCGATCGCCCAGAAGCCGGGCAGAAGCGAACTCAGCGTGGCGAGGCTGCCAACGGAAGTAATGGAGGGGGCCACCCCGACCGTCGTATCGCTCCAGCCGAATTGCGGTGTGGTCGATGAACTAATGAGTGCACCGTCACCCGCCGCTGTACTCGACGAGAACGTTCCCGCCCGATGTCGATAGCTCGTGCTCGACAGTTCCTCGGCGGAGCCCGGGTCCGCATGCCCGATCAACATCAACGTCATTAATAGGCTCGATTCGAGAAGGACTCTGGAGGCGCAGGCGGGCGCGGGCGAATTCTCATGGCTCAGCCAGTATCCCACTCTCGGGGTCGGATGTACAGCCCGTTTCTGTGTCGCGCCCGACTCTCGTGCAGGAAGAGAACTGGAAATTTCTGGCAGAGCGAGGGTGTTCTCACGTTGGAGTCGAACCGGTCCAGCAGAATGTCACCCGGTTGAGTAGTCCCGTGCTAGGTGGGGAGCCCAAAGACGTTGTTGACACCTGAGGTTCGCTCGGAGGAAATGGGGTTGCGAAACCAATCCTGCTCCACCGAAAGGAACCCCGGGTGCAACTCCATCCTAACGCCAAGCTGACCCCGAAGACTCGTCTTCTTCTTGTTCGTCGAGTTCGGAAACAACATTGGCCCGTGGCCAAGGCGGCTCGCGCCGCCAGACCGCTCATAAGGGGTTGAATCGCTTCAAGGAAGGCGGAGCGACGAGTCTTGAGGACCGAAGCTGCCGGCCGAAGAGCCTTCCCCGGCGGACGGCTCGAAAGCGGGTTCGACGCATGGCATGGTTCAGCTCCGCTGGCGAAGAAAGGCCGCTTGGGAGATCGCTCGTGATCTGGGTGTTCCGGTCTCGATCGTCTCGAAGCATCTAAGGCGCGAGGGCGTCGGTCGGATCTGACGACTCGAGGAGGAGCGGAATCCGCCTCGATGATACGAACACGCCGCGCGATCCACTTCATATCGACGCGAAGAAGCGGGCTCGGATCGAGGCTGTGGGTCACCGAATCCATGGCAAGCGAAGCCGAAGGCGGCGAGGTGCAGGCTACGAAGTCGCGTTCGTCTGCGTCGATGACCCTACACGCCTGGCGTACGCCCAGATCCACCCCTCGGAGAACGCGCGTTACGCGACGCTGTTCATGCGACGTGCACTGAAGTGGTTCAGGAGCCTTGGGATCCAACCCAAACGCCTGCTCAGCGATAATGCCAAGTGCTACAGCTCGGACTCGTTTACGGCATTGTGCGAGGCCGAACACCTTCGACAGAGCTTTACGAGGCCCGACACGCCGCAGACCCACGGCAAGGCCGAGCGCTTCATCCAGACGATGAAGCGTCGTTGCACCTACCGATACGTCTTCCGGACTTCAGCGATGCGGGCCGCTTCCTTGCGTCCCTGGGTGACGAAGTACAATCACGGACGACCCCATCGCTCGCTCGGGAAGAAAACCCCGATCCAGCGACTTAGGGAAGCACGTCAACAAGCTGTGTAGGTCCCACCGCTAGCCCAGCGCGCCGAATAGGCCCCCGACGACGGCTCCGACGAGGGCAGTCATGAGCATGGCGAGTGCGCCCCAGAAGGTCACGCGGGCTGCACCGATCACGGCATTCGCGCCTCCGGTTCGAGCGCTGAGCACCCCGAGCAAGGCCAGCGCTACGAGGCTGACGCTCGAGACCGCGGGCATCACCTTCGCGATCGGGACGAGCGTCGCGACGACGAGCGGAATCGCCGCGCCGACGGCGAAGGTTCCGGCCGACGCGAGCGCCGCCTCCACCGGACGTGCCAGCGTACTGCCGAAGATCCCGAGCTCGTCTCTGGCGTGGGCATCGAGCGCGTCGTGTGCCATGAGCTGTTCGGCGACCCGGATCGCCGTGTCGCGATCGACCCCACGCGCTTCGTAGAGCCCGGCCAGTTCCTCGTGCTCCATTTCGGGGTCTTCTTCGAGTTCCGCGCGCTCCCTGGCGAGGTCAGCGTCCAGCGCATCCTTCTGGGAACTCACCGATATGAATTCACCCGCGGCCATCGACATCGCGCCGGCGACGAGGCCCGCGACTCCGGCCGTCAAGATCGCATCCCGGGAAGCCGCGGCGGCCGCCACCCCGAGCACGAGGCTGGCAGTCGAAACGATGCCGTCATTGGCCCCCATGACGGCGGCGCGCAGCCATCCGATCCGATGGGCGCGATGGATCTCGTCGTGGCGCATTCGTTGATCCCCCCTGGTTCGCTACAACTTGGCACAGCTCGGCGAGATGTACTCCCCTCGGCCGCCGGTGCATCACATCGAGAGGACATGAAGCGCTCGTTTCAGTACTAGCATCGTGGGTCGCGATCGGCTCTCATTGAGGATCACCTCGTTGCAGGGGAGAATGCCGCGACCATGCCCGACCTGATCTACGAGAAGCGCGACGGGGTCGCGCATCTCACCTTCAACCGGCCCGAACGCCGAAACGCCCTCAGTCCCGAGTTGATCGTCCGGCTGGCCGACGCCTGGATCGACTATCGCGATGACGATTCGCTTCGTGTGGCCATCCTGACCGGGACCGGTGACAAGGCGTTTTGTGCCGGGGGTGATCTCGGCCGGCTGCTGCCCCTCTTCACGGGTGCCAGAAAGCCCGAAGACGAGTGGGATCACAAGCTGATGGGCGATCTGCCCCACTATATGTCGACGGCGCTGCTCCGGCCCTTCGAGCTGTACAAGCCGATCATCGCGGCGATCAATGGCTATGCGCTCGCGGGCGGGTCCGAGCTGCTGCAGGCGACGGATATCCGAATCGCCTCGACCCACGCGTCTTTTGGCTTGACCGAGACCCAGCGCGGACTGGTGCCGGGTGGGGGGTCGATGGTCCGCTTGCCGCGTCAGATTCCGTATTGCAAGGCGATGGAGATCCTGATGACCGGGGATGCGATGTCCGCGGAGGAGGCGCTTCGAATCGGTTTCGTGAACGAGGTCGTCGAGCCGGATCGTCTGATGCCCCGTGCGGCGGAATTTGCCGAGCGGCTGAAGAAGAATGCGCCAATTGCGGTCGCTGCCGTCAAGGAAGCGGTGCTGCGCACGAGCGGGGTCCCCCTCGCCGAAGCGTATGGGATCGAAGCCGAGATCTCGGCACGCGTCACGCGTTCCGAAGATGCCCGAGAGGGGCCGCGTGCCTTCATGGAAAAGCGCGAGCCGGTCTACACCGGGAAATGACGAAGAGCGGGGGATGAGTACGATGTTCAGTCCGATCGATATTGTGAAGAAGGTCGTCGAGTGCGACAACGGGCGTGACGCCGCGGGCTACCGCGCGATCATCCACGATGACTACCTGTCCTTCGTCCACGGCAAGGAACAGAACGTGGGCGCCGATGCTGAGGTCGCTGCGATCGAGGGCTGGTGGAAGGCCACGAGCGATGTGCATCTCGAGATCCTCGAGATGGGGGAGACCGACGGGCTGGTGACGCTCCGCTACACGCTGACCGGGACGAACGATGGTGATCTTTTTGGCAGGCCGGCGAGCGGTCGAAAATTTCACGTCGAGAATTGCACGCTGTTGCGCGTCATCGAGGGGAAGGTCAAGAACGCGTATCGCTATTCGGATACGCTGGGGCTGATGACACAGCTCGGGGCGATGCACGGAAGCGGATCCGAGACCACCTCTCGGAAATGACGTTGCGGGCTAGTCCGTCAGGGCGAATTGCTGAACGAGGAAGGGGGCGATCGGAGTGCCTCCATTCTCGCTCATCTTGTTCTGCTGGAGCACGACGAGCACGATTCCCGTCGAGGGGCTCACCCAAAAGTTCGTGCCATAGGCACCACTCCACCAATAATCGCCATTTCGGCTCGCCATCACCGTCGCCTCCTCGTCGGCCACGACACTCACCCCGAGTCCGAACCCAAGCCCCTCGATCCCCATGACTTCGAGCACGCCCGACTCGACTTCGAGCTGCTGCATGAGCTGAACGGTTTCCGGCGCGAGAATCCGGACGCCGTCGTATTCCCCGTCGTTCCAGAGCATCAACGCAAAGCGCATATAGTCGGTTGCGGTCGAGACGAGCCCCGACCCGCCCGGTGTCCAGTCGGCGGCGTGATAGAGCGGACCCTCATCGGGCACGAGGTCGCCCGCTTCGTTCTGGGTGTACATCTTCGCGAGCGGCACATCGGCGGGCGTATCCTTCCCGTAGCGTGTCGCGTGCATCTCGAGCGGCGTGAAGATCCGGCGCTCCATGAAGACCTCGAGCGGCTCATCGGCGACGATTTCGATGATCCGTGCCATCACATCCAGCGATGCGCCATAACGCCACTTCGTGCCCGGCTGTTCGAAGAGGGGGAGTGACGCGAGTCGCTCGACCCGATCGCCGAGAGTCCCGTCACCCGAATAGAGGCCCTCCTCGCGCCAGCGCAAGGCAAGCGGCGTTTTCTCGAAGCCGGCTCCGCCAATCCCCGAGCTGAACGAAAGCAGATGCCGCACCTGCATGGGCGTGGTCTGTCGCGTCGTTCCGATCACCTCGCCCGCCTCGTCGAATACCGCCACGGGCATCGTGCCCAGCGCCGGCAGATAATCCGAGACGAGATCGTCGAGCCCGAGCCTGCCTTCCTCGATCAGGATCATCGCCGCGACCGCCACGATCGGCTTCGTCATCGAAGCCATCTGGAAGCGGGTGTCGATCGACATCGGGATTTTTGCCTCGACATCCTGATATCCGGCGGTCTTGGCATGGATCAGCCGACCATTGCGGGCGATGAGCGCGACATAACCCGAGCGCGCGCCCATCATGACCCGCCCGTCGAGGACACCATCGATCACCGCCCGTCGCCAGCCGGATAATCCCTCTGGCAGGGGCAGATCTGCACGGGCGGGCGGAAGTTCCGGGATCGGTGTCGTCCCTCCACCGCATGCAAGGCACGCGAGCGCGCCGAGAGTGGCGAGGAGAATGGGGACGCCTCGCGTGATCGAGGGGGGCTGAGGGGGGAGGCGAAGGATCGGTGGCACGGGGCTTCCTTTCGTAGCGGCGGACACGAGGCTCGCAGGAGTATATTCCGCTGACGCGCCGTACGAGTACGACTCGAGGAGAATTGCTTGAACCCGATCCCGATCTACAGACGCCCCCTGGATCTCGCCCTGGTGGCTTTCTTCAGCGTCTCCGTCCTGTACGGATTCTTGTTCAGTCTACCCGAAGGACTCGGCATTCCCGTTTCAGCGGATAGCCCCTGGCCGCCGCTGCGCGCACTGCATGATTGGGCGATCGCCGAAGAACCGGCGCATCTCGATCCGCCCCCCAACCTGATCGCCGCAACGCTCTTCGACGGGTTTTTCCAGGCGCCGGCGCTGCTCTTCGTGATGATCGGGCTGATTCGTTTGCGCTCATGGCTTCGACCGCTCGGCCTGGTCTACGCGGGGGCTGCCGTGACGAATATGTTCTTCTATTTCGTGCAGACCTTTCTCGGTCCGCATCCGCCGCCGAATACGTTCTACTACCTGATCTTCAACCTGCCCTGGATGATCGCGCCCGCCATCCTCGGGATTCGCGTATTCGTCGCCCGCGATCTGGTCGAGGCGGCCTGACGTCCGGTTCGGTACTTCTCAAGTGAGCGCGCCAGAGGCCGCTATCGACGAAACCTCGTCGTCCGAGTAGCCGAGAACGTCCTTCAGGACCTCGAAGGTGTGCTCGCCGATCAGCGGCCCCGCCCGGGTCGGGCGCGCCGGTGTGCGAGAGAAGGTCGTGACGGCGCCGTCGAAGATGCTCTTCCCGAAGCCGCCGTGGTCGAGTTCGATGAAGAAGCCGCGTGCATCGAGCTGCGGATCGCTGTGGAAATCGGTCGCGCGAAGCGGCACGTAGGCCGGGACGCCCGCCTCCCGGAGTCGATCGGCGGTTTCGAAGCAGGCCTGATCGCTTGCCCACGCAGACAGCGCGTCATCGATCTCCTTGCGCCGCGCGAGCCGCGCATCGATCCGGTCGAGTTCGCCCCCGCTGTCTCTGGAGAGGGCCGCGAGCGCGGGCACCAGACCGCAGAGTGCGCGCCATTGTTCGGGGGTGCGCGTCTCGATCGCGATGAAGCGTTCCGTTTCCCGGCTGCGGTACACGCCGTGGGGGCAGCCCCATTCGGAGTCGAGGCCCGGCTGCTCGAGTACGCGGCCCGTCGCCTGATAGTCGAGAATCGTCGGCGCCAGGTGGTGGATCGCCGCTTCGATCTGGGAGACGTCGATGACCTGACCCTCGCCCGTCCGATCGCGATGGTGAAGTACGGCGCAGAGCGCGGCGAGGGCATAACGGGGGGAGATGAAATCGGTATAGGCGCCCCAGGGCGAAACCGGTTTTCGATCGGGCCAACCGGTGATCCCTGTGAAGCCACCGAGCGCGGCACCATGGATTCCGAAGCCGGTGTGTTTGCGTTCGGGGCCAGTCTGGCCGCGCATGCAGGTGTAGAGCATCACGATGTCGGGGTTGATCTTGCGCAGCTGCTCGTAGCCGAGGCCGATCCGTTCGGCGGTTTCGGGTGTGAAGTTCTCGACGACGACATCTGCCCATTCGACCATCTTGTGTGCGACGGCGAGGCCCTCGGGCTTCGTGAAGTCGATCGCAACGCCTCGCTTCGACTGGTTCATGTTGGCCGCGGTGTGGCCGGTCGTCGTCCCGGGATCCCCGATCCAGGGCGGCAAGAAACGCAGCGTGTCGACCCGCGTCTCGGTCTCGACTCGCAGCACCGTCGCTCCGAGGTTCGCGAGATCTTTCGTGATGAGGGGTCCCGCAGCGATCCAGGAAAAGTCGGCGACCTTGAGGCCCTCGAAGATCTGGCTTCGCGAGGTGGGGGCCGCGACCGTCGGGGCGGAGGGCGTTCGATCGATGGAGTCGACCAGCGCCTGATCCTGGCCCAGCCGCGGAGCGGGCCTTTCGTATTTGATCGGAGTCGTGGACAGGCGCGCGAAGGGGCCCGGCTGCTTCTCACCAGCGAGGTCGATCCAGAACTCGCGGGCGAGGAGTTGCTTGTCCTCGAGCAGGTCGGGGGTGAGGTAGATCGGTGCGATGAGCCATTTTTGGAGCACGGCCTGCTCCTGGATCTCGGCCTTCGTCATCGTCTTGAGGAAAGCCTTGAATTGATCAACGGCGCGGTGGGCCATTTCGAGTTCGAGCTTTCCCTCCTGGAGTTGCTGGATCCAGGTCATCCAGTCGATTCCCATCAGGTCGGCGTCGAGGCCACCCTGTTCGCCGATCCAGTTCATGCAGGCGTTGAATCCGAAGGCGCCCTGGGCACCGAGCACCAGCACGATCACGACGTGGCCGTCCTTGCAGGGTTCGAGGACCGGGAGCGTCAGGCCGGGAACCACCTCCATGCTGCCGGTCCGCGTCGTACGTGTGTCGTCGAAGCCAGGTGGATCCATTCCGACCGAGGCAAAATCACTCACATACATGAGGCTCCAGACCACGGCCGCCTGGACGGAGGCATCGAGGTGCTGGCCTTCCCCGGATCGGTTGCGCGAGTAGAGCGCCATCAGGACATCGGCGGCGGCCTGGACGGCGCCGAGGTGGGCGGTCTCGGGCAAGCCCACCGGCAGCGGCGGTCGATCGCCGTCGCCGGTCATGTTCAGGAAACCTCCCGAAGCGGACAGCGTGAGATCCGTCGCGGGGTGCAGGGCATGGGGGCCCGTCTGGCCGAAGGGTGAGATCGAGACATAGAGGAGCATCGGGTTCAGCTTCTCGAGTGCCGCGAAACCCAGGCCTTTCGCGTCCATCTCGCCCGGGACCGAGGACTCGATCAAGATGTCGGCGGTTTTGACCAGCGCCAGGAAGCGTTCGCGATCCGCGTCGTCCGCGAGGTCGAGGACGACGCTGCGTTTTCCCAGACCGAAGGCGCGCCAGAAGAGCGAGGTCTCCGGGTCGCCGTCGGGCGCCTCGGGTCGCGGTCGCTCGGCGCTCGGCGTCGTCTCAAAGGGCGGCGCGAAGCGCGCCTCGCAGCCGCCCGGGGGCTCGATCTTGATGACCTCGGCGCCGAGGTCTGCCAGGACGCGGCCCGTTGCCTCGCCGAGGGGGGTGCTGAGGTCGAGGACACGAATCCCATCGAGCGCGCGACTCATGGCGAGTCTCCTTCCTGTTCTCGAGCCGATCTCGATCGGACGCTCACGCGAGCGGCGTCCTGATCGGCAGGTTCCGACCCGGCCAGCGTGGTCGGGTCGGGCAGATCAGGCGGGCCGGAGTTCGTTCAGCTCGCGGGTATTGTCACGCAGGATTCGAAGCTGTTTCCCGGCGTCGAACTTGTCGAGTTCCGTCACGTAGTCGAGGGGGGTGGGCATGCCTTCGATGTGGGGCCAGTCCGATCCGAAAATCACGTGGTCTGCCCCCATCTGCCGTTCGACCTCGTAGATGTCGTCCTCCCAGAAGGGGTTGATCCAGACGTGCTCTTTGAACAGGAGACCCGGATCCTCTTTGTAGTAGTTCGCGACCGAGAGCCGGTCTCGCGACTGGCCGAGTTTGCGGAAGAGATCCGGAAGGAATTCGGCACCGTTCTCGATCGAGGCGATCCGAACGCCGGGGTGACGCTCGAAGAGTCGCTCGAACGCGCAGGTGATCAGGAAGTCGTAGGCCGCGCGCTCGATGTTGAAATGCTTGATATTGGGCGACATGGCAGCACTGGCGGCGTCGGCCGTGAAACCATCCGTCACGTAGCCGTGGGTCGTGTAGCCGGAGTCCGCTGCGTGAACCACGACGGTGATGCCCGCCTCGGAGACCCGCGCCCAGAAGGGATCGTGGCGCGCATGCGACGGCGAGAACGTGCCCTCGGACGTGAAGATGGCGGAGGGGCGCATGCAGACGACGCGAGCGCCTTGCGCGAGCGCCCACTCGAGCTCGCTGCAGGCGAAGTCGACGTCTACCAGAGTGATGTAGGGCGCAGCGAAGATGCGGTTCTGGTGGGCCACTCCCCAGTCTTCGGCGACCCAGCGATTGAACCCGTGAAAGAGCACCTTGACGGCCTCGGGGTCGTGCTTGAGCAGTTCTTCGTAGAGCACGCCGAGGGTCGGGAAGAGCCATATCGCTTCGATGCCCTGCTCGTCCATCTTCTTGAGGCGCGCATCGTTGTTCATGTAGTAGTCGGGTAGCGGCTCACGCTCGCGGAGAGCGGCCATCATGTTGGTGCCTTCGGGATTGCCTCGCAGGAAGTCGGAGATCGCGCCGGGCATCGCAATCGGATTCCAGGTCGGATTCTTCACCGCGCGGGCAAGTTTTCCAGCCACGACATGATGCTTGCGGCCGTCGATCTCGGCCCATTGCACGCAGCGTGCCTGCATGTTCTTCGGGACATGGCGCGTGAACGCGTCGGGCGCTTCGTAGTAGTGGTTGTCGGCATCGAAGGGCTGATAGCCGATCTCGACAGCGGTGGTCATCGGAGGACTCCTTTGATTCTCTTCGGGCGTTCGTGCGCCGGGGGTGGGCGCGTTCCTCCGCGCACTTCCGAGCGGCGCCAGCTTAGCGATTCCGGTCGGGTAGGGGAGGCGCCGTCGGACGCCCGGCGGGGAAAATGACCCGTCAGATCGCGATCAGCGGCGACGGAGCCCGCTCGAGAACCGGGCGACGGCGTTCTGCGCATTCGTCGCCAGCGCGGCGACTGGCCTCGAGACCGAGCCTCTGGCGATACTCGCGGGGCCAGCCTGAGCGAGCCATCTTCGCCAGGCCCAATCGATGTCGCTCGCGGAGGATCGCCCATGGACAAGCTCATTATCGACGCCCGGCTGAACGAATACACGTTTCGCGAGCCCAACCCGAACATCCCCTTCTCGCCCGAGGAGATTGCACGCGACGCGGCAGCCTGTCGCGAAGCGGGTGCTTCGATCGTCCACTATCACGCGCGGGATCCCGAGAGTGGAGCGCCTTCGTCGGATCCGATGCTCTATGCCGAGACCGCTCGGCAGATCCGCGCGGCCTGTGATGTCATGATCATGCCGACTCTCGGCGCGAATACGGTCACGGATCTCGACGAGCGGATTTCGCATATCGAGTTCATGGCCAGGGATCCCGCGACCCGCGCCGATCTTGCCCCCCTCGACCTTGCGAGCATCTCCCTCGGTATGTGGCGCCCGGGGATGGCTGAAGTCGGGGGCGACGATCTCGTCTATTACAATTCGGTCGGCGCGTTGAAGATCCTCGCGGCACGTGCTCGGGCGGTGGGGGCGACGCCGATGGCGGCGATCTGGAACGTGGGCTCCCTGCGGATCCTCGAAGCGTTCGTGCAGACGGCAGTTCTTCCCCAGACGATCTTCGCGGAGCTTTTCACGACCGAAGGGGGGCTGATCGCGGGCCATCCCGGGACGCGTCGCGGCCTACAAGCGCTGATCGACTTCGTTCCCGAGTCGGTTGATTGTGTGTGGGCCGCGGCTTGTTATGGGGCGAATGCCCTCGGCCTCGGGGAGTTCGCGATCGAGCAGGGCGGGCATATGGCGATCGGGCTCGGCGACTACGCCTATCCGGAGATCGGCAACGGTCAGCCGACCAACGCCGAGGTGGTTGCCGCGCTCGTCGAGATCGCCCGGCGCAAGGGGCGCGAAATTGCGACCCCCGACGAGGCGCGCGCACGGCTCGGAATCGACTGAGCGGAGGCCCACCCGGGCGATCCGCACGAGTGCCCAGGCCGGGCTGCTCGTCGGACGAGCCCCCCACGGCGGGCCTTTTTCCGGAGAAGGTCGGCTGGTAGCCTTCTAGTTCCAGTCAGGAGAGGAAATCGTATGCCTGCGCCGCGCCCGCCGCAGCCCGAAACGCCCGCCCCGGATGCCTTCGAGATTCATCGGGCCGAAGTCGTCGAGGGCCTGAGCCTCGCGTATATCCGCGAGGGAATCGGGGGCTACCCGTTGCTCCTGGTGCACGGATATCCCGAGACGAAGCGTGTCTGGTGGCGAAATATCAAGCCGCTGGCCGAAGCGGGCTACGAGGTCATCGTTCCGGACCTGCGCGGGTACGGCGACTCGGACCTGTCCGCAAAGGATGAGTACGACCTGGTCCTCTACTCGACGGATCTTTTTACCCTCGTGCACGAGGTGCTCGGGCATGATCGATTCGGGTTGGTGGGTGGCGATGTCGGCGGCGCGGTGATCGTCGACATGGCGAACCGCTTTCCCGACCACGTGGACCGCATGATCTTCTTCAATACGGTGGCACCGCTCGTGCCTGACGAAGCGGATTGGTACGCCGAGCGGGGACTGTCGATGAACCCGCTCGAGCACGGTCCGACCGGGGACTACCGGATTCGTCAGGGTCGCGACCACCAGGAACTTCGTGAGGAACTCGATACGCCGAAGCGATGCCGCCAATGGGTGCGCGATTTCTACGAACATCGCCTGCTCGCCTCGCAGTATTCATTCGAGGAGGCCGACTTCGACTTCATGGTCGAACCCTTCGGCGAGATCGAACGGCTCGCCGCGGGCTGGGCGCCCTACCAGCTCGAATATGGTCGAACGATGAGCGATGTTCCGATGATGATGCAGAAGACGCTGACGCCGACCCTGATTCTGTATGGGCCGGACGACCAGGTCGTGCCCAGCGATTTTCCCAAGCGATGCGAGATCGCCTTTCCGAATCGAACGGGGCCGCTCGTGATTCCAGAATGCGGCCACTTCCTGCAATGGGAGCGCGCCGACGTCTTGAATCAAGTGGCGAAATTCTATTTCTCCGAACTTCGGAGTCAGCTGCCTTCGCCACCGAACGCCCGATGACACGGCCGAGGAGGCCCCATGCCGAATGCAAAGCTCCGGGGGATCGACTTCTACTATGAGCTGGCCGGCACCTTCAATGAGCTAGGCGGCACCAATGAGCTGGGCGGCACCAATCCCGAGCGGAAGGGAACCGCACCCCGGCTGCTCTTTCTGAATGGCACGGGTGGTGATCTCAGGCACAAGCCGAGCTTGATCGATGGGCCGCTCTCGGCGGAGTTCGAGATTCTCGCGCACGATCAACGCGGCCTGGGCCAGACGGGCAAGCCCGACATCGTCTACACGATGGGGGATTATGCGGACGACGCCGCGGCGCTTCTCGACCACGTGGGGTGGGATCGCTGCCACCTGCTCGGCGTTTCTTTTGGCGGCATGGTCGGGCAGGAATTCGCGATCCGGCATCCCGATAGAGTCGATCGGTTGGTCTTGGCTTGTACGTCGAGTGGCGGCGCAGGCGGGTCTTCTTTCCCGCTTCAGGATCTCGCGGCGCTCGAGCCCGACGAGTACATGACTCGGGTGCTGGCGATCGGCGATACGCGATGGTCGGGTTTGGAAGCCGGGCGTGGGGATCAGCGATTCGCGGAGATCGTCGAGTTCATGAAGAAGCGGCAACAGATTTCGGGTGTGTCCGAGGACGCCGAAGCGATCGCGATCGGTTCGCGCCGACAGCTCGAGGCTCGACGTGGACATGATACCTGGGATCGACTTTCCCAGATCGGGGCAGAGACCCTGCTATGCGGCGGGCGCTACGATGGGATTGCCGCACCCGCGAACATGGAGCGGCTCGCCGAGCGGATCCCGAACATCCGACTCGAGTTTTTTGAGGGGGGGCACGGATTTCTGCTCGAAGACCGCGCCGCCTTCGCCCGGATCATCGCGTTCTTGAAGGCGCCGAGCGCATAACGGGCACAACCGGTGCGACAGGCATGACGGGCGCAGTCAGTTGTGCGCGCGATCAGCTATTCGGTGCCACCATCGAGGCCGCATTCTCGTCTGCTGCATAGGCCGTCTGAACGAGACTCTTTACGCCGAGCATCGCCGCGGGGCTCTCTCCGTCGACGTGGCCCGTGATGCCCTTGTAGAGCGCATAGCCGCAGAGCTCGAGGAGTCGGTCGGGGAAGGTCTTCGCAATCTCTCGGGGGATTCCCACGTAGTGATTCTGCTGGGTCCGGATGAAACCCGCGCAATACTGGACATTGATGCCCATTCTCCAGGTGTCGCTGCTGCGGTTCTCGCCCGAGCCGTGCCAGAGCGCACCGTCGAAGACGAGGACGCTTCCGGCGGGCATGACGGCGGCGATCGACTCGTAGGTTCGGTTGTAATCCGGGATATGGTCGCGCTTGTGGGAACTGGGGACGAGCCGCGTCGCACCGTTCTCTTCGGTGAAGTCGGTCAGCGCCCAGATCGTCGTACACACGAGCGGCGGGTGGGGGCGACCCACATTGATGACGAAATCGTCGGGGTGGAGCGGTTGCGGGACTTCGCCGGGGCCGAGGTCCATCGAGGTCATGCCCGAGAGCAGACAATCCGGTTCGAGGACCCGCTCGACCAGCGGCAGGACCGCATCGTGGACCGGCATCTTCTGGAAGGCCTGCGACTTGGCGAGCAGGTTGTACGTGCGCAGGGTCTTGAAGCCTTCGACGGTATTGCCCTTGGGCACGGTGACGCGTTCGTGTTCGATCCGGTGAATTTCGTCTCGGAACTCGGCGACGAGATCGGGCTCGATGACGTTCTCGAGGATCGTGTAGCCCTGTTCATCGATCTGCTCGAGTCGGGTTTCGAGTTCCGCTGCGTCCATATCGCTCTCCCTGTCCTCACAGCACTCCGGATCGGGACGCGTAACCTCGGAATCTAGCGAAGACCTCGGCGTTACACGGGGAGATTGCATCGGGGGCGTCTCGTGAATCGAAAGGATATTCGGTCTGTTACCCGAATCGCAGGGTTGCGGCGACCGCTGCCGAGAGCCACGTGTGCCTGGCGCCTCAGGAGAGGGCAGCGTAGGGCGGTTTCGCTTCGGAGAACGTGCGTGTCTCGCAGGCGGCTTTGCAGATCGCGAGGAAGTCGTTCACCAGATATTCCCAGGGCGATCGGAAGCGCGGCTGCGCCTCTGCTGCGTCGTAGTCGGCGTAGGCCATGACCTCCTTGGGCGGCGGGAATGCTTCGATACCCGCTCGGCCGAGAAAGAGCGCCGCGCGACCGTAGTGATGGAGATGGCTGACGACGATGGCGCTGCTCGCCGACGGGAAGGGTTCGCCGGGTAGATGGTCTACGAAAAATGAAAGCACCTGCGCTGTGTTCCAGTCGCGCGGAGGTGTGACCAGGTCCGGTTCGAGCGCACCGCGTTCTTCGAGGGCGAGCCCGACCTCATATTGGACCGCGACCCAGGCGTCGGGAAAGAGCCGCTGGCAGCGCTCGGTCATCGCGGCGAGCGAGGCGTTATTCGGACCCGGTCGTCGGTCCTCGGGAAAGCGTGCGAAGGGCGAATCCAGGCGGTAGCCGAAGGAGAAAGCCAGGATCGCAGTCGGGGCAGGGTGGAGAACGGCCGGTCGAGTGGCCTGTTCGATGGGTTCGAATATTTCGAGCAGGCGCTCGCCCGAGACCCACCAGCCCTTGGCAATTTCGACACCGGCGTCTCCGCTTCGTCGATCGATCTCCGCACACAGGCGTTCGATGAGCGCGGGCGAGAAGGCGCGGGCCTCATAGTGCTGACGTACGCGTTTGGTGAGATCCGGATCTGCCACTAATTCTCGGCCTTCGTTTCGGTGGCGCAGCGTTTGCGCTCGAGCGGGACGGATTAGTCCGACCAACCGTATGTACCGCGCGCCGAGGCCAGGTGACGGTCCCAATCGCGACGAGGGTCGCTTCCATCCGAGTCGCAGATGGATTGCCGCGTCGTTGCGCATCGGGCACACATGGACCGCCGTACACTTCGCGTATGGAGTCGCCTGGCACAAGCTGCAACGGCGTTCTTCCGCAGCCTTTCAGAGCCTGCTCTGCAAATAGTCGAGCGTGCGCTTCTCGGCCCCGTCTTCAGCCGGGATGAGTGCGGCATCGAAGTCCGTGACGCCCGCGTCGCGCAGCCGCTGGAGCCCCTCGTCGAGCTGCTTCTCGGTCCCGACCAGTGCGATTTCTGCCGGCCCCACCGCGCCCTCCCTGTCGAGCATTGCTCGATAGCTGGGGATCTGGCCGTAGTGGACCAATATCCTGCCGACGGCTTCGCGGATGGCTTCCTCGTTCTCGGTCAAGACGATCGGGAGTCCCGCGACGATCCGCGGGTCGGGTCGATTGGCAGCGCTCGCGGCCGCCCGAATTTTCGGGACGACGTGATCCTCGATCGTCTTCGGGCCCGTCATCCAGAGGATCGTGCCGTCGGCCATCTCCCCGGCGATTTTCAACATATGGTCGCCGAGCGCGGCAATCAGCGTCGAGACCGGCTTGGCGCCCGGGACCGCGAGGTCGAGATTCACGCGGAATTCGTCGCCCCCGTACTCGGCCTTCTCACCGCGCAGCAGAGGGCCGAGGACGGACATGTATTCGCGCATGTGTTTCGCCCGGCGCTCGTAGGAGAGGCCGAGCATGCCTTCGATGACGATCTGGTGGGAGAGGCCGATGCCGAGAGTGAAACGACCGTCACAGGCGGCTTGGGTGGTGAGGGCCTGCTGGGCGAGGGCCGTCGGGTGCCGAGGGTAGGTCGGGACGACGGCGGTTCCCAATTCGATCTTCGAGGTCTCGCGGCCGATCACCGCATTCGCGGTGATCGCATCGATCGCGAAGATATTTGCGACCCAGAGCGTGTCGAAGCCGCGGGCTTCGAGGTCTTTCGCCTTGGTGATGAGCGCACCGAGGTCTTCGTCCTGACGTCCGTGCCCCGACATGATTCCGATGCGCATGTTGTCTCCTCGAATTTTCCAGGTCGACCGTCCCTTGAATCGCTCGTCGACTGCGGGGTACTGGGCGAGGTTGCCGTGGGCTTGCTTATTGCCCCCCCGCGACTCTATGCAATGCCAGATCGTGACTCAAATCCGGATTCGGGCGTCCCGCCAACCTATCGAGCGCAAGCTAGTCCATGTAAGCTCGGCCTACCCGATTTTCAAACCACACGTTCCCATGTTCCACCCGAGGAGGCTCGTTGCCGATCTTCCGCCGCCCCTACGGCAGCGCCCCCCGATCCATAGCTTCACGCCGGATCGGTTGCGGGTGTTGGGATCTCGAGTTCGCATCACTGATGATCGGCCTTGCGTGGGCGTTTACGATGCTGCGATGCCTACACAGGCGCGGGCGAATGAGCCCGATCGCCCGAGTATCGACATCGGTTGGACCCAGACCGCACCCGTAATCGACGGATTGCTCGCTGCCGGAGAATGGGCGTCCGCAGCCCACGTCGATGGCTTGACCCAGGCGCGCCCAGATCCGGGGGTGGCTGCGACCCAACATACCGAAGTGTGGATCATGACCGACGAGGAGTATCTCTACATCGCGGCGCGGATGTGGGACTCGAATCCGGAAGAGATCGTGGCACACGCGATGACGCGCGATGGGCCCACGGGCCTCGACGACCGCTTTGGATTCTCGATCGATCCCTTTCTCGATCGACAGAATGGCTATTTTTTCCAGGTCAATCCGAATTCCGCGCGTCGCGATGGCCTGATCGAAGGCGGAGAGCTCGCAACCAGCTGGGATGGTCTTTGGTCCGCGAAGACTTCGCGTGACGCGAAGGGCTGGACCGTCGAAATCGCACTCCCCTACGCGACGATCAGCTTCGATCCGAAGGGGAATGTCTGGGGCTTCAACATGGCGCGAGGTATCCGGCGCCGCGACGAGCTCGATCGGTGGGCGGATCCGTCGCTGGAGCGTTTCCTGATTGCGATGGGGCGCGCCGGCAATCTAGTCGGTATGAAAGGGATCGAGCAGGGCCTCGGCATCCGGCTGATTCCCTCGGCTACGATTCGGCGGGTCGATGACAATCAGGATCCGCCGGTCGATGTGGACGATGAACGACGTCACTACACGAGAATCGACCCGAGCTTCGATGCCTTCTACAAGGTCACGCCTTCGGTCACCGCCGCGCTCACCGTCAATACGGATTTCGGCGAGACCGAGGTCGATGAGCGTCGGGTCAACCTCTCGCGTTTCGCGCTCTTCTTTCCCGAGAAGCGCGACTTCTTCCTGCAGGATTCGTTGATCTTCGATTTCGGCGAGTTGAACCGAAACGGTCGTCCCTTCTTCTCACGCCGGATCGGCCTGAGTGAGGAGGGAGAGCAGGACGATATCCTCGCCGGCGGGAAGCTGACCGGCCGCCTGGGGGATCTGAAGCTCGGGTTTCTCAACGTCGTGCTCGACGAGCACGACCGGAGCGATCAACAGAATCTGTTGGTTGCGCGTCCGGCGATCAATTTCGGGGAGTCGATACTCGGCGCCATTCTGACCAACGGTGATCCCGAGGCGAATGGCGACAACACCGTTTTGGGTGTCGACTTCATCTACCGGAACACGAATTTTCGCGACAACAAGTCGATTCGTGCGAGCCTCTGGGCGCAGGGGAGCCGGAATGATCCCGACAAGGGACCGACGGCGGATCCCGATGCCGTTGATGGCCTCGGGTATGCCTTCGGTGGGGCGATCAACTACCCCAACGACATTCACAACTGGCAGATCGTCGGGCGGGTTTTCGACCAGGATTTCGATCCCGCGCTCGGCTTCGCGAATCGTGTCGGCATTCGTGAATACTCCGCCCATTACCGACGTCGCTGGAGACCTGCGCGAGAGAGCATTCAGACGGTCGATACGCGCGTGAGCGGGTTGCTCATTACCGAGCAGGGTCGGCAGGTCGAGACCGGGTCGTTCAGCTGGCGCGCCCTCGATCTCCAGAATCTGATCAACGATGGCATTCGCGTCACCTACACCCATCGATACGAGTCGGTGGAGGAGGCCTTCGATAATTTTGACGTGCCGATCGGCCGCTATCACTTCGACGAGGCAGAGCTGCGTGTGAATGCGAGCCTCAATCGTTCGCTCGGCGGTGAGTTTCGCTTCGGCTATGGCAGTTTTTTCGACGGAACGCGCATTCGGGCACGTGGAGACGTCACGTTGCGTTTGTCGAAATATGTCCAGACGGGTATCGATTACAGCTTCGACAACATTCGACTGCCCGGCGGCGACGAGAATATCCATCTTCTGCGGGCGCGGATCAGGCTCTTCTTCACGCCTGAGATTTCCTGGGTCACTCTCGTTCAGTTCGACAACGTCAGCGACACCCTCGGAATCAACAGTCGCTTCCGATGGATCATCGGGGACGGTCGTGAACTCTTCCTCGTGCTGAATCAGGGATTCGACACTCGCGACGATGTAGTGGCGACGCGTACGGCCCCCCTCGCCAAGCTGAAGTGGACTGTTCGATTCTGACGGGACAAGCCAGCCGCCGGCTCCGCGCGACCGCCAAGGCCTCGTCCGACAAGGCTAGGTCCGACAAGGCCCCATCCGACAGGAAAGAGTCCGACAGGGAATCGTCCGCTAGGAAGATGAGCCGCCGAGCGGATCCCCGAGCCAGACTTCCGGGGTCGTCTCGAAGCTGTTCTCTCCCGCGGTCAGAAAGACGATTCCTTCGCTCAGTGTGAGCGACCAGCGCAACTGCCGATCGCTATGCGCTGCCAGCTCGCGAAGGAAGACGTCGTCGATTCGGGCCACGGACAGATTGTCGGGCGCGTCGATCGAGTCGAGCTGCGCGGTCTTCCAGCGATCGACGCCGTCGCCGAAAGCAAATAGTGTGGTGCGCTGGGATTGGCGCGACGCCTTCACGAGCCGTTTCCCATCGGGCTGACCGACCTCGATCCATTCCCGGACGCGTCCGTCGCCCTCTCGACTCCAGAGGTCCGGCTCGTCGGTTGCCGAGACCCCGCGTCCGAACTCGAGATCCTCGTCGAATCGAAGCGCGAAGGCGAGTACGCGCGCGAGTGTCCGCTCGAGTGTTTCCGAGGGATGACGTGCCACGCTCATCGTGCGCTCGCCATAGAGGTTTCGATCGACGAGCGAAAACTCGAGCTGGACTCGGTAGATGATCGCGCCACGGGCCATGAGCGGGAGCCTCGCGCACTCGACGTCACCCGGTCAAGCGTGGGCAACGAAGGATCTCGCTGATAGGCTTTTCCCGTAATCGACCGGTGCCCGGAACCTGGCCGTGGCGGCGATTAGAAACGACACGCGAAGAGTACCAACGCGCGAAGAAAGACGACAAAGGGAAGGCGGCTCATGCGATTCGAAATCTTGGGGTTGGGCGGATTGGGCAGGCTGGGGGTTGCGCTCGTGTTCTGGATGACGATGGCTGAATCCGCCGTTGCGGCGGGGGACGCGCAGTCGTCGGCGATCGCCGAGCGTCTCTCGGGGTCGGTGCGATTCGAAACCGTGAGCCCCGAGAACCCGGCGGATTTCGAGGGCGCGCCCTTCACCGGGCTCGAAAACTATCTTCGAGAAGAATATCCGCGGACCCATGCAGCCCTGGGTCTCGAAAAGGTGAATGGCTACACGCTGCTCTACGAATGGCCCGGCACGGATCCCGATCTCGCGCCGGCGCTCTTCATGTCCCACACGGATGTCGTTCCCGTCGAAGAGGAGGCCGCCGCCCACTGGAGCCAACCGCCTTATGGTGGGGTCATCGAAGATGGGTTCGTCTGGGGCCGGGGTACCCTCGACGCGAAAATCGGCGTGATTCTCTGGCTCGAGGCGGTCGAGGCCCTGCTCGAAGAGGGCATCACGCCGCGCCGCACGATCTA
>SMVB01320611.1_pt1 | contig 43218 bp, 46 predicted proteins | sample 2456461 | NCBI WGS metagenome assembly SMVB01 (sample SAMN11095934, study PRJNA526329) | marine sediment metagenome | biome: Marine sediment; feature: Surficial sediment; material: Deep marine sediment; isolation source: Hadal surficial sediment | place: Pacific Ocean | collected 2014-05 | depth...
ATCACCCGCAAGCCATCGATATGCAAATTTTCCATGCCAACATCGGCCGCCGCTTCAACTTGCGCTGTTGGCGACGGCGCCACCGTCAAACTTTGCGGTCCGAAGCCCCACAAATTGACCAATGGCCCAACAGTAACGTCAAAAGCACCGTCCGAGCGTCGCCAAACCTCAGCAGCCACACGCAAAACCTCGGCAAGCTCCGCAGAAACATCCAACCACTGTGCAGCCGGACTGCGATTTAGACGAGAAATTTCGGAATCGGCTTGATAAGTAGACATGCTATCGTTGATTGCTACCAATTCCATACTCAGTTCAGACCCGCTCAAGTGACAGCTTTCGGTCGCGTCATATTGCACCGCGTAGTAAGTGCCCATGGTCTGCCCCTGCAGAAGTTCGAAACTGTCGTCTGCGCAAGCGACCAACAGCAGCGGCAGAAACGGCAGCATCCATTTGCTTAGCAACGTCTTGCGCACCAACATTTTGATATTCAGCTGTTCCTGGGCTGGCTTTACGCCGGCAGATCGGCACAATTAGCTTCTTAGAAGAATAAAACCTGGCGCGCAGACCCATGCGCGCAATTTCCAAGGAGAACACGAGTGGCTCGCATACTCAAGCAACCCAGCACGACTGGGGCATCGCTAAACCCCATCCTGGCTGTCTGAAAATGAGTTCACGTTGGTTTGCACCGCTGTTGGTGCTCGGCGCATTTTGCGGCTGGCTAAGCGCGACGCTGTTCGGCGACAGCGAGTGGCTCAACACCGCCACCGCGCTCATCCAATCGAGCTTTCTCGCCGCGTTACGCATGATCATCGTACCGCTGATCTTTTTTTCTCTGCTGACGGGCGTCATGCAACTGCGCAGCGCCGGCAGCATGGGGCGCCTCGCTGGCCTGACAATGCTCTACTACACTGTCACTTCAGCCATAGCGATTACCCTGGGCCTGATCGTGGTGTTCTACATACACCCATGGACAGCTTATGCGCCATTATCCGAGCTACCTGTCGTCACCAGCGGCCTGATCGACCGTGCCGATGGCAGCGTCGCCAGCATGATCAAGAACCTGCTCGAATCAATGCTGGTGAATCCTTTCACCGCGCTGGCCGAGCAGAATATTCTCGGCGTTCTCACTACCGCGCTGATATTCGGTTTAGGCGCCGCTTTTACCCTGCCTGCTGACTCCAAATGGCCAGGCATGCTCGGTGAGCTTACCCAGGTAATTTATACCTGCGCGCGTTGGGTCATCAGCATATTGCCCGTGGGCCTGTTCGCGATCACATTCCAGTTAAGTGGACGCATCGATATGGGCACACTGGCTTCGCTGGGCCAATTCGCAGGCATCGTCTTAGGTGCCACCGCAGTGCATGGGGTTATAGTTCTACCACTGATTGCCTGGCTGTTTGGTGGCGTCTCACCGCAAAAACTGGCCAAAGCCATTGTCCAACCCATGCTCACTGCATTGGTCACATCCTCGAGTGCAGCGACGTTGCCCTTGTCCATGACCACGGCGGAAGAGAAGCTGGGTGTGGATCGAAGCAAAGCTGCCTTCGTGCTGCCGCTGGGTGCGACCATTAACATGGACGGCACCGCCCTGTTCGAAGGTATTGCGGTCATATTTCTGGCTTACATGTTCAGCGTACCCATAGATGCTGGTAGTGTGGTTATGGTGTTCCTGATTACCATGCTGGCATCCGCCGGTGCCCCCGGTATACCGTCTGGCTCGATGGCGGGTTTGCAAACGGTGTTGTTGGCAGTCGGCATACCTCTCGAAGCCATCGGCTTGTTGTTGTTGATCGAAAGGCCGTTAGACACCTTTCGCACTGCGGTCAATGTCGAAGGAGATCTGGTTGGCGCGCTGGTCGTACAGCGTTGGGCTTAGACTGTTGAGGATTATGAGTTAACGATATGGGTGCACGATTTCTGCTACTTCGCCACGGCCAGATAGAGGCCAATAAGTCCGGCCGCTGGCACGGCTCCACAGATAGCCCGCTGACCCGCCTGGGCAAACGCCAAGCCAAGCGCACTGGACGACATCTTAACAAGCGAACAGACATCGCCGCGGTATATGCAAGTCCCTTGCAACGCTGCATGGACACTGCACGTCTGGCCAGCAGCGGCCACGATATAGAGGTTCAAGCCCTGCAGGGTTTACAGGAAATGTCCATCGGGGAGTGGGAGGATATGCCGTTCCAGGAGCTACACGAACGCCACGATTTCATAAATCGCACAACCAACGATCTACATTTTGCCGCCCCCTCAGGTGAAAGCCTCAACGAGGTAGCCGCCCGCGTCACCATGGCTTTCAAACATATTGACGCACAACACGATGACGGTGAAACCGTGCTGGTCGTCAGCCACGGCGTTGCCCTGGCAGTGGCCCTGGCTGTGTTTCTACACGATTCTCCTGCGCACTGGACCAAGTACCATTTCAACAACTGCAGCCTGACCGAGTTCGTAGTATCCCCGGAAGCCGTGGTACATAGCTTTAATGAACATACGCACCTGTAACCCTCGGAACAGTCGAGTTACAGTACGACGACAAAATCAACTTCAATAAACAGTCTCTTGAACGGAGGGAGTAATGACGCAATTCTGCCTGGTGGAAAAAAACAACCACATAATGACGGTACGTCTGAACCGTCCCGAACGCTTGAACGCTTTACATCCACCGGCCAATGCAGAACTCGGCGAAGTATTCGACGATTTCGCCGACGACGACGACATGTGGGTTGCAATCATCACCGGCGAAGGCCGCGGCTTCAGCGCCGGTAACGATTTACGCTATCAAGCCGAAGGCGGTGAACGGGCTGCGACCCCTAGAGGGTTCGGCGGCCTCACTTCGCGCTTCGATCTGAACAAGCCGATCATCGCCGCTGTGAATGGCGTAGCAATGGGTGGTGGTTTCGAGATCGCACTGGCTTGTGACCTGATCATCGCCTCAGAAAAAGCATTATTTGCACTGCCGGAACCTAAAGTAGGCTTGGCTGCACTGGCTGGCGGTTTAAACCGTCTGCCTCGCCAAATTGGCTCCAAACGTGCACTCGGCATGATCCTGACGGGCCGTCACGTGCGCCCGGAAGAAGGCGAGAAACTCGGCTTTGTCAATGAGGTAGTGCCCCACGAAGAACTCATGGCCGCTGCCACTCGATGGGCTGAACTAATCGCCGAGTGCGCGCCGTTATCGATACGGGCAAGCAAAAATGTGGTTTATCGCAGTCTGGACTGCGCCTCGCTGGAGGAATCGATGACGCAGAAATATGACGCCGTTGCCGCGATGGTGAAAAGTGAGGACTTTGTTGAAGGTCCGCTGGCGTTCGCAGAAAAGCGTAAACCAAATTGGCAAGGTCGCTAGGAGAGCCTAGTCGACTAAGAGCGCCTGGGCTGAAGATATCGCGTCGGCGACCACAGCCACAGCCAAACAAATGTTGTTTAGCGTGTCTTGTTCGCCGCATCTCAGCATTTCCGAGACGATTTCTGCCTGTGGAACGGTGACATGCAACAAATCCGGTGTCACGGCAAATTGCCCGCTGTAATAACGTACCTGTTCCATATCTTCGTTCCTGCAACGTTTCGATCTCAATGAGAAGATACAAATTTGATGCCAATCTAGATAACTTATTTAACTAATTGATATATAAGCGTATTTACTTATTTTAATTCGATGGCACCCATTTATTGGTGACCCAAAAGGTCACTTAAATACAACTCAAAGGAGAGTCTCATGCTAAAAGTCACGCACAAAGATCTGATTGAAAAGGCCCTGCAGGAGGTGCAAACCCTAGACGTAGACGCTGCTGTGGCATTACTCGACGATGAAAATGTCTGCTTTGTGGATATCCGCGACCCGCGCGAGTTGGAACGAGAAGGTAAAATTCCACAAGCCATACACGCACCCCGGGGCATGCTTGAATTCTGGATAGATCCGAGCTCGCCCTATTTCAAAGATGTGTTCGGGTCTGGCAAAAAGTTTGTCTTCTACTGCCAGAGCGGTTGGCGTTCGGCGCTGGCCACCAAGGCGGTCCAAGACATGGGGCTCGAAAATGTCTGCCACATTGGCGAAGGCTTTCGCAGTTGGAAAGATTCTGGCGCACCGACGGAAGAAGTTGCTGCCAGGTAGGTTCGCTAACGCCGTTGGGTAGGGCTCAGATTTGGTGCTTGGTGTTTGATACACGCTGCCCGGTTATCGCACTGATCTGAGATCGATTCGCCTGGAATTTCAGTGTTGTCAGGTTATTCGAGAAAGAGGGGCTCCGAGAGTCTGGAAGTTAAAGCGTGTATCTGACACCAAGCACCAAATGTGGGACCTCTAGAAAGGCGTTGGTTAGCTTGTGCAGTTCAGCAACTTATCCAGTTCGGCGCTGTAGGAGTTAACGTCTTCGTAGCGTATTGCGCAGACCAGGCGATCAATGCCTAGTTCGCGATAGGCAGAGAGCATCTCCCGAGCAGCAACCTCGTCGGATAAAGGCAGGGCACTCATGACAGTCACATTGCCATCGGGTTTGCCAAGAGCCTGGGTCATTTTCCGGTAGTCGGCGATGGGTTGCTCCAGTTGTTTGGGCTCGCGTGTCATGGGCATCCAGCCGTCTGCCAGTTTGGCGGCCCGGCGCAGTGCATGAGGTGCTGCACCACCGATGAGGATCGGTGGCTTGGGTGGGCGGGGTTTGAAAATGAAAGTTTGACCGTTTGCGCTCACTTCATCTGCGGCGAAACAGGCATTGATGAACTCGATGGTTTCATCAGTGATTTTTCCGCGTGCGTGACGATCAACGCCCAGGGCGCGAAATTCTGCGTCCATCCAGCCGACGCCCACACCGAGCAGCAGTCGGCCACCGGACAATTCCTGGATTGTTGCCACCTGTTTGGCGGTAAGTAGTTTTGCGCGATATGGCACGATCAACACCCCGGAACCCAGATTGATGCTGGTGGTGGCACCTGCCAGCCAAGCTAACGTGGTCAACGTCTCCAGGTAGCGACCACCACTACCTTCGGCGTCATCCGGTGGGATCGCTATGTGGTCTGTTACCCAGATTGATTCAATATTTTTGCTTTGGGCTGCCAGCGCACAACCGACCATTATCTCGGCAGTCGATGCCTTGCCCATATTGCGAATCGTGGTGCCTATCTTCACGCGCGTGTCCAATGTTGCCAGGTTCGGGTTTGTACTCTATGACTTTGCGGTGCCAATTTGTACACTGCGCGCCGTGGTACCTATTATCTATCTGCTCGCCTTCACTGGCGGCTTTGTCATCATGTCGTTGGAGTTGTTAGGCGGGCGCGTCCTTGCACCCTATTTCGGCAGCAGCATCTATGTTTGGGGCAGTATCATTACGGTCTTCATGCTGTCCCTTGCCCTGGGTTATTTGATTGGTGGCCGATGGTCGGTCAACAGACCTTCGCTGGCGCGGTTCGGTTGGATATTTCTTGTTGGTGCGGTGTTGCTGTACCCGCTGGTATTGTTCGCCGAGCCTGCCATGCAGTGGATTTTTGACCGCATCGAAGATCCCCGTTACGGCTCGCTGCTGGCCTCCGCGGTATTGTTCATGATCCCGACGATCATCCTCGGCATGATCTCCCCCTATTCCGTGCGTTTACTGGTCAGCAATGTGGAGCGTTCCGGTCAGGTTGCGGGCCTGCTCTATTTCGTATCAACGCTAGGCAGTTCCCTGGGCACCCTGGTGACGTCCTTCTACCTGGTGCTGTATTTCGAGATCAATACAATCCTGATTCTGCTGACCGGGGCCCTGGTTGTCATGTCCGCCGTCGCGCTCTTGAGCCATAGGTTTTTGAACGACAATGTATTTCATCAGGCACCCCCGCCATAATGTCAAAGATCGTTGTCGCAATATTGCTCTGGGGATTCTCGTTAACTGCCCTCGCCGCCACAATTCTGCACGAGCAAAGATCTTTATATAGCCGCTTCGTGGGGAAAAAAACCGGTTCCATGATCTGCCTGCAGTTCAGCGTTCGAGCCGACCAGCGAAACCAGAGTTGCGTCGATACACGGCAACCCAAAGCCATGGTTTTCTCATACACACGCATGTCCATGGCCGCCCTGCTATTTGCGCAGGATCCGCAACGGATACTGGTCATCGGCTTGGGTGGCGGTACGCTCCCCAGCGCATTTCACGCACTGTATCCACAAGCACATGTTGATGCGGTAGAGATTGATCCTGCGGTGGTTGCGGTAGCAAAGCAGTACTTCAAATTCAACGAAGCGCCCAATCTACAAGTACATGTCCAAGATGCTCGCGTATGGACCAAGCGCGCAGTACGTGCTGGTTCGACCTACGACATCATCGTGCTTGATGCATTCAATGGAGACTACATCCCTGAACACCTGATGACCCAAGAGTATCTGCAAGAAACCAAGGCCCTGCTGGCACCCGGTGCCATTCTGGTGGCAAACACCTTCGCCGTCAGCGATCTATATGACCACGAATCCGCAACCTATGCTTCGGTGTTCTCTTCGTTCATAAACTTTCGCGTTCCAGAGAGCGCAAACCGGCTCATTATGGTGCCGGGCAAGACCCTGGATGACGAAACGCTGTCCCAGCGGGCCGTCGCGTTGAGCAAGGCATTAAGCGCTTATTCTGTGCCGATAAAACGTTATGCTCGAATTATCAAATCGCGCCGTAAACGTGGCCCGGACTGGCGTGTTGATACGCGCATATTGACCGACCAGTACTCACCGGCAAACCTGCTGAAGAATCGCTAGTCAGAGGCTCCCTCGGCTTTAGCCCAGTATTCATCTTTGAGCAACCGCTTGTACAGCTTGCCGGTCGGGTGACGCGGCAGCTCGGCGCGAAAGTCGATAGTGCGCGGGCATTTCATATGCGACAAATGATCTCGACAAAAATCCAGCAGCTCGACCTCCAGCATGGTGCTCGCCTCAACACCATCACGTAACTGAACAACCGCCTTCACTTCCTCGCCAAATTCTGCATTGGGCACGCCGAAAACTGCCACATCCAGCACCTTGTCGTGGGTAATGAGAATATTTTCAGCTTCCTGAGGATAGATGTTGACCCCACCCGAGATAATCATGAAGTGCTTGCGATCGGTAAGGTACAAGTAGCCTTCTTTGTCCAGATAACCGACATCACCCAGGGTAGTCCAGCCTTGGGAATGCCTGGATTCTGCGGTTTTCTCAGCGTCTTTGTAGTACTCAAATTCACCGCCACCAGCAAAGAATATGGTCCCCGGCTCACCCACCGGCACGTCATTGCCATCATCATCGCAAATATGAATTTCACAATTTAAGGGCTTGCCCACTGAGCCTTTGTGAGCCAACCACTCAGCAGAGTTGAGTTGCACAAAGCCATTGCCTTCGGTACCGGCATAATATTCGTATATCACCGGCCCCCACCATTCGATCATGGTCTCCTTGATCGGTATCGGACAAGGTGCCGCGGCGTGTATCGCGCACTGCAGGGAAGACACGTCATAGCGCAGGCGTACCTCTTCAGGCAGTTTTATCATGCGCACAAACATGGTCGGAACCCACTGACTATGGGTGATCTTGTATTTTTCTACGCACTCAAGCGCAAACTCGGCGTCAAAGTGCTCCATCACCACCACGGTGATGCCGTTACGCAGACAATCCATGGTAAAACCCAGCGGTGCTGCGTGATACAACGGGGCGGGCGAAAAATAAATCGAGTCTGTGGTCGCTCCATACAGGGCTGTCATAATCGCCAGGCCTCCTGCGGCACCATAAGGTCCCTCCGGCAACGGCTTTTTAATGCCTTTCGGAAAACCAGTTGTACCCGAAGAATAAAGCATCGAGGCACCCTCGCTTTGATCTTCAATCGGGGTTGTCGGCAGGCCCTGCACTGCCGCTTCAAAACTGTCATAGCCATCAATCGTATCGTCAAGCATGAAGCGGGCAGCGACCGCCGGCGTGGACTCCAACAAAGGTTTAACAACCTCCGCCAGGGTAGCCGAGGTAATAAATACCTTGGCTTCACAATTGTTGATGATGTACTCCACCTCGGCCGGTTGCAGGCGCCAGCTGATGGCCGTGTAGTACAACCCGGCGCGCTGGGCGGCCCAGCAAATCTGCAGAAAGCGCGGATGGTTTTCCAGCATCAAGGCGATGTGATCACCGCGTTGCAGGCCTAAGCTGCGGAACAGGTGCGCGCCCTGATTGGCCCGCTCTTCAAGCTCACCGTAACTTATCCGTTCACCACTAGCGGCCATGATATAGGCCGTTTTGAGCGGTTCGTTTTCTGCCACTTCAGCTGGATTCATGATCAATGCGCCCCGCTACTCTTTGGCATCGAGTTGCAGCGACGCAGAATTCATACAAAAACGTTCGCCGGTGGGCTCTGGCCCATCAGGAAACACATGGCCCAGGTGCGCATCACAGTTTGCACAGGTGACCTCTACACGGCGCATGCCCATGCTGGTGTCTTCGGTGATATTCACCACTTCGGAATTGATCGATGCGTAAAAACTCGGCCAGCCACAACCGGAATCGTACTTGGTTGCAGAATCAAACAATGGTTCATTGCAACACTTGCAGTTGTATACGCCGGGTGTTTTCGTATCACAATACAAACCGCTAAAAGGACTCTCAGTGGCCGCATTGCGGGTGATCTCAAATTCCTCCGGGTCGAGGATTTGCCGCCATTCGTCGCTGCTTTTTACCACTTTAGCCATCTTGTACTCCCAATTTATGTGACTCTGGGCCAACCCAATGAATGCTATAATAGTGCGCGTTTGAGCCCAAAGGAAACACCATGAAAGCGGACAAGGTCAGCCCGATCTCCAGCCGTCCACGCCGCCTGATCAAGAAGTCGGATAAGCTGGACGAGGTATGCTATGACATTCGTGGTCCGGTTCTGAAAGAAGCCCACCGTCTTGAAGAGGAAGGTCACCACGTCCTTAAACTCAACATCGGCAATCCCGCACCCTGGGGCTTCGAAGCGCCGGAGGAAATTCTTCGCGACGTAATCCACAACATCCCGGCATCACAAGGATATAGCGACTCCAAGGGCATTTACTCCGCGCGCAAGGCGATCATGCAGTACGCCCAGCAAATCGGCATCAAAGATGTGGATATTGAGGACATCTACATCGGCAACGGCGTATCGGAATTGGTCATAATGACCATGCAGGCGTTGGTGAACAACGGTGATGAAGTGTTGATACCGGCACCGGACTTTCCGCTGTGGAGTGCTGCGGTGAACTTGTGCGGTGGCAAACCGGTGCACTATATATGCGATGAAGATGCGCAATGGCAACCAGATCTTGCAGACATACGTAGCAAAATTACAGCGAACACCAAAGCCATCGTTGTGATAAACCCAAACAACCCGACCGGCGCTGTATATGACAGGGCCATGTTGCAGAACCTGGTTGAGATTGCGCGTGAATTCGATCTGGTTATGCTGGCGGACGAAATCTATGACAAAGTGTTGTACGACGACGCGCAATACATTCCGCTGGCCTCATTGGCCGACGATCTATTGATGTTGACCCTGTCAGGTTTGTCGAAGTCCTATCGCGTGGCTGGTTTTCGCACCGGCTGGTTGATCGTCAGCGGCGCCAAACATCGAGCCACTGATTACATTGAAGGGTTGGACATCTTGGCTTCCATGCGCCTGTGCTCTAACGTGCCGACCCAGCACGCGATCCAGACTGCGCTCGGCGGTTACCAAAGCATCAATGAACTGACCGCCCCAGGCGGGCGTTTACACGAACAACGCGAGCTAGCCTGGCGCATGCTCAATGACATCGACGGCGTTACTTGTGTCAAGCCGTCAGGTGCGCTGTATCTCTTTCCAAAACTCGATATCAAAAAGTTCAACATTTCCGACGATGAAAAATTCGTCCTCGATCTGTTGATCAAAGAAAAAGTCCTGGTGGTGCAAGGTTCGGGTTTTAACTGGCCAAAGCCGGATCATTTCCGCATCGTCTTTCTGCCACGCGTAGAGGAATTGACCGAAGCGATCAAACGCATCGAACGTTTTCTGAAAACTTACCGGCAGTAATGAGCGGCATCCATATCGACGAATTTTATGGTGACGCAACACGGGCGATCACCAGTTTGCACAGCGTGTTTCCGCGCCCGGTTACTTTGTTTGCCGAAGATATCTGCGGCCCAGACGATCCGGATGAATACGGCGTTCACAGCAATCGTTTTCTCGCTTGTTTCGCCACTATGTTATGGCTCGGTGAAGAAGGATACATACGCTATCACGACACTATCCGTCAGGAGGCAATCGACCAAGCTGTATTGTCCGGGCGTTGTTTTGCAGCCCTGTTAAGCAGAGCGCCGAATTTGGCCAGCGTACACAAACAGGAGAATTTACCCGCCAGCGTACAGGCTCACCAAGCCACCATTATCCACCAACTCGAACAAGCGCTGAAATCGAAATCATCGACAACCATTCAATCGGCCTTTGTGCCCCTGCTCGAGCAGATGGCCAGGTAAAAACTACCTATTCGGGACAGAGACTATCTATCTGAATACAAATTCCAGCACCTTCAGGCCCCGATCCGGAAACTCTTCAGGGAAATCCGGGTGCGGCGGCAGCGCTCGCACGAAACGACATTTCGCACACCACCTGGCCATCTGATTTTGCAGAAAATCTTCATTCAAAAATGGAGAATTCAAACAAGCCAGGACACGTGCGCCGGGAGCAGTGAGATCAGGCAGACGCTTCAACACCTGGGGATAATGCTTTTCGGCTACGAAGCTACCACGCTGATTGGTTGGCGGGTCGATAACAATGACGTCGTATGGACCGTAACCACGAATTCTCTTCCATGATTTAAAGAGATTGTGCGACACCATGCGCACTCGTCGCAGGTCTTGATTGTTTGCCAGGTGATTGCGCTTACCGACCTCCAGGACATTGGAATTCATGTCATTGTTAACCACCAGGTCTGCCCCAGCCGCCACTGCAGCAACTGAGAAGGCGCAGGTATAGGCAAACAGGTTCAACACGCGAGCACCCGGCATATGCGGCGCGAGCATTTCACGCACATGGCCCATATCAAGGAAAATTCCGACATTCTGATTGCGTTTTGGCTGTATCCAATAGGCCAGACCATTTTCATACACCAGATGCTGGTCGGGTACCTGGCCGTGCCATACCTTGGTAGTCGTACGACGTCCATCTCGAAACTGGACTGTTACACCCTCGATATCGGGTCTCTCCAGCAGTAACGCATCGACCAAGCTATCTATCTCTTGCGCCTCTACCTGCGCATATAGAACAATCTGTATATAGGGCGGGTACCAGGCAACGACAATGTGCTTGTATCCGGGATAGAAATGGCCACGGCCATGGAACAGACGACGTGCATTGGCGCTGCCATCGGCTGACAGCTTTGATATGCATATATCGATCACCTTTTGCATCTATCGGATTCGCATCTATTGCGCCTCGCCTGCTAAGCGGTACAACAAGCTATCCTGATAACCGGTGACGATTTCAACCAGGCCGGACAAACGCTCATCAAGCTTATCATCACCCGTATCAAGCAATAACGGCCGCCCTTCAAGCGTTAACAATTTGGTGCGGCTACCTATGATGCAGACATCTTCAGGCCATGCTAATCGATCAAGAAACCCGGCACTGAGTTGTTGATTGCCCCGCCCGAACAAAAAACCTTGGCCCCGGGTGAAGCTGACGATCAACAATGGCTGCGCCACCTGCTGCAGCTGCGCCGCACCCACATCGGCCAACGTAAGCCCATCCGCTAAACGAACATCACATCCACGTAATGTGCCGTCCATGCCTAAGGCTTGTTTTACCGCCAGGCAGGTGCTGCCAGGACCGACAACGATATTTCGCTCTTGCGGCAACATTTCGAGCAACCCGGCACATATCTCCTGCAACACCAATGGCTCACTTTCCTTACCGCCGATTTTGGTTTGTTGCAGAAATCCACCTGCTTCGGGTACGCACAACTCGCCATAGCTACGGACCTGTATTTCTGTATCGCTGGAGCGTGCCACGTCGAAGTCGCGCACCTCGCCGGTGCTGCGCGCAACGAGCCCGCCATCGACCAACGTTCCCAGCAGCATGGCTGCGCTGCGAGGCGACACGGCGAACACGCCACTGTGCATCTTGACCCCTGCAGGCACTCCAATCACAGGCAAGTCGGAACCCACTGCCGCCAGTACATCCCGGGCGGTACCATCACCACCGATAAACACCAGACAATCGATGCCACGCGCAAGCAGGGATTTCGCGCCCATGCGAGTGTCTGCGGCACTCGAAGATCCACCAGTTGTATCTGTTGCCTCGGCAATGACCGCAAAGTCCCAGGCTGCATTATTTGCAGATTCCTCAAAAAGCGATCCGCCCATCGCGCCGGTCCAGGTAAACCAATCGATCTGCCCGGCCGCGGAAGGAAAATTATCTGCCAGATGCTGCAGGAAAGAAGCGCCCCTGACTTGCGCCTGGGGCTGTGCGCCCCGGCGCAGGGCTTCGCGCTGCAGATCAAGACCATCGCTGCCCTTTAACGCAACGCTGCCACCCAAGCCCGCCACCGGATTAATGATAAGGCCAACCCGCAGGCGCTTCGGTGTTAGCGAGGACCCTCGACCAGCGATGCGACCTCCTCGGCAATAGCCAGTGACGCAGTTAAGCCGGGGGACTCGATGCCAAACAGGTTAATCCTGCCTGGCACACCATGTTGGCCAGGACCGTCAATACGGAAATCTTGAAAGCCAGCACCGGCGGGTGCGATTTTCGGTCTGATGCCGGTATAACCTGGGTGTAGTCGCGCAGGGTCCAGCCTGGGGTAGTAATCTCGAATGGCGTGCACAAAACCCTCAAAATGGCTTTCGTCAAAGCCGTAGTCGAGGGCATCTATCCAACGAACATCCGGTCCGAATCTGACTTGCCCGGCCATATCGATGGTCACATGAACACCCAACCCACCTTCGGCTGCTATCGGATATACCAGCCTGGCAAAGGGTTGTTCCCCCGAATACGCATAGTAATGACCAATCGCATAGTAAGCCTGGGGTGAATCCGGCGTATCTGTAGCCAGCACCGGCGCAGACAAACCAGCGCAGTTGATCAGCCACCGCGCCTGCAAATCCATGTCCTGAGTACGCACAGTGATCTGACTGCCGGATTCAAGATCTTCGACCTGAGTCTGTAAAGCAAGCAAACCACCGGCCCGTTCCAACTCACCCAACAAACTGAGCATGAAGCTGTGCGAGTCTATTATCCCAGTGGAAGGAGATAACACACCACCTACAGTTTTGACCTCGGGCTCGAGGGCTTCGACCTCGGACTGACTCAACCAGATCAGGTCATCGACGCCATTCGCTGCGGCTTTTTCAATGTAACCGCGCACCGTCTCCAACTGGTAGGCGCGAGTTGCGACAATGACTTTCCCACAACGCCTGTGCGGTACCTGAAAGGCATCGCAATATTCGTAGAGCAAGTGCCTGCCGCGCACGCACAACTTTGCCTTTAAAGAGTCTTGCGGATAATAAATACCGGCGTGGATTACCTCGGAATTCCGAGAACTGGTTTCACTGCCGATGCTGTCGTGTTGCTCCAGAACAATCACTTCGCGACCCTGCCGGGCAAGTTTTGCTGCCACGGCCAGGCCAACCACACCGGCACCGATGACAATACAATCAACTTGGTCCATGAATCTCGCATCGTAATGCTTGTAGCGCCTGGGAAAAGAGTTGCGCTCTCGCACCTGACGTTCTGCTCAGCCAGTCTTCTACAGCCGGCTGGGCGCGAACCAACTTGTCGGTAAACGCATCCATACTCACGTCTTTTCCCACACCAGGGGCCAGATTGTCAGCACTGGCGTTGAAATCTATACCAGCCGCCGCAGCAAACCACCATTCCAGTGCCTGGGTTTTAAGTTCCGCGGCAAAAAATCGCGACTGCGCGACAACCGTTCGCGGCGGCGGTTCGTAGGCATAGCCAAAATCAACTTGACGGCGTCGTTGCTCGCCTGCGATGCACCAATGGGCAGCCTCATGCAAGGCGCTGGCAACAAAATCTTCACGGTAAAACAACCGCGCGCGCCGCCCCGTTCGGCCAGGCAAATACAACGGCTCGTCGGCACCGCCGATCATCTGAGTCTGCTCGCATGCAGCAAAACAGGCGTTAAAGCAGCGTGCAACCTGAAAGTCTCGCACCGTGTCTAACCCGGACGCTGCCAAGTGAGCAGTTCAGCATAATATTGCTCACTTAAAAATTCCCGCCCAGCCAACAAGTGTTGCAAATACTCCTGGGTTGGCAGCAAACCGTCACACAGCACCGCCGGATTTGCGAAGTACGTCCATGCCCAGGTCCGGCCCCGGGCATGATCGATTTCTACAGCTTCGCGGCCGTAATACCACGGTGCTCGTTCGAACGGATCCATCTTGAGAATTTCCGCACTGCAGCTCAATTCGTACAGCACCCCCTCTGTCTTGGCGCCAGGCACAAACTGAATGTTGGCGTGGCCCACACCGGCATGGTCCCGGGACATCTTATTGAAGGCCAGGGCGTAGTCACCTAACTGGCCAGGGCAGGCGTTGTTGACCTCCAGCCCTCTGGTGGCCACCCGCGCAGGATTCATGTTGGACCCGTAGGCGAAATAGTGAGTAATTGTCGACTGACTCACGCGCTGCCCTTTTTTATCCAATACTGCAGGATCTCACCATCCACTTCAGCAGCCAGCAACTCATGTCCCATGAAGTGGCAGAAGTTTGAAAAATCACGGTGGGTTGTCGGATCGGACGCAGTGATATACAAGATTTCACCCGCATCCATTTCTCGCATATGGTTACGCAAGAGCATCAATGGCTCCGGACATAAAAGTCCTTGGGTATCAAGTTCCGAATCGCTGTGCACCACCTGGCTCAAATTGAAGGACGATGTCCCATGTTAAGGCAGAATATCCGCATTGTAGAGGCATTTGCGCGGCCTCTTGACAGGATAGATGATGCTCACCAGACTCGAACTGAATGACCATTACGTGGTCCAACCACGCGAATACCTCTTTTGCAGTCAACATAGAGACAAGACTAACAATGTGGACCCAGCGGACACTTGCTCAAACTGGATTCTGGACGTGGCACCGAGTGCAGCTCGGGGGCGGATTAAGGGTTCTGTTGGTGGTGGCGGCGATGATGACCGCCATAGTCAGTGCGCATGCGGCAGAAGAGATATCAGAACCAGCAGCATCAATCACCACTAGCGCTCAAACTGGTAATGATTTCGTATTTCTGGAACAGCAAATCTACCGCGGTGAAGCAGGCGACGCACAAAACCAGTTGGAAACTATCGTTGCTCAAATCGAGGCTACTTATCAGCGCTATCATGAGGAGTTGTGAACCCCCCTCACCCTGCTCGGCGACGCCCTCATGGTGCAGCAGCAATATGCAGGCGCGCTCGATTATTACGCCCGGGCACGGCATGTCTCACGAGTAAGTTTCGGCTTGTTTGACCCTCGCCAGGTAGATGTCGTATATCGAGAAGCCGACGCTTTCCGAAAAATGGGCGATCTCGACTCCGCCGGGCAGCGCGAGGAATATGCCTACGAGGTTTTGCACAGAACCTATGACCGCTACGACCCCAAGTTATTACCAGCGTTGGGACGACTGGGAGATTTCTATCTGGAAACCTATAACTACCTGGCGGCGCGCAGTTTGTACAATCGGGCAATGAATGTGCATATCAAAAACGACACCGACTACGCTATTGAGGCGATACCTACCCTGCAAGGCATCGCACAATCTCACCGGCTTGAGCGCTTTCCGCCATTTTACGTTGCCAATGTTGACGACAGCCGTCTGCACGGGCCAACGCCGCACCTGACTACAACCGATCTCGACAGACAATACCTGTCTTTCAATAACTTTCCGGCGGGAGAAAAGGCACTGCAAAAAATCGTCGAAATACGACGCCGGGAAGTATCACCTAGTGCCGGTGCGATTCTCGATGCAATCCTTGAGCTGGCAGATTGGCATCTGATGTTCGGACGCAGCGATACCGCCAACACGCTTTATAGTCATATCTATAAGCAGATGGCCAAACGAGGCAATGATGCCGGGTTATTTTTCGGCACCCCCGCTTTAATTTATCTGCCGTTGCCGCATGATCCGAAACCACCCTCTGTCAGTAAAGGCACCCGGCGCACTGCCGGGGTCGTCACCCTGCAATTCAACGTAGCACCTACGGGCCGCATACGTAAGATGAAAACCATTGCATCCGAGCCACCGAAATTGATGGATTTTCGCGTCCGACGCAGCATGCGTTTGGCCATTTTCCGGCCTAAGCTGGTGGAAGGTGTTGCAGTTATGGCTGAAACTCAGACCTATTCTCATCAGTTCGAGTACTTCCCTGCGCACACACCCAACCACGACATCCCCGCAGACCCGACAGCGGATACAGCTCAAGCCACGCAGGCCGCCGAATCTTGAAACATGGGTTTGCGCAGCCATACAGCTAAGGTTCAGAATACGCACGCTAGTGTGAGACAGCCGATGCTCACATGTTCCTGCTGGAGAAAAATACTGTGCTAGACCGCTTATCTAACTGCTATTTATCTGCTGCGGTTGGCGTGCTGTTACTCAGCGCCGCCTGTGCACCGATCACGCCATTGCCCAGCCCACCAAGCCCACCGATGCCGTCTTCGTCTTCCTCCGGAGGATCATCTTCCGGCAGCCCACCTTCTTCTGGTTCGAGCGGGCAAAGCGGCGGACAACAAAGTGGGCAACAGGGCCAATCTTCCGGTGGCAGCAGTGGTGGTGGCGGCGCTTCGGGTGGCATCCCAAGTGGCGGCGGCCTTCCTGGCGGTGGGTCATCCGGAGGTGAACCCGGCGGAGAGCAAGGTGGTCAAGAAGGCGGACAAGACGGCGCCGACGGCGATGCGGGCAACAATGACCCACTCGCCCAAGAGGACGGCACCAGCGGTGAACCGAGCTGGGAGGTAGATCAAAGTAGCGGTGGTGGCGACGATGGCTGGGAAACCAGCAATGAAATTCCTGGCACACCCGGCAGCGCGGACGGCGCCAGTGGTGGTGGCCCAGAAGGTGGACAAGAACAGGCAGGCACGTTGGACGGTGAAAGCGGCACCCCGGGTTCCGGCGACCCTGCTTCCGGCGAAGAAGAACTCGATCGCGCACTGCGTGACTTCGACGGTGAAATATTGGCTGAAAGGGATATCATAAAATCAAATTCCGCGGGCGGTACGGGTAGCGGTGAGATCGAACTGCCGACCGGAAACGGGGCCGATGGACTACCAAGAAATGGTGGCCCGGTCCAGACCGGCGGTCAGACTCCCTCGCCACGACGAGCCATGCCGCCCACACCGGCACCACCACGCAGAGTTAGCGGAACAGTGCCCAATGACATCCGCGATGCGCGAGACGACGACATCATCGCTCGCCAGTTGCGCGAAGCAGCCATGCAGGAAGAAGACCTGGAACTAAAGGAAAAGCTGTGGGCAGAATATCGTAAGTACAAGAAAGGATAGATTGGGTCCCCGTCCATGATGAAATTGGCTAAATGCGGCAAACCAGTCCTGCTATTCGTTAGTATCTTGTTCATGACAGGCTGTGTCTCTAAGACCATTAGAGTGGTCGATATGACGCCGCCTCAACAGTCAGATCGCTATTTGAGTGAGACTGAGTTGCTCGATGTCGGCGTCAGTATTTTCGACGCCAATGTGCCCGACGATTATGACGAACGTATTGAACAGCTCATCATGCCGGAAGTACGGCGAGCTGAATCCCAATACATCCCTTTCTTCGCCAAGAATTTGCTGCAATCGACCGGCAACTGGGGCGCCGTGAGAGTGGTACCCCGCCCAACCCACGCCGTCGATGTGATGGTCAATGGGAAAATTATCCAGTCCGACGGTGCATCAATGGAAATCGAAGTGCTGGTAACCGATGCGACAGGTGCCGTGTGGATCGATCGTAACTACAAGGCACTGGCCAGCAAATACTCCTACGAAGAAAGCATGCCTCAGCATATTGACGCATTCCATGCAGTCTACAAAAATCTCGCCGACGACATGCTGGCTTACCGCCAGAGTCTGAGCGCTGAAGATGTGCAGCGAATTCGTAAAACCGCAGAACTTAAGTTTGCACGCGATTTTTCCTTGGAGGTATTTGCAGACCATGTCGTTGAGGTGCATCCCGGGATATTCGAAATATCTCGATTGCCTGCAGAAAATGACCCTATGCTGGCCAGAGTCCGCCGAGTGCGCGAACGTGAATATCTGTTCATCGATACCCTCGATGAACACTATGCAAACTTTCACCGCCAGATGTACCCGGCCTACCAGAGCTGGCGCCGTGCAAGTTACGAGCAGGCAATTGCCTACAAAGAACTCAAAGCGCAGGCCAAAGCACGCGCCATCGGCGGCACTTTGGCCATCGTTGGTGGCATCGCAGCAATTTACGAAAGCAGCGATGCCTACGTCGATGCGAGCGGCATCGTCGGCATTATCGCCGGTGCTACTTTAATCACCAGTGCTGTACAAAAGCGCCACGAAGCGGAACAACAGGCAGACAGGTTACGAGAGCTTGGCAGCGCGGCCGAGGCGGAACTGGTGCCGACCACCATCGAACTCGAAAATCAGACTTTGCGTCTGCAAGGCAGCGTGGACGAACAATACACAGAGTTAAGACGGATCTTACGTCGGGTGTATTTTGAAGATCTCGGTCTGACGCCACCAGAGTCGATTACCGACCCACAATGAACAAGTCCCCGGACGACATAATCCAGGCGCAACCCGCGCCGCTTTCGCATTTATCGGCCGACGCCGCCCCGCGACGCCTCACCGATGCCTTGGACGGCCGCAACGTTGCGGTTGCAGCCCTGGTACTGGCGGTAGCCGTCGTCGCTTTTGTCTGGCGCCCAGAGGTTGTGCCTGACATCAACGTATCGAGCGACGCTACGATCCCCGCTGCGATCAACAACGCGCCAGCAACAAGCGAATCAGAACAGCTTGCCCCATTTGCGCAGACCCAGAAAGATCGAGCCAGACAACAAGCGCAAGAAGCCCTGTCCAATTTTGTCGAAAAACAGATATTACTCGAGGATACCTTGCAAGTTACCTCATGGGGGGCTGCTGAACTTGCTCAAGCCATGGCATTAGCTCAAACCGGAGATGCTGAATTTACCGCAGAAAAATTCGCCGCGTCAGTGCTCGCTTACGAGCAAGCCGATCGCAGTCTGGCAGCGATCATCGAGCAAGGCGACACCTTGTTCAATCAACACTTAGCCAGCGGCTTGCAATATATCCTGGCCTTGGACTCTGAAGCTGCAATCGCTGTGATCGAAGAGGCATTGATAATAAAACCCGATGACCACCAAGCCCAGGCTCTGCTGCAACGTGCCCGACAACTGCCGGTGATTATCGGTTTGTTGCGTACCGCAAAGAATCACGAGTTAGGTAGTCGTTACGCCAAAGCACTGACCGTGTATGCAGACATCGAAAAGCTCGATCCACACACTCAGGGACTGTCGGCACTCAAAGCAGCCGCAGCGAGCGGCCAAGCTGGAGACGATCTAACCAGCTATATCAGCCGAGGTTTTGAGGCGCTGGACAACAAGCAATTCGAACGAGCAAAGCGAGCTTTTGGCCAGGCCCTGAAGCTAGACCCAGGTAACGATATCGCTATGGGTGGCTTGCAGCAGGTCGCAACAAAAAATGACCTGGCCATCATCGCCAACCACGAGCGTCAGGCCCAGCGCGCTATCGTCGAGGAAGACTGGCAACGCGCAGTTGATGCGTATAAAGCGGTGCTTGCGCTGGACAACAATATTCAATTTGCTCTCAACGGACGAGTGAGTGCTCAAACACACCTTCGCGCCCAACGATTGCTGACAAAAATTTCGGCAGCACCGCAAAAACTCTCGTCTGAGAAACTCTATCTCGATGCGCTCGCCATCCTGGCCGAGGCCAAACAGCTGGAATACAAAGGTCCGAAAATGTCTTCGGCAATTGAGCAGGTTTCGCAACTGTTGCAGCTCTACCGCGACCCGGTGGACGTTGTCTTAATCTCGGACAATGCCACCAACGTCATCATGTCGAACGTCGGACAACTAGGCTATTTTGAACAGAAAACTCTGACTCTCAGGCCAGGGCAATACACCATCCGCGGTAGCCAGGCCGGTTGCCGGGACATTTACCTCTCTATCGAGGTTCTACCCGGTATCGCACCTCTGGACCTGAGTTGCCCAGAACCCATTAAGCGCTAACAAGAAAGTATATGGATTCCCGGCCGGTCAACAAGCTCTCAAACTCGAGTATCGAAGCCACTGACTTCGTGCCCAGCGAAGTCGCCAGGACTTCATCGCTGGTCACGAAGTGGCATGTCATCGTCGGCATCTTCGTACTGATCGCGTTGTTTGTATTCTGGTTCCTGTTTACTTCAAAAAGTGTGCAGATCAAATTCACTCCCGAGGCGGATAATGTGACCGTCAGCGGTGGTATCGCCTTCGAACTTGGTGGCGTATACCTGTTGCGCGAAGGCGATTATCAGATTAACGCCAGCTCGGCTCTGCATGAAAATATGCTTGAGAACATTGAGGTGAGCGATAAACGCAATCAAGTCATCTCACTGGCGTTCACGCCACTGCCTGGGTTCCTCGATTTGACGTTGACGCCGGTTGATGCACACGTTGCCATCGATGGTAAAAGCGTCGAGGTAGGCGAAGCACTGGAACTCTCTGCAGGCCAGCGCGAGCTGGTTGTCACCCACCCTCGCTATCTTGCCAATGCTCAGATAGTGGATATACAAGGCAAACAGATCAAACAATCGCTGAGCGTCACGCTGGCGCCCAACTGGTCCGAAGTTACCATCGTCAGTACGCCGCCTGAGGCTCAAATCTGGTTGGACGATCAACAATTGCCGCTACAAACACCGGCAACCATCGAAGCACTGGCCGGTGAACGTGAAATCCGCGTACAACTACCCGGCTACAAATCTCATCGCGAACGGATATTTGCCCAGGCTGGTGTTGCGTTGCAACTCGCACCCATCACCCTGGTACAAGCGGACGCCCAGCTTACGGTGACGAGCAGCCCGAGCGCTGCCGGCGTAACCGTAAACGGCCGATTTGTCGGCCAGACACCAGTGCAGCTTGATCTGAAATCAGGACAAAGCCACAACATTGCAGTGATCAAGAATGGCTACGCGAGTTTCACCCGAAAAAAGGTCTTGAGCCGCGGTGAAAACACCAGCATTCATGCCAGACTGGTGTTGCAAACTGGTCAAGTGGTGATTCGCTCGCAACCTGAAGGCGCATTGCTGACGATTGACGGCGCACCCGTTGGCCTGGCGGACCAGGTGCTGACGCTACCTATCCAGCCACACGAAATTGCTATCTCGGCGCAAGGCTACGCGGGTTACCGCCAGACCATCACACCAAAAGTTGGTTTGGTACAAGAAGTCAAAGTGCGTCTGCTTACTCTGGCCGAAGCGAGACTACAGGCGTTGGTGCCCAACATTACCACCGCAGCTGGGCAGAACTTGAAGCTATTCAGTCCATTTGGCTTCAGCATGGGCGCATCGCGACGCGAGCCAGGCCGGCGTGCAAACGAAACTCTACGCACAGTCGACATGTCACGATTGTTCTATATCGGCACCAATGAAGTAACCAACGGACAGTTTCGGCAATTCGCCAGCGGCCACGACTCGGGCAGTTATCAAGAAGTCACATTAAATGAGGATAACATGCCGGTGTCGCAAGTGAGCTGGCAGGACGCCGCAAGTTATTGCAACTGGCTATCAGCCGCGCAAGGGTTGCCTAAGTTCTACAACATCGAATTCGGCAAGGTCAACGGCACTAATTTGAAGGCGACGGGTTATCGATTGCCTACCGAGGCAGAATGGGCATGGGCTGCCCGGACCATTGCCGATATTCCAAAAGAAGAGCAATTTCGATTTCCCTGGGGCGCAAATTTGCCCCCACCAGATCGCCACGGCAACTACGCTGACCGGGCAGCGTCCAGCCTGGTTGGCCGTATCGTATTTGGTTACAACGACAATCAGACTGCCGCAGCTCCAATCGGCACGTTCAAACCAAATCATCGCGGCTTATTCGACCTGGGTGGCAACGTCGCGGAATGGACCAACGATTTCTACGAAATACCCGACAAGAAAACAACCGTCGACCCGAGCGGCCCGGCATCAGGAGATTACTACGTCATCAAGGGCTCCAGTTGGATGCACGGCACCATTACTGAGTTACGATACTCTTTTCGAGATTACGGCGTCGACGGCCGCCAGGATGTCGGTTTTCGCATCGCCAGGTATGCCGAATGAGTTCTGCAACTAAAATTACCGCGCTGTTCGTTACCTTTGTATGCTTCTGTATGCCGATGTGGGTGTATGCGGCGCAGGACAAGCCGACCGGTGGCGAAGCCCAGCCAGAACAAACGACAAAACAAACGACAGAGCAGAAATCCGTCGAACCCGCGAAACCGGAAATTGCATCCAAGCAGAGCAAAAAACAAAAAAGTAGTGATGTTTTTCGCCCGAGTGAGGAAATTTCAGAAGATTTTAATGTCTCATTTCCAGTCGATATTTAATGCGCGCACCTGTTGCACGAAGAATTGGCAGCGAACTACGAGCACAAAACCGCCAAAGGAACCTATAACGCAAGAATGAAAAAACAATTACCTTTCGAACTGGTCTATCAGGTTGGCGCACTCGTCATCAGCATCATCCTCGTACATCTGGTGTACGTGACCCTGGTGCGTCCCAATGCTGATGCCATACTGCAGCAACAAGCAGAGCTCGCCGCGACCGGCGAACCTTTTGTGCAGGACCGCTCCCTTTATGTGGTGTTGCATAACTATGAACAGGAATCCTGCTTCATCTTAATGTTCTGGGCCATGGCCATAATGGGCCTCAAGGGACGCTCCGCCTTGGCCGCACGCAGCTTGTTGAACGAAAACTTTGTACAGATCTCCGAGGGCATGAGCATTTTACCGGAAGACACCCGGGAGTATACGCGTCCACTGCAAGCCCTCCCGGAAGAGGAACAGGAGTCGTTATTACCTCGCGCCTTGCTGGCAGCGTTGCACCGCTTTTCCTCAACCCAGAACGTGCAGGATGTTTCCGAGGCGGTCAAAACCGTCTGCGAATCCGAGTCTGACCGCCTCGACAGCGAGCTGTCGATGGTCCGCTATATCGCCTGGGCAATCCCTTCCATCGGATTCATCGGCACCGTGCGCGGTATTGGCGAAGCATTGGGGCAGGCCTATCGCGCTATCGAGGGCGATATCGCCGGCGTTACGACAAGCTTAGGGGTAGCTTTCAACTCAACCTTCGTCGCGCTGATAATCAGTATCGTGTTGATGTTTCTCATGCATCAACTGCAACTGATACAAGAACGTCTGGTGTTGGACACACATACCTATTGCGACCAGAAATTGTTGCGTCATCTGCAGGTCAGGCGCTTCTAGTCTTGATTTATTTAGACATAAACGATTGGCAGCTGACCGCGCGAGACGAGTACGGTGGCATAGTGCTGCGTGAAACCGTTGCGGCGTCGACTGCCAGCGGCAAATTGACCTTTGGCAATGCCGCATTAAAATACTCGCGCTCGCATCCACAGCAATTCAACAACAAATACTTCTACAGTCTTGCCGCCGACCCGCTGGCCGGTGATATGAAACCAGCAAAAAATCATGCTGACCTGATCTACCATCATCTCGTACAACTGGCTCTGCCAAAAGACGAAACCATCACGCTTTGTGTTGGCGGACACCTGACCAATCAGCAACTGGGGCTGCTGCTGGGCATCTGTAACGAAGCAAAATTCGTCATAAACGGCTTCATCGACATGGCCCTCGGCCAGAGTTTGTCGGTACCTTCAATAGCTCAGCAGAATGACTACCACGTATTGGACATTGAACTTCATCGCATGATCCTTGGTCATATATCCATAGTCGGTAATGTACGTCAGCACCAGCAGAGCGTGACCATGGACGGCATAGGCGTCGCAAACATCATAGAAGGTTGGATGAACGTCATCGCCGACGAATTTGTGCACAAAACCCGCTTCGACCCCCTGCACGCGGGACATTCCGAGCAACAACTGTTCGATCAGGTTATGGCTTGGTTAGCGCTACCTGAATTGAAGGACCAACGGGTTACCATGGTCAATGGCGAGTCCAACAGAGACATCGAGATCAGCAGACAACTGCTGGTTGAAAAACTGCGCCAACGTCTGCGCAGTTTTGATTTTGCCCACGTCGATACCCTTGTCATCACCACCCGGGTTGCAGGCATTCCAGGATTGCAATTGTTGCTCGAAGAACAGGTAGCCAAGGTGGTTGTTCTCACCGAAGGCCCGATCGCCAAGAACTACGCACTGCTGGCAGAAAATCTGGACGCCGAAGATATGCACCGCATTACCCAGGTTACGGTATCGGAGCATATTTCCCCAGCCTCGAATGAATCCTCATCGGACGTCAACGAAGCAACTGCAACGCACCTGTTATTGGATCATGTGGCTTATGCTTTCGGGCGAGAACAGATAGCGCCACACATCGACCCAGCCACTGCTCGCACCAGATCAACCGAAATATCAGTCAATGGGTCGTTCGGTACCACCTTGGAAATTTGCACCGGCGATAACATTTGTATCGACGGCAAATCCTATATCGCAATACGTCTTGAATAGTCGCAATGCATAAACGACGCACCCTGAACATATTCTCACTGGCTTTCCTGGATGTGATGTCTTGTGGTTTTGGTGCCGTGATCTTGATATTTCTGATTATTAATCACGACACGGAAGTGGAAAAGAAGATCAACAACAGTGACCTGCTGGCAGAAATCCGCCTGTTGGACTATCAAGTGCAAAAAGGCGAAAAGGATTTATTCGAACTTCTCGAGGTGCTTGATGATGTCGATGCCCGGGTCGAAGATTCTGACGCCAATCTGTCTTCTACTGAGACAACCATCGAGTCCGAGCAAGCCCGACTGGACGAACTCGAAGATACGTCGATTGCGCGAACAGAGAATCTGCAGGCGTTGTCCGCCGACATCGAGTCCCGCGAAAAGGAAGTCAATCGGCTGCTTGCACTGAAATCCGCCAATGATGGATCCCAGGCCCGCTCCTTTGAAGGAGAAGGTGACCGCCAGTATTTGACTGGGCTCAGGGTGGGTGGACGTAATGTCGTCATCGCACTGGATACGTCTGCCAGCATGTTGGACGACACCATCGTTAACGTGCTGCGGCGACGCAATATGGACGAAAAACGCAAACGGGCTGCACCAAAATGGCAGCGGGCGGTACGCACGGTTGAGTGGCTCGCAGCTCAACTACCTCTGGATGCTGATTTTCAGTTGTTCGCTTTTGCTGAAAACACTGAAAGCCTGGTAGCCGATTCGAACATGGATTGGGTGCCGATGCATGATGGTCAGAAACTCAATGCCGCAATCGAAACTTTACGCAAGAGGTCTCCCCATGGCGGTTCGAGTCTGATCAAACTCATTCTGGAGATTCGCAAGCTTTCACCCATCCCGGATAACGTGTATCTGATTACCGATGGCTTACCTACCCAGGGTGAGAGCGAACCACGCGGCGCGACAATCTCAGGCCGCCGACGACTGGATTTGTTCGGCGATGCAGTTGACCGCCTGCCGAAACAAATCCCCATCAACGTCATCATGTTCCCGATGGAAGGCGACCCCATGGCCGCCGCTGCCTACTGGAATGTGGCCAGGGTGACCGGCGGCGCATTCATATCTCCTTCCTGGGATTGGCCATAATGCGACACCGTCGCGCCATCGAAGAATTCAGCGTGTCGTTTCTCGACGTTATCTGCTGTGGCTTCGGCGCCATCATCCTGTTGTTGATGATTACCAAAACAGTCGCACCGGTGCTGCTGGAAAAGAGCTATGTCAATCTACAAGGACAAGTCGCGTCTCGGGAACAAGCGCTATTCGAGATCAGGGGTAAAGTTACTGATCTTAACCGCCAGGTGGACGATGCCGAGGCAAACCTGCAGACACGGCTCGAACGACTTGCCGACCTGCAACGTGAGCTGTCGATTATCCTCGGTCAATTCGACAACCTGTCGGAATCCCAGGAGGAAGTGTCAACTCAGAATCTGAAACTCGCTGCCGCCAAGCAAAGTCTGACCGATGAAATGCAGCGCTTGCTCGGCCTCGATTTCAAACGGTCATCCGGCTTGGTCGGGGGCATCACCGTCGACTCTGAATACATCATCTTTGTCATCGACACTTCAGGTAGCATGCAAAGTGTCGCATGGCCTCAAGTTGTGCGCAAAGTCAGCGAAACATTGGCGATCTATCCCAGCGTAAAAGGCATTCAGGTGATGAATGATATGGGCGACTACATGTTCTCGCGGTACGCCGGCCGGTGGCTCGAAGACACACCGGCGATACGGAATTCTATCATTCAGACCCTGCAGAACTGGGCGCCATTCAGCAATTCCAGTCCCGTCGAAGGCATCACGGCCGCCATCAACACCTATTACGACCCAGACAAACGCATCAGCATTTACGTATTTGGCGACGACTACACCGGTAACTCGATAGAAGAAGTGGTTGACGCGATAGATCAGGTCAACCTGAGGGATGAGAGCGGCCGTCGTCGAGTACGTATCCATGCGATCGGATTTCCGGTATACCTAGATAGACCCAATGCCAGGGTTTACCGGTTCGCCGCATTAATGAGGGAACTAGCCTATCGAAACGACGGGACATTCGTCGGATTGGCTCAATAACAATGTTCATCAACAGTTTAAAAGCAACCGCCTGGGCTGCTGTCATTCTCATGCTCAGCGCCTGCGCCGGTGTTAAAAGGCTGGAGATCGAAGGCACCTTTCCAGTACCGCTGATGGAAAAAACCCCCGTTAGCCTGGGTATCCATCTGGATGAGGACATTCTCTCTTACGTACACAAAGAAACCATAGAAAAGGGCGGCGATTGGGAAGTTTCAATCGGCCCGGTCCAGCAGAACTTGTTTAACAATCTGGCTGCTGGTGTATTCGAAAGCTATGCCTTCGTCGAAAGCACCTCCATACCAGCCGCATCTACGTCACTGGATGGCGTGCTCAAGCCATCCATAAAGGAAGTTCAATTTTCACTGCCGAAACAAACCCGCTCTGACTACTACGAGGTGTGGATCCGCTACGAGTTTCAGTTATATGACCGGGCCGGCACGCTAGTGGGTGAGTGGAAGCTACCAGCCTACGGCAAGGCCAATAAGAATAATTTCGGCTCGTCGTCCAAAGGTCTGCAGGCAGCAGCGATGGCAGCTTGCAGAGACGCCATGGCCTTTTTCAGCATCAACTTTGCTCGCGAGCCCGTCGTGCAAAAATGGCTCGCAGCAGGAAAGCCTTTGTTACCTCCACCTGCACCAATACCAGTACCTGCCGAGAATGCGGAGACGCCAGCTGATTCTCCAGCGACCGAACAACAAACCAAGGCGGATAAAGTATGACCCGTGCAGTTTATCTAGTGTTTCTCGCCGCGACAGTGGCCGTTCTCAGTGGCTGTGTAACAGCAACGATACAACAGGTTCGACAAACTGCCACCGCCATGAACGAAGGCGATTCGATTGTGGTCATGGGCAGACGCAACAGGCCAAGCTCGGCAGAAGCAGAGATGGATTTCATCGATTGCGTTTCGCGTCATTTAGGTTCCGGCGCAAATAGCGTACAAGTCATCAGCGAGCAGGACTTCATGGACGCAATGTTCCCGTGGTTCGAACCGCGCACGGCACCATTGAACACCTCCGATCTACCTGACCTTTTGCGGCGTCCGATACTCGCTGAACGATTACGTGAAATTGGTCTGAAATATCTGATTTGGCTCGAAGGTTCGACCAAGCGCACATCCCAGGCTGGCAGCCTGTCGTGCACCATCACACCTGGCGGCGGCGGCTGTTTCGGTTTCTTAACCTGGGAGAAGAATTCCTCCTATGAAGCTTCAATTTGGGATGCGCATACAGCACAAACAGCCGGCAGGATCAGTTCTGATGCTTCTGGTACGAGCTACATGCCCGCATTGGTGATACCCATCCCATTGATCGCTCGGGTCCAGTCTTCAGCCTGCACCAGTCTTGCAGGACAGCTGAAGTCTTTTGTAAACAATGAGTCTTAACTCACTGTTTTTTTGGCCTTATATCTAGAATTTCTCCTTCAAAACGTTCGGGCTCTATGGCATACCACTCTTGCAACCGGGTGTCGTGCTTGTGCGCCATGAGGTCGCAAAATTCGTAAAATGTCGGTCGCCCGGGGTCGCTGATCACCACCCTTTCAACGCCTGCTTTGAAGCTTCTGTCCACCAGCCTGGCTAAGGGTTTCACCAGCGAATCCCAGAAGCAGATATCACTGCCAAACAAATATCGGTATTCACGCAATTGTGCGGTCTTCATTTTGGTGAAATCTGCCTGCAGATGTTGGACTTCCACCGCATTGAGTTCTGCAAGTACGTCGACATAGGGGAAAACCGCGCCATCGAGATCGACAGCAGTCATCTTGGCCTTGAAATGATGAGCGCAAAAAACTGACACCCCAGCCCAACCACAGCCTACTTCAATGCCCGCAGCACCACGCCTGATACCATGATGGGTTAGATAGTCCATCAGTAAAAAACCTGAACCCCACGCCTTGTTTCCGTGTATCGACGGTTGATAATGCTTGCGTAATGCCTTGATCAGACGATGTTTGGCATTTAGCAGGTATATCCCGTAGGCATATTCGATATGCGCGTCAGGTACGCGCTCCAATCTAGGCATGCATAGCCCTCAAAATCTTTATTTCGGTCTGTCCCAATAATACCCGACTGTTTTACTTGGGTATTGCCAAAGAGTAAACTCAGCACGTCCCAGCCGACGCTGGGCTACCCGCGTAAGCTGGCCTCTATTTTCCCCTAAAGGGGTGAGGGAGAGTTTACGCATCAATGAGGAATATAGTGTGAACCAAAGCGTCGATGATCTGGTCAAATCCAATGCCGAATATGGTGCTGGATTTGTCACCGATATTGAATCTGAAACCTTACCCCCGGGTTTGGACGAATCAGTGGTGCGCTTCATTTCCAACAAGAAAGGCGAACCAGACTGGCTGACGCAGTGGCGACTGCAGGCTTACCAGCACTGGCGCACTTTGCGGGCACCCGAATGGGCCCACGTTCACTTTAATAAAATAGATTTCGATGCCATTTCCTATTACTCCGCACCGAAAAATATCACCGATGGTCCACAGTCGTTGGACGATGTGGATCCCGAACTGCTGCGCACCTATGAAAAACTAGGTATACCCCTGCATGAACGCGAAGCACTCGCAGGCGTTATCAGACCACGGTCAAATGTGGCCGTCGATGCCGTCTTCGACAGCGTTTCCATCGCCACGACGTTCAAGGGCAAACTCGCCGAAGCCGGCGTTGTGTTTTGTCCCATCTCTGAGGCGGTGCATAGTCATGGTGAGTTGATCAAGAAATATCTCGGTAGCGTGGTACCCCAGCGCGACAATTTTTACGCCGCGTTGAATTCTGCTGTTTTCAGCGACGGTTCATTTGTCTACATCCCCAAAGGCGTGCGCTGCCCGATGGAATTGTCGACTTATTTTCGTATCAACGAACGCAATACCGGCCAGTTCGAACGCACCTTGATCATCGCTGACGAAGGCTCCCATGTCAGTTATCTGGAGGGATGCACGGCACCGATGCGGGATGAAAATCAACTGCACGCAGCGGTCGTGGAACTCATCGCGCTCGGCGATGCAGAAATCAAATACTCCACAGTGCAAAACTGGTATCCGGGTGATGCAAACGGCAAAGGTGGCATCTACAACTTTGTCACCAAGCGCGGTATATGCGCAGGACCGCGGTCAAAAATATCCTGGACCCAGGTCGAAACCGGCTCTGCGATCACCTGGAAATACCCCAGCGTGATTTTGCGCGGCGACGATAGTGTTGGCGAATTCTACTCGGTGGCCCTGACCAATAACTACCAACAGGCAGACACCGGGACCAAGATGGTGCACCTGGGCCGCAACACGAGAAGCACGATCATCTCCAAAGGCATCAGCACTGGACACGGTCAAAATTGTTACCGGGGCCTGGTGCGGATATCTCCGAGCGCGCACAACGCCCGCAACTATACCCAGTGCGACTCGCTACTCATCGGCGATACCTGCGGTGCCCATACTTTCCCCTACATTGAAAACAGATGCGTCAATTCAATCGTCGAACATGAAGCAACCACTTCTAAAGTCAGTGAGGAGCAACTGTTTCTCTGCCAGCAACGCGGCATCGATCCGGAAAAAGCGGTCAGCATGATCGTCAACGGTTTCTGCAAGGAAGTGTTCAAAGAACTGCCGATGGAGTTTGCCGTGGAAGCCGGCAAGTTATTGGAAGTCAGCCTGGAAGGGGCGGTTGGATGAGTTTGCTGTGCGTCAAAAACCTGCATGCCGAAGTCGCTGGACAAAAAATCCTCAAAGGCCTGGATTTGACGGTAAATGCCGGTGAAGTGCATGCCATCATGGGGCCAAACGGCTCGGGTAAGTCTACTTTGGCCAATATCCTCGCAGGACGACCCGGCTACACCATCACCGCAGGACAAGTGCTGCTGAATAACCAGGACATCGCAGACTTGGAACCCCATGAACGGGCCCATGCCGGTCTGTTCCTGGCCTTTCAGTATCCGGTAGAAATTCCTGGCGTCAGCAATATGGAATTTCTAAAAGCAAGCACCGACTCCAAAGCCTTTGCAAACGATGAAGAGCAACCAAATGCCGCGGCCTTTATAAAACAGGTACGCATTCTGGCTGAGTCTTTGGACCTGAATCCTCAATTCCTCAAGCGCGGGGTCAACGAAGGATTTTCCGGTGGCGAGAAAAAGCGCAACGAAATCCTGCAAATGCTGCTGTTGCAGCCACGTTTGGCCATCCTCGATGAAACCGATTCCGGGCTCGACATCGATGCCATGCAAGTTGTCGCCAAAGGCGTGAATCGATATCGCAATGAAGACAACGCCGTGGTCTTAATCACTCACTATCAGCGACTGCTCGATCATATAGTGCCTGATTTTGTGCATGTGCTGGCCAGCGGAAAAATTGTTCAAACCGGCGATAAATCTTTGGCTTTAGAACTTGAGGCAAAAGGCTACACGTGGCTCACCTAGAACTGGCCCTGGCCCCGGTTCCAAGCGCACCCGCCTGGCTGCAGCAACAAGATCAGCAGGTCATCGCATCGATCAGTGCTGCATTGAATTCAAGGATGCATAGAGAGCGATGGAAATATACCAAGACCCAGCCGATATTGGATTTGATCCGCAGCCCCTGCACTCAACCCCAGCTGGGAACCCTACCGACAGGCGTCTCCCTGAGCTTGCTCGAACGCGACGCACCCCAGGCACCGTTGACACCGGACATCGCCGCAGCGCCGGAAGCTTGTTCAGCGCTATGCTATCAAGACCAGATTATGGTGCTGCAGGTAGACCGCGAGGTAACAGATCCCCTGACCATAACTCACACGGGTAACAGCTTGCCGATGGTGATAAAGCTCGCAGCCAACGCTCGTCTGGATCTACGCGAATATTTCACCAGCGATATGCCACAACATCAGTCGCTGTGGCTGGAACTGGGACCGGGCAGCCAGGTTAGCCATGCCCGTAATAGCTTTAACGGTGGCACGCACTGGCAGTTTTTACGTGTGAACATTGGCCGGGATGCGGCTTACAAGCTGTACAATCACTGCTCTGGCGCCCAGTTGCGCCGACAGGATGTGCAGATTATCTGCGCGGATGCCGGTGCCCAGGCCGAAATCAGCAGCGCGGCCTTCGTCGCCGCGAACACCCATCTGGATCAACAGATAACCATTGAGCATGCCGCGCCTCACACAACCAGCAACCAGACATTCCACAACATCGCTGGCGACAAAGCCAAAGTAACCTTCAACGGCCGCATACATATACATGCGCATGCCAACGGTACAGATGCCCATTTGTCCAACAAAAACCTGGCCATGGGCGAGCATGCAGTCATCAACACCAAACCGGAACTCGAAATATATACTGACGATGTCGCGTGTTCCCACGGTGCGACTGTTGGCCAACTGGATGAGAGTCATCTGTTTTACTGCGCCAGTCGCGGCATTGATCCGGCTCGCGCCAAGCAATTGCTGAGCCAGGCTTTTCTCAATGTCTGTATACAAGGGCCGGCCGCAGAAGAAGCGCGTACGGTTTTTCAGACGCTGGCGGATGCCTGACATGCGCGCAGACTTCCCGATATTGCAGCGCCAATTCCGCGGTCAGCGGCTGGTCTATCTGGACAACGCTGCGACGACGCAAAAACCGCAAGTGGTTATCGACGCTATTTCAAATTACTACGAACAACACAATGCAAACGTTCACCGAGCGGTACATGTGTTGGCGGAAGAAGCAACCCAGTTGCTCGAACAGGCCCGTATTACGGTGCAACAGTTCATTGGCGCGGCCCACGGTGCGGAGATTATATTCACCCGCGGGACCACCGAAGCGATTAACCTGGTCGCCAACATACTGACCGCCAGTCTTCAAACCGGCGACGAAATTCTGCTCACGGAGCTCGAACACCACTCCAATATCGTGCCTTGGCAGCAACTGGCGCAACGCACCGGCGCGGTCATAAAAGCGGTCTCTGTGACACCTGCTGGTGAGTTGGACACCGAAGATTTCTATCGCAAGCTGAATGCCAAAACCCGCGTGTTCGCCTGCGCGCACATATCGAATTCACTGGGCACCATCAACCCGGTGGAGGAGCTCGTTGCTGCAGCAAAAAACGTCGGCGCTTACACCATTATCGATGGTGCCCAGGCAGTGTTGCATCAAGCTTTAGATATGCAAGCGCTTGGCTGCGATTTCTACGCATTTTCCGGACACAAAATGTACGCACCAACGGGTATCGGTGTGCTGTATGGCAAACTGGCTCTGTTAGAAAGTCTGCCGCCCTGGCAAGGCGGTGGTGAGATGATCGAACTCGTCACCATGCAGACCAGTACCTACCAGCAACCCCCCTATAAATTCGAAGCAGGCACCCCCCACATCGCCGGCGCGGCTGGCCTCGGTGCTGCCATCAAGTACATCGAACAACTACCCAGGACGGAACTCGTTGCCGCAGAAGATGCTCTGGTCCAACATACCATCAGCCAATTGCAGCAACTTCCGGGCGTCAGCCTTGTTGGTGAACCCCGCCAACGCTCAGCGGTGATATCCTTTCTGGTGGCAGGCGCACACCCACATGACGTGGGTACTTTGCTCGATCAGCAAGGAGTCGCTGTGCGTACCGGCCATCATTGCACCATGCCGCTGATGGACGCTCTTGGCGTACCCGGTACCGTACGCGCCTCATTCAGCCTGTACAGCGATCAAGAAGATGCAGACCGTCTGGTCCAAGCTGTGAACAAAGCGACCACCTTTTTATAAACTCGCCGTTGGCAGGACAATTATGACTCAATCAGAAAACACGGCCGGCATTACCATCACCCCAGCTGCCCGCGCACATATCCGTAATCAGTTAACCCAGACCCAGGCAAGCTATCTGCGCCTTGGCGTCAAAGAAAGTGGCTGTAACGGATACATGTATATGCTCGATTTCCTGGATTCACCCCAGCCTGAGGACCAGTGCTTCGACTTTGGTGACGAGGTATTGGTGTGCGTCAGTGCCGATGCCATCGGCATGGTCGAAGGCACTGAAGTCGACATGCTGACTGAAGGACTCAATTCCGCGCTGGTATTCAAGAACCCTAATGCAACAAGCTACTGCGGATGCGGCGAGAGTTTCGCTGTGCAGGACGCAGCTGACACGCAAGACATCCCCGCCGACGATGCACCAGACCTCGCGACCAACGTTGGGCCAAACTAAATCGTGGAACGTCGCATCGTCACTACCAACCGCGCAGTAGAAGCAAGACTGGTACCCACCGGCGACCTGATTACGATTCCCGCAGCGTCGTTCGTCACCTTGACTCAATCCTTAGGTGGCACATTCACCGTTGTGATCGAAGGCAATATGGCGCGCATCGCGGGCCTGGATGCAGATGCCCTCGGCCTGCCACTAGAAATACTCGAATTCGAAACCGAAGGTGACAACCGTGACGTGGCAGAGGCACATGTGTGGCAAGCCTTGCGTAGCGTTTACGACCCGGAAATTCCGGTCAACATTGCCGACCTGGGGCTGATCTATGCGGTTCAAGTCAGTGGCACAGAGGTAACAATCGACATGACCCTGACAGCACCGGGCTGCGGCATGGGTCCGGTATTGGTAGAAGAGGTAAAAGAACGCGTTGCCATGGTGCCCAATGTCAGCAGCGTGACCGTGGAACTCGTCTTCGACCCACCCTGGTCGAGGGAGATGATGTCAGAAGAAGCGCAACTGGAACTCGGCGTCTATTAATTGATGGAGCTAGCGGAACTTAAAGAAACCTTCGATTTTTTTGATGACTGGGAAGACAAATACAGGTTCATCATCGATCTCGGCAAGGAACTAACGGATATTGACGACGCTGAGAAAATTGAAGCAAACCTAATACGTGGCTGCCAGAGCCAGGTCTGGCTTACCCACCGCCTGCTACCCGACGGTCGTTTGGAATTTTCCCTCGATAGCGATGCATTCATTGTGCGGGGGCTCATCAGCATCGTTTTATCTGTCTACAATGAGCGTCTGCCTGACGACATTCTGGCCTTCGATATCGAGGAATTTTTTAGCCAGCTACAGCTTTTGCAACATTTATCCCCAACCCGGGGCAATGGCCTGCGGGCCGTGATCAAACGTATTAGAAACATCGCCCACAATCACTCCTGAGCAGCACGGGCACGCTCATTCCTCAACTATGATGTTGATCACAAAAAGGCTACTCCCGAGCTGAATTCGACGCGGTTTTCGGGCCTGGTTAACAGAAAGATCGTTTACGGTTCACAACAATCTGTCTCAGAGATATTGGGAATATAGAGTGGGAAGTCACTTGACGGATTTTAGGGACAATCTGAAAGGCAGACTATCAGGCCGTTACCATGGCGCCGTGCGCTATACAGACAAGGATCATGTGTCGTGGCTGAAGTAGTCGAATCATCAGATACTCAGTTGGCACCGGATAGCCGCTATCTGGAAGAACGCCAGGAGATCATTACCTGCCTGAAAGAACTCCGCGACCAGCGTTGCGACCTCACGCTGCGCGCGGAAGGCCAGACGGAAACGTTCAATTGCAAATTGCTTGATGTCTCCGGTCACGATTTCCTCATTGAAGACATTTCACCGCGCTCAGGTATTGGCGCCATTCGCGACGCAAAAAGCTTTTCCATTTCGGCTCGAAACAACGGTAGTTTTGTTTACATCGAAGAAAGCCGCATCAACAAATGGGACCAAGAGCGCGGCATACCCTTTTTCTACATAAAACTGCCAGAAAGATTGTTGTATCAGCAGCGCCGCAAGACCGCACGCTTTCGTGTACCCCTTCGAGTCAGTGCTTCCGGTGCCAGTATTACCCTGTTTGATGAGACTGAACTGGTCGGTCGCGTTATTGACATATCCGCTGGCGGTTGTCGCGCTGATTTTCAGCTACCCTCTCCCTGGACTGTAAAAGCCGACCAGCAGTTTCCGGATTGCGCCATTACGATTCCCAAACTATTGGAAATTCACAGCGAAGTCATCGTCCGTCACTTCCACGAAAACAAGCACAGTAAAACATTGGTCTGCGGATTCGAATTGACTAAAATGCACGTGACAGACCGTCGTCGTCTGGAACATTTTATCCAGACCATCGCTAGATCAGCAGAGCCTTCCTAACCCTGCGCTTTTCTCCAGCGCTGATAGCGGCGCCAATCGGTCGGCCGATCTACATCCCAGATCCTGGCCAGTTGCGCCACTTCCAAACCCTGCTCGTTTGCTCGCCGCAATGTCTGCTCACAGACACGCTCACTACTCCACTGAATATCTTGGAATAAACCGAGACACGGCTGACGTAAGCCGACCAACCCATAACCACCATCTTCAGCCGGTCCAAGCACGACTGGCGCCTGCTGCAACGCCGCGAAAGCGCTGCAAACGTAGTGCGCATCGATGTCTGGACAATCGGTACCGACCAAACAGGCAGCCGATGCGCCCTCGCTCAGTAAGTGGCTGAGAGCATTGTGCATTCTCTCGCCAAGGTCCTGTCCTTGCTGGCGATAGCATGGGAGCCCGTATTCAGCAGCCCAGGCCTGGGTGCTTTCGTCGACTTCGGAGACCCACAAAGACACTTCAACATCTCCCACCTGACACAGACGAGACAGCGTGCCGCGCACCAGTTCGATATGTGCCTGTAACGCCCCCGCACTGCCAAGCGCAGGCACGAGTCGCGTTTTGCACTGATGCAAAATCGGCGCGCGCGCCACAATGGCCAGCGCCCGGGTACTAATACTGCGACCTGTAATATTGCCTCACCAGCGTTTCTGGCTTGGCGCCGAAGAAATAACGCAGACGAAAACTCCACATGGAAAACACTGTGCGCAGCACACCGCGACTACGCCACCTTCGCGGTGATGCCTCAACAAAAATGTGTGGCGCATGGAATGCGCTACCTGCGCACCGCTTGAGACGTTTGCTGATTTCAATATCCTCCATCAGTGGTTGGCGAGGAAAGCCCCCTGCCTCAACCAACAATTGCGTATGGAAAAACATGGCCTGATCGCCTGTACAAATTTTGCTCCACCGTGACCGCCAGTTCATAAAAAAGCTGATTCCGCGCAAGCCAGGCAGAACCACATCAAAACGTCCCCAACCCGGTATTTCCTGTTCGCTCAGGCTCTGCACAAAAGTCAGCGCCTCCTCGCTCGGCCGGGTATCTGCGTGCAATACCCACACCCAGGGTGTGACAATATTTTTCAGAGCAAGTGCAATTTGGCCCCCTCGGGAGGGCTGCGCGGCGAGATAAACCGCGTCTTCACCCACCACCGCCACCGTGCTCGCCGCATCAGCACCATCGACCACCACTATGGGTAATCGCCAGGCATGCAACAGTGGTAACAGCCCGGCAAGGGCGTCATCGTCATTTACTACCGGCACCACCACCGTCAGTTTTTGTTGCATGAGAGTCTGCGTTACGCGATGACTTCCGCCGCCAGTGTCTCAATACCCTCTGTAATATTCTCACCGAACACCTGAGTGGGTAGCACCAGACGATGCGCGCCTGCCTCAGCCATCTCGGCGACGGCATCGGCACCACCTTGGCCTGTCCACATGCAGGATATTTCGATCTCGCTCATATCGCGGCCATGTGTCTCACAAGCATCAGCAAGCGAGCGCAATCCCGCAGCCAGGTCCTGCGCATTGGTGACCGGTGCAAACCAACCCTGACCAAACCGCGCCACACGTTCGAAAGCTTTGCCTTTATCACCACCAATGACCACCGCAAGCTCAGGCGCACACGGGTAACTGGAAAAGCCCTGCCAATTTACGAATTCGCTGCTGTGATCTTGCACGCCGCCTGCCCACAGTTCTTTCATCGCGCTAAGATAGTCATCAAAGCGAGCGCCTCGCTTCTCAAATGGCACCCCCAGGGCTGCAAATTCTTCCCGCAGCCAGCCAATGCCCAAACCCAGCAAAAGCCTGCCCTGAGAAACAAAATCCAAGCTGGCCGCCTGTTTCGCCAGATACAGCGGGTTCGTCTGCGGCAAAATGTTGACGCCGGTACCCAGCTTCAAAGTGCTGGTTTGAGCCGCAATATGCGCAAGTGCAATCAGCGGATCGACAAAGTTTGTATCCGGCTTAGCGCCCATCTTGCCGTTTTCGCTGTAGGGATACCTAAATTCGTAATCGATCGGGATGATGACATGCTCGAAGGTCCACACGGATTCGTATCCGCAAGATTCTGCGTGCTGTGCCAACCCGGTCATCTGCTGAATCGACGTGACCCCGATATTTACGGGTATTAAGCCAAATTTCATTTCTCTGTCCGCCCATTGTAAAAGATGCATTGTGCCTAACCGGCGCCGAGAGCAAAAGAGAACTAGACGCGTTCCAAATTCATATTTGCCGCTTGGCAAGATACACATTCGAAAGCGGCCACTATCCCAGGATTCATATTACGTCGCTGGTCGAGTGATTTAGGTTCTCAGCTAGCAACCGCTGCCAATAAAATGAAACACCAATCGGCAAATTCGAAACTTTGCGGTCAAACACTAGCTGGTGATCACGTCGCAAACTCTCACGCCCGTATAGGCAGCCTGCTCTGCATCCCATATGCGTACTTCCCTGCAGGAGTGGGCCTGTTCACTGGGCGCATCAAAAAACAGTAGTTCTGCAGGTCTGCTCTCGGTCGTCTCCTCGACGACAGGGCAACGGAGTTGCAGCGGACACATGCGCGGTTGCGCCTGGGCTTCGGCAATTGTCTGACATAGCGTTTTGGGCAAGCCGTCCACACACTGACAGGCGCAAACGGCGAAGTGCGGCTGCGCAACCAACATAATGATTAATTTCAACATAAAAGATGCTCACGGGTGAAAACTGCAATCGTGAACAAAACCTCGATGGCCGGATACGCGTCGAGAGATAGATAGGCTGTGCGCAGAAGCCATGGCATATGTACGTTTAAAGCTTGCCCCCGACATGGCCTTTCCATGTTAAGTTTCGCGCCATATCGAATTGTCAGCTTTACAGGGGAAGAATTTGTACGCGGAATATCGAGAAGTCTGGAACGAACTGATAGCCCCGGGGGCAGAGTTTGAAATCGCCGTCGTTGATATTCTCGGTAATCCAACCCGTACCTATGCCAATGCACCCGCCAACCTGCGAGATGTGTTTTTGAGTACGGCGCAATATGGCGATCGTGACTACCTGGTTTATGAAGACGAGCGCCTGAGCTACAGCGAAGCGCACGCGCAAGTTCGTAGTATCGCTGCATGGTTCGTAAGCCAGGGCGTTGAAGCCGGTGATCGCGTCGCCATTGCCATGCGCAACTATCCGGAGTGGTTGCTGGCCTACTGGGCCACCCTGTCAGTCGGGGCGGCTGTGGTCGGCATGAATGCCTGGTGGACAAAGCCAGAGATGATGTATGCGATCAAGGATTCCAAGCCCAGGGTAATCGTCGTTGACACCGAACGCCTGGCCCGTCTGGATCTGGCAAGCGAAGCGTTTGCACAGATCAACGTAGTGGGTGTACGTCTACCACAAGACCTTGAGGGTGTCACGCCATGGCGTACCCTGCTGGAACATCCTGGCACGCTGCCAGACATCAGCATCGACCCGGACGACGACGCCTGCATCTTCTACACCTCCGGCACCACCGGCAACCCCAAAGGTGCACAATTGACCCACCGCGGTTGTGTCAGCAATATTTGGTCACTGATGTTTTCCGGGCGCGTGTTACGAGTATTGGCAGAACGTCAGGGGCTTGTCGACGCCAACGCAGAAATCCCGATACCAGCTTCGTTGGTCACCACCCCGCTATTCCATGTCACCGCCAATAACTGTGTCGCCCACGGCACAACTCTGGCAGGCGGCAAACTCGTACACATGTACAAATGGGACGCCGGTGCCGCACTGAAAATTATTGAGGACGAGCAGATCAACGCACTTACCGGCGTGCCTTTGATGGCTCGCGAATTAATCACCCACCCGGAGTTTGCCAACACTGACACTTCCAGCCTGCTAAGCCTGGGCGGCGGCGGTGCACAGTTGCAACCTGATCTGGTCGGCAAAATCGATGAGAGTGTGCCAACCGCGCGCCCCAACACAGGCTACGGCATGACGGAAACCTGTGGCATTATCACTTCAATCAGTGGTGACTTTTTTATCGACAAACCAGACAGTTGCGGCCCGGCGATGCCTTGTTATGAAACCAGAATCATCGACCCGGATGGCAACGAAGTCGCCCAAGGTGAAACTGGCGAACTTTTAGTGCGCGGCGCCCAGGTTATTCGTGGCTACATCAATCGACCCGAGGCAACCGCAGAGTCAATCGAGTCGGGCTGGCTATACACCGGTGACGTTGCCCGCGAAGATGAACATGGTTTCCTCTTCATCGTCGACCGTCTCAAGGACATGGTCTTGCGCGGTGGCGAGAATATTTATTGCGCAGAGGTAGAAAGCGCCCTGTTTGAACATCCAGCAGTAGCCGAGTGTTCGGTGTTTGGTATTCCAGATGACCGACTTGGTGAAGAAGTGGGCGTGGCTATTTACCTGAAAGCAGACAACCCGGTCAGCGCGGACGAACTCCGCGAACATTGCCGCGCTTTAATCGCCTCACCAAAAATACCCCGCTACATATGGTTCACAGACGATCCGTTACCCAGAAATGCAGCTGGCAAGTTTCTCAAACGTGAACTGCGCGACACGCTGCCTCTCAGCGAAGCCAGCTAGATAAGCCTCAAGTCAACAGGTCGGCAAACTGCTCGCGAAGCAGATTCTTCTGCACCTTGCCCATGGCATTGCGCGGCAGTTCAGCCACGTTAACCACAGCTTTCGGTTGCTTGAAGCGGGCCAGCTGCCCTTCGAGTTGGGCATCGATCAGGGCCAGGTCTACATCTGCCTGAGTCGGAACAACCACCGCCACAACGGCTTCGCCAAAGTCTGCATGCGGCACACCGATTACTGCGCTTTCGCTGATCGCAGGCATGTCATCGAGCAAGCGTTCAACTTCTTTCGGGTAAACATTGAAGCCGCCGGTAATGACCATATCTTTCGCCCGTCCGACGATTGCAACCCGGCCTTCGGCATCGACTGTGCCCAAGTCACCGGTGATGAAAAATCCATCGCCACGGATCTCTTCCCTGGTCTTTTCCGGCATGCGCCAGTAACCACCAAACACACTGGGGCCCCGCACTTCGATGCTACCGATCTGGTCTACACCCAGATCATTCCCCTGGTCATCTGCGATACGTAACTCCAGCCCTGGCAAGGCAAAACCCACAGTGGCTGGCACCCGCTCACCATGCAACGGGTTACTGGTGTTGACGATGGTTTCGCTCATGCCGTAACGTTCGAGGATGCGATGGCCGGTGCGTTCTTCAAATGCGCTGAACACCTGTTCGGTCAACGGTGCAGACCCGCAAATAAACAGGCGCATGTTTTCCGCCGCGGACTTTGAAAACTCAGATTCGGACAGCAACCGGCTATAGAAAGTAGGCACACCCATCATCACTGTGCAGCGCGGCAACACCTGCATGACATCTGCCGCATTGAATTTACCCAGCCAATGCATGGGCGTACCTCTAAGGAGCGCGCAATGGCTGGCAATAAAGAGCCCATGGACATGGAAAATAGGCAATGCATGCAACAACACATCATCATCTCGCCAATCCCAGGCTTCACATAGCGCGTGAGCGTTGCTGGACAAATTGCGGTGACTTAACATGGCACCTTTGGAGCGACCCGTGGTACCAGACGTATAGACGATCGCAGCAAGGTCGTCTGGATCGCGTTCAACTATATGGGTTGCCAGCGCGCCATCGTCGCGAACCCTATCGTTCACAGCCTGCATCCAGGTTCCCCCGCCATCGGCATCCAGGGTGTAGCTGGTCACGTCTCCACGCCGCTGACTGCTGAAAAACAGCACGGGCTCGGCATCAGCGACAAAGTAGTCCAGTTCTGCCGGTGTATAGGCGGTGTTCAACGGCACATATACGCCACCCACACAGAGCGTCGCCAGGTACAGACACAAGCTTTCTGCTGATTTCTCAACTTGAACGACAACTCTGGCGCCGGGCTCTACGCCTTCTTCTACCAGCAGTTGCGCCATTCGAGCCACCATGTCACGAACTAATTCATATGACCAGACACTGCCATCCACCAAGCGCAGGCAATCTCCTGCGGCATTAGTTTGAAATGCACCTTCAAGCTCGGCGTAAAAATTTGTCATCTTTCTCCTTCTAACATCTTCTGGCATCTCCGTATAAGTCACTGAGAAACCATCAATAACTATTTGATTTACGGAACTTTAGCCGTTGCCTAAGATTAAAGTATCTGTTAGTTTGCCGATCAAATTAAGCCCTGCCGGGTTAGGGGAAGGCATGGCGCTAGGTCAGTCGTTAGTTCAAAGGCTAATTCAATAGAACTCGCAGACCAAGATGGCCGAATTACCATCACTCTAGATTCCCATAACAATGATAACAATTGGGAAATTCAAGCCGCCGCACAGGCGGCTTTTTGTTTCTACAGCACAATCCCTTAGAATGCCAAACCATGACATCAGAACGCTACCTTATCCCGCAAATAAACAAGCCCCTGGCGGCAGAGATCACTCTGCCCGGCAGCAAGTCTATAGCCTTGCGCCAGTTGGCGATCGCTGCGCTGACGAACGGGGAAACGCGTATCAGCGGCATCCCCGCCTGTGACGATGTAGACGCTATGCGAGAGTGCATAGAGACACTCGGGGCAACGGTAACCACGAGTGGCGAATGGGTCGTGGTGCAAGGTCCTGTCGACTTCACCGAGGATGTCACGCTGGACGCCCGCATGAGTGGCGCATCGACCCGGCTATTGCTCGGCATCGCTGCGCTGCGCAAGGGTTCCACCACCATAGATGGTCACCCATCTTTACGCGCCAGAACCAATGCGCCTTTGTTAGATGTGTTCACCGCTTACGGATGCCAGATCGAATCGGACGGTGGCTGTTTGCCTGTGACCATTCAAGGGCCCTTCAGACCACCGGCAACTCTGGTCATCGATGGATCGCTGTCCAGCCAATATGTCACTGCACTGCTGCTTTGCGCACCTCGCTATGCAGTAACTTCGGTGCAGACCATCACGATCAGCGGAGATCCAGTATCAAAGCCCTATATCGATATTACGCTTAACGAAATGGCAAAACGCGGTGTCCAGGGCACATGGATCGATGCCCAGCAACTGAATGTTGAAATTAAGCCTTACCAGCCCGGTGCGGTGCAGGTGGAGGGCGACGCAACGGCCGCGACCTATTTCGCTGGCCTGGTAACCTTGCATGGCGGCCAATTGGAACTGACCAATCTCGGCGCAAGCACCCGGCAAGGCGACTATAAATTCTTTGAGATTATGGAAACCTTAGGCGCCACGGTCGAGCGAAAGCCTGAATCCACGCGCATTCAGGGTCCGCGACAGATAAAAGCGCTGCCCGTTACAGACATGAATGAGATGCCCGATGCTGCGTTGACGTTGATCGCCATGGCCCCGTTACTGCCACAAACAACAAAAATCACTGGTTTGAGTTCCCTGCACCACAAAGAGTGCGACCGATTGGAATGCCCGGCTGCAGAATTTCGCCAGCTCGGCATACAGGCCACCACGCAGACCGATGCAATCGAG
>SMVB01069517.1_pt1 | contig 43133 bp, 39 predicted proteins | sample 2456461 | NCBI WGS metagenome assembly SMVB01 (sample SAMN11095934, study PRJNA526329) | marine sediment metagenome | biome: Marine sediment; feature: Surficial sediment; material: Deep marine sediment; isolation source: Hadal surficial sediment | place: Pacific Ocean | collected 2014-05 | depth...
GATACCTTTCGCCTGTTGAAACACCGTGCCGGCTGCGGCGACCTGTCCCGTGGATCGGTCCAGTGTGCCGCCGATCAATGGCGCACGTTCAATGACGAGCACGCGGGCGCGTTGCGCGGCAAACAGTGCAGTCGGCAGGCCGGCCGTTCCGCCGCCCACTACGATCACGTCCCATCGTGTGGCAGCCAGAGCGCGCCGCATACCGACGGGCGCCAGCGCCAGACCCAGCAGCGTGCCACCGCCGGCGATAAAGTCACGCCGGTTTGTGCTGCCTTGCTTTCTGGTCCGTGGCATGCGGCGTATCCTAACCGATGAAAAAGGTACCGGGTTTATTCAGGTAATAAGACGGCGGTTCGGCCCCATTAGCCATCAGCCTGCCAGCTCAGCCGCAAACGCATCAAAAGTCCGCAACGGATGGCCGACTGCATCGGCCGATGCCGCAATCGCATCCGCATCGGCGACACCGCCGTTCATCTGCTGGCCCAAAAACATCTTCTTTAACGAATCGAGTAACCAGGGTGGCAGGAAGGCTTCGACCGGCTTGGCCCATTGATCGACATCATCGCCGCCATAATGAACTTCGCGACCGAAGTGTTTGGCATAAACTTCGGCAGCCCCGGGCCCATTGATGGTGTCGGGTCCGTGCAGATGATAGTCGGCGCCTGCGTGACCGTCTTCAGTCAGAACGCGCACCGCGCAGTCGGCGATGTCGCGGGTGTCGATCCGATTATTGCCAATCGATCCGATCGGCATGGCATAGACGCCGTGTTCCTTGATGACCGGGACGACGGACAGGTCCGTTTGCATAAAAAAGTTGGGCCGCAGAAATGTGTACTCGGCACCGCTGTTACGGATCGCATCCTCGATGGGCAGCTTGGCGCGATAGTGCGGGATGGCAGGTTCCTTGGCGGGATTGCCGACGGAAAGGAAAACAATACGCTGCACGCCGGCGGCGGTGGCCGCTTGCACGGCAGCAAGGCCGCGGGCGGTTTCCGTTTCGCCATTGGAGGTGATCAAAAACAGCCTGTCGACGCCGGCACAGGCAGTCTCCAGGCCGCTGCCGGTTTCCAGATCGCCGATGACGCCATCGACGCCGTCAGGCAACGCGGCGAGATTTTCTTCCGAGCGACTCAAAGCACGCACCGACTCACCTTTTGCGAGCAGGCCGGCAACTGTTGGGCGCCCGACATTGCCGGTGGCGCCGATGACGAGAATAGTCATAGTACTGGGAGTCCTTTATGCGGTGAGCAAAGATTGTATACGGAGAAAAAGATGCCAAGTTTAATTTAAAGATAACAGGAGCCGAACGAATTGTCCTTAGTGGGAGCGGTTTTTGTGGGAGTGGCTTTAGCCGCGATCTTCGCCAGGGCATCGCGGCTAAAGCCGCTCCCACTAAGGCCTTAAATGCGGTTCGACCCACTGGTGTTCCACAAACTGTCCAGACGCCATGGATCGGGCACCTCTGTCTGAGACTGTGGCCCGCAGGGACGCGGGCCACAAGCCTACAGGGACGTATTCACGGCGGGTCTCAGACAGAGTGCCGATTCATGTCGGCCCGGCTACGGTCTGTACGCACCCCTTGCCACTATTGCAATTTAAGTGCTACTACTCAGAGTGTGTGGGACACCCGTGGGTTCGACCCCTTTTATCGCGCATCAGTTCAGGTGCGGCCCCCGGTGACAACTCGTGCAACCGCCTTTGGGATTTTCCATTATCTCAACCCGGTTGCCGTCGGGGTCCAGCATAAATCCCATATAAGGGGCACCGCGGCCGGGCCGGGCGGGCGGACCCTGCCATGTTGCGCCTGCCTTTCTGGATTTGTCGTAATACCGATCTACATCATCGACAAACATCCCCAGATGGGAAAAGCCGATCGATGGGACTCCCTCTCGCTCCCGTTTCACCTGCATGAGCTCGATTATGGGTTCTCCGTCACCCGTAGTGATAAACGCACTGGATGCGATGTCTCCGAATTCCTGGTAGCGGATCACCTTGAAACCCAGCTGGTCGCGATAAAACTCGACCGAGGTGTCCAGGTCCCTGACATTCAGCCCTATGTGGAAAAACCTTCCTCTACCCTCCTCGATGGGGAAAGGCGGAAAGTAGATCGGGGGCCTCGAGCGTTGACTCTGCTGATCCTGCCCGTCCGCAACGGGCTGTTGTGCATGGGCCGAGTCTATCGGTAACCAGTCGGCCGCGGACACGGTCGGCCGCAATCTCACCGCGATATCAGTCGCCAGCAGGCAAGCCAGAATTATCATGCCGATAGCGGTCCATTTAGATCGTCTCTGGATATTCATTAAATTAGCCTCCTTATTAATGCCTCGCCGGATAAAAGGGCTCGAACCGCGTTTAAGGCCTTAGTGGGAGATGGCTTTAGCCGCGAATCCTTGGCGAAGATCGCGGCCAAAGCCGCGCCCACAAACGACCCCTTTTATCTTCTTCCTACACCCTGCTGGTCCCCGACGCGCACCACCGCACCGTCGCGAACCTCGACTTCCAGTGCAAAGCGACTGTGAACGTAGGCGCCGTTTGCGCCAATCAGGTTCCCGATCACTTGCTTTGCTGCCACATCGATAATTTCGCCGGTTTCCGGATAAAGATACTCGCCATCGATGCTCGACATGATCCAGCCCGGCTGACCGACGATGCCGGTTTCTCCATAAAGGAACTTGCCATCCGCATTTTGCTCGCGTCCGTCGTGTGTGTCGATGTACTGCTTCCACACGGGTGGAGCGTCGGGCAAACCGCGGATATCGAACACACGCATGCCCGAATTCATCTGGTCGACCACCCAGACTTCTGTTTCGTCTGCCGTTATTGAAATGCCGTGACTGACATTGGCCTTGCGCTTGGGCTTTGCGCTCTTTTCGACGGGCGCGCGCGCCGTGTACAACACTTTGCCGCTGGCGACGTCGCCCACCTGAAAACCGATCAGGTTATTGACGTTGGCAAAGACCAGGGTCGCTGCGCCATTGATGGTTATCGGCCGGATATGCGCCGCGAACGGCCCGATCTTCGCCAGCACCGCGCCCGTGCGCGTGTCGGCAACGCGGATAAAGGGTTCGAAGTTATGGTTACCCCAGCCGCCGAATGCGGTCATGAACACCCGCGAGCCATCCAGCGTCACCACCGTGTTATGCGTGTAAGGCGCAACGGTGATGCGTTGCTCCGGCAGCTCCTCACCGGTGGCGCCATCGATGGTGTAGAAAAAAGGCGTGGTTGCGAGTTCGCCGGACGGCATGAAGAGTTTGCTGCCGTCGGGTGTCACAGCGCCACGATCCACCGACGACGGGTAGGCGCGATTCCACAGCACCCGGTCGGTCGCCATGTCGAGTGCCAGGACATAACCGGACATTGGGCCGCCGGGCCGCAGATCCTTGTAACGACCGTAGTGCGAAATGTAGAGCGTATGGGTAGCGGCACTGGCCGTGATGCCGCGGATATGAAACACCGGCGTGGTTCCGTCCGGCGCATCCAGCGGGATTACTTTGACCAGCGCATGGCCGTTATCAATATCGAAAACTTCGATGGAGGGCGCCAGGGTCCGAAAACCATCGCGATCCCTGGGGGCGCGCGCGACGTAGAGAAAACTCTGCTCGGCTGCCGGCACCACATCTGCGACCAGCAACACCAGCAGGAAAAACACAGCTTGTTGCAACTTTTTTAAAACGATTAGCATGTGATTTGCCCCAAAAATAAACCCGGTACCTTTTCTTGTCTATTCGGGTCGCGGTACCGGGTACTTCTTGAACATTTCGCTGACCACGGCCGGCACGACGTACTGGAGGTTTTCCCGAGTCTTGTCCGTCACGCGTCCGATCGCCGCAGCCTCCCAGACCAGCTGATTACGCTTGCGGTCGATGATGTCGATGGCGACCGTGCCTTCCGTCGTCTGCGTCACGGTGGTCGTGGATACGCTCATGCTGTAGCCGCCCCAGGTACCGTAGCCTCCGCGCCCGCGGTGAACCGTCGCGCTGCTCGACGGCTGACTGCTCGACCGGATCTTCTGCTGCGTCGACACGACGAAGTCGATCAGCAGGTCCGGGTCCGGAGCGGCTCGTTGCATGCCGCGAGCGTTGAGCTCGGCCTCCGTCGCGTTGATCAGGAAACCGCTGAGAATGGCCTGCACGCCGGCTCGATCGGTCGAGAGAGGGCTCACGAAGCCGTAGGTCTTATAGGCCGAAAAATCGGCGGTGGGGTCCTGGTTCGCGATGATCGTCGGGCCGCTGGCGCAGGCAGCCAGCAGTAGTGTCAGCGAAAGAACACCGGCGACGAGAGCAATTCGATGGCACATGAGCTTTCCTCGGAAACTGAACATATATTCTACGATTCGTGGCGACGATCGAGACCTGAATTTTCGCATATGGCAGGAAATGGTGCCGGGTTTATTTTTTGGCAGAGTATTCGCCCGCATACCAACTTTGGTAAGCTGAAAATAAACCCGGTACCTTTATCAAGCTGGAGCCGCCATCGACATCTACACCGTCACCATCGCCGTCAGTGTCCTGGTTTTTGTTCTCATTGGCAGCTACGCGGGCAAAAACGTCAGGCAACTCGATGATTACTTCGTTGCCGGGCGCCGCGCGCCCACTTTGCTGATCGTAGGCACTCTCGTCGCCAGTATGTTCAGCACCTCGATCTTCATGGGCGAGGCCGGCTTTACCTATGACGGCCAGATGGGGCCGTATATTCTGTTTCCCGGCATCGCCGTCGTGGGGTATGTCTACGGGTCGCTGTTGTTCGGCACCTATCTCCGTCGCAGCTGCGCACCCACGGTGGCGGATTTTCTCGGCCGTCGTTTTAACAGTCACCGGGTGCAGCAGGCAGCGGGGATCACAATCATTCTCGGCCTGGGAGGCTACCTGCTGGTGGTGACCCAGGGCGCAGCCATGTTGTTGTCTGGCGTCACGGACTTAAGTTACTTCCAGGCTATTGTTCTTGCGTGGCTCAGTTACACGTTGTTTACGATGTACGCCGGGTCCAAGGGCGTCATCATTACCGATACCCTGATGTTCCTGCTGTTCACGGGCGCGACGGTGTTTTTCGTGTTCTACATCGTGGGGGACCTGGGCGGCGTTGCCACGGTGATCGAGAATCTCGCGCGTCTGGAAAGCAAACCCGATATCGCATCCTGGCACGGTGTGATCGGCCCGGGCACCGAGTGGCCGACCGGCATGGATTACCTGATCTGGGCGCTGATTGTCGATATGGCCTGGGGGGTCGTCTATGCGGTCGGGCCCTGGCAGGCCAGCCGCCACCTGATGGCGAAGAACGAACACGTGGTGGTCAGAGCTTCCATCTACGCCTGCTTCGCCGTGATCTTCATGCAGATCCTGATTTATGGCGCCGGGGGGGTGATCAACCTCGCCAATCCGGATATCTCGCAGTCCGAGACGGTCATGATCTGGGCCGCCCGGAACCTGGTGCCGGAATTTCTGGGCGCCGTGTTGCTGGCCGGCATTGTCGCGGCTGCCCTGTCGTCGGCCTCGACGTTCCTGTCGCTGGTCGGCTTCAGCGTCAGTAACGACATCATCCGCCGCGACATGCCACTGACATTGAAGACGTCCAGGTGGCTGATGCTGGCGACCGGGTTGGTGGTGCTGGTCGCCAGCTTTTTCTTTCCGCCCAGAATATTCTGGCTCATGTTATTTATCGGCACCGTGTTCGCGTCTTCCTGGGGCCCGGTTGCCTTCATGAGTATCTGGAGCAAGCGGATTACCGCAGCGGCGGCCTTCTGGGGCATTGTGACCGGCTTTGTCTTCAACGTGGTCCCGGCCGCGCTCGAGTACCTGGGCCTGATCAGCCTGCCGTCTTATTTCAATCCCGCCCTGATCGGCGCCGTGGTGAGCCTCGTGACCATCCTCGTGGTGTCCCGCCTCGGGCGGGTGACCCGCGCGGAGCAGGTCTACCGGATGCGTCTGCACCAGACCCCGGCAGCCGATCGGAATGCCGCGCGGACCCGGGTCACCCTGATCGCACCGGTCTTGCTGGTCCTGTACGGTTGCGTGATGCCGGTGTTACTGATCAAGTTCTACGTCGTCCCCTACCAGACCGGTGCCGGGCGCCTGCTGGCCGACGGTTCGATCGACTGGTGGACCGGTGAAACCCTGCTCGCTTTGGCGTCGGCGGTGCTTTACATCCCGTTGGGGCTGATTTCGGCTGCCGTCATCAGGCGCCGATACCAGCCACTGGCGTGAAAAAGCTGCCGGGTTTATTTTCCGCACATGGGTAAGAAGAACCCCCGAGCCCTCCTGCACATCGAAATCGCCACGCACTGCGTGCCCGACCTTTCTACCTGTATCCCGGTTTATCGCGACCTGCTTGACTACCGACTCGTCGATGAGGGCCGCCTGCCCGAACCCCTGACGACAGCCTGGTCCACCCCCAACATGACCGGCATGCCGTTTGCGTTGCTGCAACCCGCCAGTGGCGCCGAGGTGTATTTGCGCTTTATCGAAACCGGCAATGTCGGCGGTTACTGGCCGCCCGTTACCCAGGGCTGGATCGCCACCGAGATGCTGTGCACGGATCCGGACGCGGTGCTGGAAAAACTCCGGGGGGATTACCCAGGGAAAAACGACGGCACGACGTTCACGCACATCGGCGGCCCCGCGGACCTGTACCCGTCGCCAAAGTCCGCACGCGCACTGCAGATGGCGGGCCCCGCCGGTGAGTTGATGTATTTCACGCGTCTCCTGCCGGGCGGCAGTCGCTTCGGCTTACACGGCGCGAAGAGCTTCGTCGACCGGCCGTTCATCATGGTGGTCGGTAGCCTGTCGATGGCGGACAACCAGGCGTTCTATGGCGACGTGCTGGGCCTCAAGATCTGGGAGCAGGAGCCGTTTCGCATCGGCCAGATGTCGCGCGTGGTGGGATTGCCGCCCGCGACCACGTACCCGATATCACTGGCGCGCATCCCCGGGCGCCGTTTCCTGCTCGAACTGGAAGAATTGCCCTCTTATATAAAGCGTCGCACGGTCCCGGACGGCCAGCTCCCCGAGGGCCTCGCGATGGTCAGTTTCACGTCGGCACCGCTGAGCGAGCTGAACCTCGACTACCGCGCCGAACCGCGAGCCATCGACCTGCCGCCCTACAACGGCCGCAAGGTTGCCGTCATCGAAGGCCCGGCCGGGGAGTGGCTGGAGCTGATCGATTAATTAAATTGGGGTCGAGCCCACTGCTAATGTCCCACAACAGTTGCTCCATCGTCGGCTAGCTAAGTTTGTGGGACGGCACTGGGTCGAACCGAGTTTTACCGACCCCATTAATCGACCGCATTTGAATCCCACCAGATGGCGGCCGCGCCAAGTAATTTGCGCAAACCGCCGCAACTGGGCAAAAATCAGGTTATCGATGCATCACAAAGAACGAGGTCTCACATGCGACAGGGGCTATTAGCAATCATTCAGGGCGCAGGTCTGGCGGTATTCCTGGTCTGTTTTCTCCCGGCGTGCAGTGCCACCGAGAGCGCCGACGAGCAGGAACTCGAAATGACGATGAAGGAGCACGGGAATGACATGCCCGTGGCTTCACCGATGGTAGCCCATGAGCCTGCCCGGCCGGTCAGCGGCGCAGCGGTGGTTTACACCACGGTTGACGGTAAGGAAATACACGGCTGGCTGGCCCGGCCCGATGATGCGGCCGGCGCGTTGCCGGCGTTGATCGTCATTCACGAATGGTGGGGCCTGAACGACAATATTCGGCGTGTCGCAGAACGACTGGCGGGCGAGGGCTATGTGGCGCTTGCGGTCGATCTGCACCAGGGGAACACCGCCGCTACACCGAAAGACGCCATGCTGATGGGCCGTGTGCTGAGCGAAAACAAGGACGTTGCCCTGGTCAACCTCAAAGATGCTGTTGCGTATCTTAAGACGGACGTCGGTGCTGCACGCATCGGCGTGATCGGCTGGTGCCAGGGTGGCCGCTGGTCGATGCTGACGGCGTTGAATAACGCGGCGGACATCGACGCGACGGTGATCTATTACGGCCGGGTCACCGATGATAAGGCCGAACTGGAAGTGCTGGACATGCCGGTTCTCGGCATCTTCGCCGGCGACGATTTTATCGTGCCGCCGAAGATGGTCTATCGCTTTGCCGCGTCGATGGCGGACCTGAAGAAAGAACTCGAGTTTTATATGTACCGGGATGCATCGCACGCATTTTCGAACCCGAGTGGCACCGGCTACAACGCGGAAGCAGCCGAGGATGCCTGGGAGCATACGACGGAATTTTTGGCGAGAAATTTGCAGGGCGCGGCTGAATAGCCCTTGAAACTGTGCCGGGTTTGATTATTTGTACCTGAAACAGCCCCGGCACATTTTCCTGGGCTTAATTAGCCGCGTCACAGACCCCGCGTTTGCGCAAGAAGCGCTCGGCGTTCTTGCAGAAAATGCCTTCCAGCTGCCGGTCGGAAAGGAAGTCGGCTGATTCGTAGGCCGCGATCGCCTTGGTATATTCCAGTCCGTCTACGCCGAACATGATGCGGCTGGTCATCCCCGCTTCTGTGTATTCGCGCAATAGGCGATGAAATTTTTCACGCGAGTAGAACATCTGCAACCCGGCGAGATCGACATGCACCTTCGGAAACATGGATAGCAGATCGATCACCTCGGGATAAACGAGCGCATTGGCATGCATGATCTGTACCTTGAGTTTCGGAAACTTGATCAGCACGTTCTCCAGCAGCAGTGGATTGCCGTTCGCGATTCGAAATTCCGGGCAGCATCTATTGGCTGTCAGCGGTGGTGCCGAGTGGGTATGAAAAGCAACCGGGATGCCGAGCCGTTCGGCCATCGCGTAATAGGGTTCCATACGCGGGTCATCGAAGGGAATGCCGGCGTACTGGTTGTACATCTCGCCCATCAGCTGATACGTGCCGGACTGATACTGCGCTTCGAGCCAGTCGATATCCGGAAAGTCGCCACCGTCGGCGAAACAGTCATGGCGGAAATAGACCGGGTTCTTGCCGTCAATGCAGGGGAAGATCGGCGCCAACATTAACCGCTCCGGTTCGGCAGCAGACCAGGCGGCCAGGAAATCCTGCGGCCCGCTGGTTGCCGCCAGCACGATATTGTGTTGTTCGAGTTTCGCCAGCGCTTCGGCCATGGCCAGTTGATTTTTGGGCAGATTCGGCCCGCCATCTTCGCCACTGGGCCACGCATGGAAATGCATATCGATGAATGGTCCGTCATAGGCCTGGACCGGTGTCGCGCACAGGAGCGCCAGTATTATAAGGAGACGTTTGCTCATGGCATACCGACTATAACCGAAAAATGTACATCCGGGAAAAGGTTAATTTTCACGTCAAGCAAATACATCAGCATCTTTTCTCTTCGGCCCTATTTACTCTATCCTTATCGACAGCCCAATATTCAGGAAACGTCATGTCCGATTCGCCCGCCTCCGAAGCATTTGTCGTCAGTCCCATGCGGGATAACTGGTATCAGCGTTGTTCCTACCTGGGGTCGACCTTTGCGCTGATTACGACGGTGAGTGAAGACGGGCAGACCAATATCGGTCCTTACCAGTTGAGTTTTCCGTTCGAGGTGAATACCGGCCGCTCCTGGATGGTGATCAGTCGAAATACGTCCAATACCGCCACCAACGTATTTCGAACCCACAAGTGCGCGCTGAATTTCATCGAATATGATGCGGACCAGATCGAAACAATACTCAAGCTCGGGTATCCCGGGCAGACCACCGCGGAAAAAATGGCCTACAACTGCTTCGATTTGATCGAGAGCCCGACCCCGGGACGCGAGTCCAGCGATATTTATCCGAAGATTCTCGCGGATGCGTTTCAGATCTATGAATGCACGCTGGATATCGAGCGAATCAACGAGAATCCCATCCTGCGCGACTCACCCTCGGCCCACTTGTTGCTGAATATCGACACCATCCTGATCAAGGAGCGCTGGATGAAGAATGTGGACGGCAGCGGCGACGAGATGCCGCGGATTCCTCTGACCTACGGCTTCAGAGGCGGCAGCAGCTTCTGGTTCGGCGAAGTCCAACCGGCCTACAAGCTGCCCATTCCCGACATGGGGGCGAATCACGAGCTCGTGCACTACGAGGCCAATCGTCTGGATGACGAGGTGCAGTTCACGATGGAAGCCTGCAAGCAACTCACTGGCATACCCAATGCGTTCATTCAGCAGGTATTGCAGGGCATCGTGAATCAGGCGAAAGCCCGCGGCATCAACAATGTCAATGAAGCGTTTATTATCGAGCTTAATAAAGAGCGCGACGGCAATTGATCGAAAAAGGTGCCGGATCACTGGTGTCCCACAAACTTAGCTAGCCGACGACAGAGCCACTGTTGTGGGAGCGGCTTTAGCCGCGATTCCCCGCGGGGGTACGCTTTTCGCGGCTAAATCCGGCACCTTTCCCTATTCGATAATCACAACCGTAGCATCGATATCGCAACCCGGTGTCGCGCTGGCTTCGCCCGCGGCGTCGATCTGCAGATCAGTTGATACATCGAGCACCGCGGGATCGAGCAGATCGGAAATAGATACGCTTTCACCGTCGACCAGGATGCGCAGGACATCTGTTTCAGCGGTGATGCAGACGGCGACCGGATCGCCGGACTCCGGCTGTAGCGTCAGAATGTCAAAGTCGTTACCGACGCTGACGGCGGTCAATGTGCCCGAGACAAGGTCACCGCCGGGCGTTGCTCCGACGATAAACAGCGAGGCGCGTAGCGCTGCGGCCCCGCCGGCCGGGACGCGCAGGCCGTCGAAGCCGCCGAGGGTGCCTGCAACCAAATCAGCCTGGTCGAGTTCCGTGCCGTCACGCGCAAATACGCGCGTTTCGGCCTGCAGCTGGATTGTGATCGGGGTGTCGGTGTCGTCCGGCAAAAACTCGGTGCACTGTGCGGTGTCGCAGTCGGTTGGTGTCGGCGCCCCCTGGATCAACCCATCGGTGGTTTCCCATCCCGGGCCCACGTCGGTTTTGCGTCCGCCCAACTGACTGACGACCGAATCGAGATCGAGTATGACGTTGTCGGGTGCGCCGTCACCGGGCAGGCTCGGCAAGCCGATCACGGTCAATTGCGGGGTTTCGCTTGCCGCGATCACATCGGCCAGCGCGGCGAAGTCGATGGCCAGCCCGTCTGCGCCGAAGTGATTTGCGCCGCCGGCGAAAACGCGGACACACGTGTTGTTTGCCGCAACCGGTGCGCCCAGTGCGGCGACGAATTGCAGGTCACACAGTAATAGCGATTCCGCACCCTCATCGATGCTCTCGACGCGGCCGAACGCGCGAATGAGCCGGTTCGGCAGCACGATATCGTCCTGAAATATATCGACGAAAATAACCGGGCGAAGTTTGAGCCTTTGGTTGCCGGTCTGCACCACCTGAAACGAACGTCGCGCATCGATGTCCAGCGAGATCACCGTCGTTTCGCCGGCGGTTACCGTGAACGGGCCTTGCGGGTTCAGGTCGATCTTGCCATTGGCAGGCAAGTCGTCGAGGATTTCCTCGACATCGTCATTTGGATCTGCGAGATCGCCGAGGTCGATTAGCCGGACCTCGCTGATTTCCAGGCGGATCTTGCTGTAGTCGCCCTCGGTAATGCGCTGACTGAAGGCGAAGTCCGCCCGGTTGCGCAGCTTCAACAGGTCGAAGGTAATCGGATCGCCGTCGTAGATCACCTGTTGACCGCCAGCTCCGATCAGCAGCATGCGGGTCAGGGTGATCAGCACCTGTTCATACTGGTCGGTCGGTCCATCGGTTATCAGCACGACAACCTGTCCCGTGCCTTGCGTGTCGCCGGTCGCCGGACCGCTGCTGCCGCCGCCGCATGCAGTCAGAAAGAATGATGCGCATACAATTGCCAGGCCGATAATCGGCCGCGTGAATCCATTCATGAAGCTTTTCCCGTCCCTCGTAGAAGCTCAATTATCGCGTAACACCTCCGGGAACAATACGCCGGATTGGGTGATTTGTGATGCTGTTCTCACAATAATGGTACCGGGTCATTGCTCTCACATAAACAGAGCCCCGCACATCGTGAACGAACGCACTAGCGCGACTTTCGTGGGTACGGCCTTAGCCGCGACAGGCACACCCCGCTCCTGCGAAGTTTGCGGGGTAGTAGTGATCCGGTATCTTTTTCAGGCATAATTAATTATCACCCTTTTTTTCCGAGATCCCCGTCATGCTCAACATGGACTTGACCCAGCGCATCGTCATCTCAAGCCACACTGAAGACTGGCAGCCCAGTCCCATGGCTGGTGTATCGCGCAAGCCGCTTGCACGCGAGGACGCAGAACGCGGCCATGCGACCAGCATCGTGCGGTATGAGCCCGGCGCGAGTTTCTCCGAGCATGGCCACCCGCTCGGCGAAGAGATACTCGTGCTGGAAGGCACGTTCTCCGATCAGACGGGCGATTATCCCGCCGGGACTTATTTTCGTAATCCGGAGGGCTTTCGCCATGCACCGTTTAGTCAGGAGGGCTGTGTGCTATTGGTCAAGTTGCATCAGTTTCAGACCGGAGATGACGAGCGCGTGGTGATCGATACCCGGGCGACGCCGTGGTCGCCGGGCCACGGTGGCCTGAAAGTCATGTCCCTGCACGAGCATGCGGACGAACATGTGGCCCTGGTGCATTGGCCGGAAGGCGGGCAGTTTCAGCGCCACACCCATGTTGGAGGAGAAGAGATTTTTGTCCTCTCCGGCGAGTTCATCGACGAACACGGCCGCTACCCGGCGGGCACGTGGATTCGCAGCCCGCACATGAGCGTGCACAACCCATGGGTGGAGCAGGAGACCTTGATGTGGGTAAAGACCGGGCACCTGTCAGGATAGAAGGATATCCGGAAACGGTGTCGGGTTTACTTTCCATCGCCCGTGTGTCATTAGACGGTGTCCGAGCGCAAAATAAATCTATTATTTTTTCGGCGTTACTTTTTCCGGCAATACTGAGGGAGCTGTTGAGTGGATGCGAACTACTACGAAAACGAACAAAATGTTGCCAATTACATAAAGTTTACGCCGGCGCATGACGGCGCCTTGCTGGTCGACGTCCTCGGTGAACACCTGGAGCAGGAGTCCTCCATGCTCGAGCTGGGCATGGGTCCGGGCAAAGACTACAAGTTATTGAGTGAGCGATTTCGGGTGACCGGGTCGGATTTTTCGCGCGTGTTCCTGGAACGTTACCGGAAGCATGATAGCTCTGCGGATCTGCTCCATCTTGATGCACGGACCCTCGAAACGGATCGCACATTTGACGCGATCTTTTCTAACAAGGCGCTCATTCACATGTCGCGTGTCGAATTGCAAAAGTCGTTTGCGCGTCAGCATGCGCTGCTCAACGACCAGGGTCTGATTCTGCATTCGTTCTGGTACGGCGCGGGTGAGAGCGACTTTAATGATTTGACTCTCGTATATCACAATGAGAATGACTTGGCGGAGATGCTGGAACGTTCATTCGATATTGTTGCGCTGGAAAGGCACGCGAAGATGAGCGAGGGCGACTCGGTTTACGTTCTGGCACGGAAGAAATAGCGGAAAAGGCGCCGGGTTCCTATTCCGGGAAAAGAATCTTTCCCGGATAAAGGAGAAACGATATGGTTACCGGAGGCTGTCTGTGCGGCGAGATCCGCTACGAGATCGACGGCGAGATCACCGAAGTGAGTCATTGTCACTGTGGCATGTGCCGAAAAATGCACGGCGCGGCCTTTGCAACCTTCGGTACGGTCGAGCGCGAGCACCTGCGTTGGTTGAGTGGCGAGGAGTACATGCAAGTCTACGACTCGTCGGCCGGACTGGAAAGAGTGTTTTGCAGTCGATGCGGCTCCTCGCTGCTGTGTCGCTCGGACAAAGCGCCCGGTGTCGATTACATCGCTCTCGGCACCTTCGACGGCGATCCCGGCTTCCGGCCCGAGTATCACATCTGGGTTGGCTCAAAAGCGCCCTGGTATACCATCACCGACGATTTGCCACGATTCGAAGAATCAGACTGAATAAGCTGCGGATACCTGCTCTGAACCCCTGTAAAAGGTCAGGAATAATGAAAACGCGTACCTTCCAGTTCGCCGAATATGGCCAACCTACCGACGTCCTGCACCTCGCCGAGCAGGAACTCCCGGAACCCGGGCCTGGCCAGGCGTTGGTGAAGATCAAGGTCGTGGGTCTGAACCGTTCGGAGCTCAATTACGCGCTGGGTAGGTATGTGCCGGCCCGCGAGTTTCCCAGTTGCATCGGTCAGGAAGCCGTCGGCGAGATCGTCGCACTCGGGCCGGAGGCGCAGGAGGGGCCCCGGGCCAATGAGGCGACGCCGTTGACCGTCGGTGCGCGAGTAGCACTGTTGCCCGGTCGCGTCGACATCTGCGGGATGGGTGCGTACCGGGAAGCGGGTTTGTACGATCAGTCAGCATTGGCGCCGGTGCCCGATGACTTCAGCGATGCAGAGGGCGCGGCCTACTGGATGGGCATCCTGACGATGGGGGGTTGCCTGGAGCAGGCGGGACTGAATCCCGATAATACGCGGGGCAAGAAGGTACTGGTGACGGCCGCCACCAGCAGCATGGGCATTATTGCTTTGAAGCTGGCCAAAGCCTGGGGTGCGGAAACATTTGCGACCAGTCGCAGCGCTGAGAAGGCGAAGGAGCTGGAAGCCGTCGCCGACCATGTCATTGTCTGCGGCGACAGCGAGTCGTTAATCGCCGGCGTCAACGCTGCAACCGACAGCCAGGGCGTCGATGTTGCACTCGACCCTGTCGGCGCTGACTTCTATGAAGGTCTGGTCGCCGTGACCGCTAACGGCGGGGACATCGTCAGCTATGAATTAATCACCGGTCCCGTCGCCAAAGTCTCGCTGCCGACACTCATGATCAACGACCTGTCGATACACGGCTTTACGATCTTCCGCGTCCACAAGAATCCCGCCCTGCTCGATACCCTGATCCGTCAGGGCATGGAGTACAGCGAACAGGTGCGCCCGATCGTCTCGCGCACCTTCCCATGGGAACAGGCGCCGGCCGCGCTGGCAGAGCTGGAGGCGGCACGGCATGTCGGCAAACTTGTTTTGCTCGTTGCCTGAAAAGAAAAAGGTGTCAGACCACTGGTGTCCCACAAAGAATGTCTGGCATGAATCAAGGCTATGATGGCACGGGTATATCCAGCCTAGCGACCAGCGATGGACATGAAATCAGCATCTCCCGCACAAGCGTATTTGCGCAGCTCTTGTGGGAGCGGCTTTTAGCCGCGAAAAGCGTACCCCCGCGGGGAATCGCGGCTAAAGCCGCTCCCACAACAGTTGCTCCATCGTCGGGTAGCTAAGTTTGTGGGATAGCACTGGCGTCTGACACCTTTTTTCTTTAACGGCTAAAATCACCTCGTTTAACTGCAGGCGGAAATCTGGTGAATAACAATCAAGCCGCACCCGAGATCGAATGGCAACAACTTGCCCCCGAATCGCCCTGGGGCAAACGCGCCATGCCGCGCGGCGGATTGATGGATGGCTATTTCTACATCATCAGTGGTCGTTCCGGCATGTTCAGGATCTATTCGGACACCTGGCGCAGTCCCGATGGTGTGAATTGGGAGAAGATGTCGGACCAGACCGGTTGGGGCAAGCGCTGCTATCCGGAAGTCGAATGCGTGCAGGGTCATTTGGTCCTGACCGCAGGTCAAGGGCTGTCGACGTTTTATAATGATGTGTGGCGTTCCGCCGATCAGGGCCGCACGTGGGAGCAGGTCTGCGCTGACGCGCCCTGGAACGTGCGGGCCGGCCATCACACCTATACGATCGACGATGTCATTTACCTGTTTGGCGGTGCGCGCAACTCCTTTGACCGGATCTTCTACCCCGAGCTGTGGGTCAGTAAAGACCTCGGGGAGACCTGGGAACTGCGGGCGGAGCTGCCGGAGGACATGGGCCGGGCCGGCATGCAGGTCGTCGAGATCGACGGCACAATTTATTTCATGGGTGGCGATCACGACAAACCGGTGTTCCAGGCCAACTGGCCCGGTCGCCGGAATGACGTCTGGAAATCCGCTGACCAGGGCGAGACCTGGGAGATGCTCGGGCATGCACCCTGGGCCCCGCGCACGGGGCATCAATGCATCGCCCACAACGGCAAGGTCATTTGTATTGGCGGCCACGCGCAGGGCACGCACAAGTACAAACAGATTCTGATGCACGACATGTGGGTCTGGGATCCGAGCACCGGCATGGACAGCTGGGAACTGGCCACGGATAATGTGTGGGGCTGTGCCGATAATCCCGGCCGTGATGGCAAGAGTGACTTTATGCTGGAGGTCCGGGACGGCAAGATCTGGACCTTCGGCGGCGACCGGGAGGTGATATCCCCGTGGCCGCAGGACAACGACGTCTGGGTTGCGGATCTGCCGGGCTGACTAATGGACAACGAAAAATAAACCCGGTGCCTTGTGATCTTTTGAGGCGATAATCAGCCCATGCGAGTCGATCTGATTATTCAGCCTCATCTCCCGGCCACCGAATTCGCCGCCCTCGGTGAGTTGGCCGAGGGTTACGGCATTTCCGGCGTATGGGTATCCAATCATCTCGACGGACGCGACCCATTCGTGAATTTCGTGCCGCTGGCCGAGCGTACTCAGCGGCTGCACATGGGCCCGACGGCGCTGAGCCCGTACGAAGAGCATCCGATGCAGATGGCCAAGCTGCTGATGACGCTGAACGAGATTTCAGGCGGGCGGGCGCATGTCGCGGTCGGCGCCGGTGGCGGCACGATCGATTCGATGGGCATCAAGCCGGTGCGCATGATTCGCGCGGTGCGCGAATGTCTCGAGATCCTGCACCTCGCGGCGTCAGGCGAGCGGGTCTCCTACAAGGGCGAGATCTACCAGATGCAGGGGCTTAACACGGGTTGGGCCAAGGCCCCGAAGCCTGCGATATACGCCGCGGCCAACAAGGAGCAAATGCTTCGCATGTCGGCGCGTTATGCCGATGGCATCATGACCAGCGATTTTACGCCGGGTCGGCTGAGCTGGGCGCGGGAAGTCATCGACCCGGTTCTGGACGATGCGGGTCGCGACAAGGCGACGTTTCCACTGATCAATTTCTGGGCCTGTCACATCAAGGAGACCCATGAGGAGGCAATGGCCGAAGCGCGGCTGTACCTGATGGCACGCGGCACGATCTGGGATCCGTATATTCTCGACGTCGTCAGCGCCGAGGAAGCCGCCGTGGTCGCCAGGCATTATCCGGCCTTCGTGCGCGCTTACCGGAAATCTTCCGACATCGAGGGGCCGCCGCGGGAACTCATCGACAAAATCGTCGAGCGCGGGGTGACGGCTTGTGCCGCCAGCGAGGTCGACGGTCAAATCGATCGCTTCAAGGCGATGCGCGCGGCCGGCGCGACGGGCGTTGCACTGTGTCTGTATAACGATCCGGCGGATGCGATTCGCGTGATTGGCGAACATATCGTGCCGGCGCTGAAAGATATCTGAAAAGATACCGGGTTTATTTATCCAGCTCCCGTAGTCGAAATTCCTCCATGCCAAATGCCATCGTTACTGGCTCGAACCGAGGCATCGGCCTGCAGCTCTGTCATGCGCTGAAGGATCGCGGTTACACGGTGACGGCCCTGTGCCGGCACGCCGGTGATGCGTTGGTGAGTCCGGGCATCGATATCCATGCTGGCTATGACATCACGGATGGTGTGGCTATCGAGGCATTTGCGCGCACGGTCGAGCCCGGCACGATTGATCTGTTGATCAATAACGCCGGCATTTTGCACGGCATGTCGCTCGACGATCTGGATATCGAATCGGTACGGCAGCAATTCGAAGTCAATGCGCTGGGCCCGTTGCGCGTGACCCGGTCGTTGCTGCACGCGCTCAAGGACGGCGCCAAAATTGTGCTGCTAACGAGTCGCATGGGGTCCATCGCGGATAATGATTCGGGCGGCAGTTACGGTTACCGTATGTCGAAGGCGGCCCTGAACGCGGCAGGTATGTCGCTGGCCAGAGATCTGCGCGGGCGCGGGATTGCGGTTGCCATCCTGCATCCCGGCTACGTCAGGACCGACATGACGGGGCAATCCGGTCTGCTCGATGTCGACGAGTCCGTCGCCGGTTTGCTTGAGCGTATTGACGGGCTGAATTTGGCGAACTCCGGCAGCTTCTGGCACAGCAATGGTGAATTGCTGCCGTGGTAAAAGTGGTGCCGGGTAATTCAATTGAGGTTACGAGACACCCGTGACCCGGCACCTTTGCCAGGTACCAACCTGAGCACGCTCCGCTCTACATCACTAGTCAAATACAAAACCCCGTCCTGACCTGCGGCGATCCCCGCAGGCACATACACGGGCTCCGGCGTGCCCGGCACCACCGCCCCGATCGGTAAATTGCCGGCCAGTACGGTGGTTATTCCGGTTGCCGGATCCACCTCGATGACCTGCCGGGCACCTGCTTCAACAATGACCAGATGGCCGTTCCCGAGCATCGCCAGCCCTTCTGGTTGTTTGAGGCCGCTGGCAATCAGCGCCTTCGCACCGGTGCTGATCGTCACCCGTGACACGCTGCCCGCCAGGGCTTCTGTAACGTACAGCGCATCGGGCCCTGCCCGGATTACGCCCACCGGCCCTTGTAATTCATCGGCGATCACCTCGCGCGCCTTGCGGTCGGTGGTGCTGAGTTTGATTAACTGGCCGCTGTCGAACGAGGCAACGATCACATCGCCGGTGTCGGTCAGCACCAGACCGTAAGGTGTGTCGATGCGTCTCCATTTATGCAGGGTTTCACCGGTGCTGCGGTCGAGCATATAAACCCGCGATTTTCTGACATCGCTTAACACGATGACCTCGTTCGTGGCCGTGACATCGCTCGCGCTGGCCGGATCCATGAATTCGGCCAGATTAACGGTTGCCCAGACCTCTCCGGTTTGCGGGTCGATGTGACGAACCGCGAAATCATCGGCCACGATCAGGGTTTCTTTGCCGTCGATTGTCGTTATTGCCAGTCCGCCGGGCAAACCCAGCTTGCCGGTAACCACCGGGGTTTGCTCGCCGCTGACGGGATCGACCTTGACGATAGCGCTCCTGGCAGGTTGACTGACGTAGAGCATGTCGTCAGCGTCGATCGCGAGACTGTCGAGCGGGGGTTCTATTATGGTGATGACTTCAGCGGTTCCGGTTTCGACATTAACCCGAAACAATTTGCCGCTGTCCCAGCCAAGCGCGTAGAGCCGACCTTTCGAGTCCAGCTTGACGGCCGATAGCACGCCGAGTCCTGTGCTGACGATTGTGACCTCACCGCTGGCAAGATCGATACGCGCAATTTGTTCCAGGCCCGCAAGCGGGCCGTAGAGTTGCTGGTTGGCATCGATATCGAAACTGTTCAGATGGCCGATGCCCTTGGCAATCAGGCGGGGCGGTTGTTCGCCCGTAACGTCGATTTCGACAAAACGATCGATACCGATCTGCGCCGCATACAGGCGACCGTCGGCGGTGTAGCCGAGCGGATTAATCAGTGGCAGCTTGCTCGCCAGCACGTAGGGCTCGCCAGCGGGGCGTCGGGCGCGAATCTCGGCGCTGGGCATGGCTGTCCACGCCATCGTGCCGTCCGGCGCAAAAGCGACATCGTCGCATTCGCCGTGTGGCGCGCCCACGGCCGTGGTTACCGCGCCGGTTACAACGTTGACTCTAAAGAGACTTTGCGCCACCACACTGCAAACGTATAGCGCACCATCCGGGCCAAACCGGATACCCTTGGCGCCGTGCAGGGGGCTCCCGGCAACCAGGGTTTCTACGGAGTAGGCGGGCGGCACTGGCTGTTTTGGCGTGTTGCCTGTGCAGGCAGCGAGGATGGCGGTGAATCCGACCAGAGCGACCCGTGCTATGCGGAGGGGGGCGGCGTTGAGTGGCAATTTATCGCTCCTGATAAAGGTACAGAAAAATGGTACCGAGTTTATTTTCGGTTCATCTGAGATGTATATTCTGATTAAATGTGCACCGAAAATAAACCCGGTACCTTTTCCAGTTATAGTCGAGGAATGCCATGAAATTAGCCAAGCAAACCATCTGGATTACCGGCGCCTCTTCCGGCGTAGGCGAAGGCATGGCTACGGTTTTCCACCGCGAGGGCGCGAACCTCATTCTTTCCGGCCGCCGGGAGGCCGAACTCGAGCGCGTCGCGGCCGATTGCGCCGGTGGCCCCGGCAGGGTGACTGTCGTGCCGTTCGATATCACGGATGCGGTGGCGCGCGAGTCGGCCGCGCGACGGGTACTTGACGAATTTGAGCGCATCGACATCCTGGTCAACAACGCCGGCATCGGTCAGCGCAGCCTGGCGAAGGATACGTCTCTGGACGTGGATCGGCGCATCATGGAGGTCGATTTCTTTGCGCCGGTTGCATTGACCAAGCTGGTGTTGCCGCGAATGATCGAGCAGCAGGGCGGGCATTTGCTTGTGACCTCGTCAGTTGCCGGCAAGCATGCGGTGCCGTTGCATACCGCCTACTGCGCGGCCAAGCACGCGCTGCACGGGTACTTTGACACGCTGCGGGTTGAACACCTGAAGGACAACATAGCCGTGACACTGCTGGTGATCGCCGGGATTCGGAGCGACGTTTTCCAGCATGCGCTGATCGGGGACGGCTCCGAGTATGGGGACAGTGACTGGGGTGACGGCGCCGGCATGTCGGCGGAGGCTTGCGCGGAGCGAGTGGTGGAGGCGATCGTGGGGCGTGAGCGGGAGGTCGTGATCGGCATCGAGGCGGCCTTGCAGGCACTTGCGTTGAAGGATAAGGACCCTGAGGAGTTTATCGAGCGGATGGCGAAGATGATGGAGTGGATGTTGCAGGGGAGACGTATGCGGCAAGGAAAAGCGTAGTGCTGTTCATGGTCACCAATCGTCGGGTACGCGATGGCCGTTACGGTGACGAAGCGCGCGCGAATCACCGATTCGAGTATCAGTACGCGTATAACAACCAAGCTCATGGTCAGGACGCCTTTGAGAGCAAGGGCAAGAGAGGCTTTGAGACGGCATTGCTGGCCGAACTGTGCCGGCTTCGTGATGCAGAGGGCATCAACACGCCCAAGGTCGGCATTTATCTGCATGGCTTCAATAACGACTATCAGGACAGTATCGACGAGCTCTGGGATCTGCACCAACACCTTGCCCGGGTCACTGACAAGCCACCCGTAATCGTCGGGTTCTCATGGCCGTCTTCGGGAAAGACGGTGAGTTATCTGTCTGATCGCGATGAAGTGCGCGACTCGGTCGGGGCATTCACTCGTTTTGTTCTCGATATCAATGATCTCGCGCACCGTAATGAACAAGGCTGCTTCTCGACGACTTTCTGCATCGCGCATTCGATGGGCAGCTATTTGTTACGCAAGGGCCTGGAATATTTATCGGACAATATCGGCAGCCCGGTCGGCCGGATGTTATTCGACGAGACGGTGCTGCTGGCACCTGACATCGCGTCGAAGGACATTGAGCGGGATGGCAAAGGCCGCTACATCGCGCAGTTTTCGAGACGCGTGCATGTGTACTACTCGCCGTTTGACCGCGCCCTGAAGGCATCAAGTGCCAAGCGCTTCGGTGGCAATCGTCTCGGGCGTCACGGCGCAGACGACTACGCGAACCTGCCGGGTAACGTCGTGCTTGTGGACGCCAAAACGTATGCAAATTCCGACGCGATCGATGGCTGCACCGATCGCGTCGGCGAGCAGGTTTCGGTGCATAGTTCTCACCGCTACCACGCGGCCATCCTGAGCGACATGGTAGAGACATTGGCCAGTGTTGACCGCGACCTGATCAAGGGCCGGATGCCAATTGCGGATGATGGCGAGTCACGGCGAAATCATTACCGCCTGGTTCCGCCTGCATAGAGCAAGACCAGAAAAATCAGTCTGACTGAGCGACTCGCCTGTGTGTGTGGGAGGCGCTCCCACAAAGACAGCTCCCACAAAAAGCGGGAGCGACGAATCAGAAGGTGTCAGATTACGACCGGTATCCTGCAAACATCAGCGGCTCGATTTATGGGGGTACGGTCAATCATTCGCATCAATAGGGATGACTGGGATGCCCGCAACCTCAAAGCTGAAGCACTGCGCCAGCTCGGCTACACGCACACCAACACCAACTGGCGCAACTGGTATCTGACCTCGGCAGCGGAGCTCGACGGCAGCATCGACTACAGCAAGGAACTCGATATCAAGGCCCCCGATCTGCTGCGGGCTTTCCCGACGTCGAAGCTGATCGAAAGTTTTCGCTACCGCCTGGATGCTGAGAAAACACTGGATGTAAACATGACCATGGGATTTCGTTTACCCGACGTCGATGAAGCATTCGGCCTTGAGATTCGCCGAGGCATTGTGCAGTTTTATGAACACATGCCTGCGGCAACAGACGTTGTCCTCGAAATAGATCGTGCGACCCTGATGGGCTTGCTGCTGGGTGAGCTGGACTCCGGTGGCAAGACCGGCGTGCATCCTGATTCACCACAGGCTGCACTGGCCGCGGTGTTCGAATCCGGCGACGCTCGGTTGACAACAGGCACGCCTGAGGATTTCGCCAGATTCTTCAGCTACTTTGAACCGCCGAGTACTGAGCCGATTCCGATCACGATCCGATGACTGCGGATGATGAATTCACGAGTGGGGACGGGGTCACACTCCGCGCTCCCAGTACCTGTGATAGAGGCTTTTGGTAGCATAACTTTCAGCAACTCGGTTTGGTCGACGAGGAAAAAAATAACCATGAATACGCACTGCAAGATTCTCAGCGAAAATTGGTGTCTGACACCATGTAACCTTGGAATTTCCTGTCCTTTAGCCAAAGGCCGCAATCTTGTCGATATCCGACCCGTGCTGCCGTCGCACTAATTCAAGCTCATAATCACTCTGCAGGTTCAGCCACATTTCGGCCGACGTCCCGAAGTACCGACCGAGACGCAAAGCAGTATCCGCCGTAATCGCACGTGTTTCGTTGACAATTCCCGTGATGCGGTTGGTCGGTACATGGATATCCTTTGCCAACCGATAGGGCGTCACTTCAAGTTCTTCCAAAAAATCATGTTTCAGGATCTCACCCGGATGGACCGGCGGCCGCCTGTTTTCGTTTCGAGCCATAGTGTTATCTCCTATTTGTGGTAATCACCTGCCCAAACCTCGTACGCATTACCATTGATCCAGTCAAAGGTGATTCGGTATTGCTGGTTGATCCTGATCGACCAGCGGTTTTTATGGCTTTTCAGTTTTTCCAACCGATTCGACGGCGGGACTCTTATATCAGCCAGAGCCGTGATCGCGTTCAATCGGCGCAGCTGGCGTTCAGCCTTGCGGTGAAGGTTCTTCGGAATTGAGCGAGTGTAGTAACCGTCGAAGATGCGTTGGGTTGCTTTATCTCGCCATACCTTGATCACAGAATGATTATTCAATACGTAACTACATACGTCAAGCGTAATTAGCAGACTGGAAGCAGCGAGCGGGCAAAAATGGACCATCCCGGTTGGTGGCGGTGTTGGCTGGCTCCCGCCATACGGCCTGTTGCTTGGCACGCTTCCTTACCTGTGATTGGCCTGTCTTCCGGGGAAGCCTGTGATAGAGGCTTGTGCTAGCATAATTACCAGTAACTCGGTTCGGTCGACGAGGAAAAAAATAACCATGAATACGCACCGCAAGATTCTCAGTCTTATCATCTTTGCTTGCATGAGCCTGTCAGCCCTGGCGCAGGACAAGCCCAACATCCTGGTGATCTTCGGTGATGACATCGGCATGTGGAATATCAGCGCCTACCACCGCGGCATGATGGGCGGCAGCACGCCCAACATCGACCGCATCGCGGCCGAGGGTGCGCTGTTCACGGATTACTACGCTCAGCAGAGTTGCACAGCCGGGCGCTCTGCCTTCATCCTCGGGCAGCACCCGTTCCGCACGGGCCTGCTCACCGTGGGCATGCCAGGATCCACGCTCGGTCTCCAGGCCGAGGACCCGACCCTGGCGGATCTCCTGAAGAATCAAGGTTACGCAACCGGCAAGTTCGGCAAGAACCATTTGGGTGGCCGCAACGAGTTCCTGCCGACCGTGCACGGCTTCGACGAATTCTTCGGCAATCTCTACCACCTGAATGCCGAAGAGGAGCCGGAAGATCCTGACTATCCGAAGGATCCGGAATTTCACAAGAAATTTGGTCCGCGAGGCGTGTTGAAAACCAAAGCAACGGACCGGGAAGACACTACGGTGGATCCTCGTTTCGGCATGGTTGGAAAACAAACGATCGAGGATACCGGGCCATTGACCCGCAAGCGCATGGAGACCGCAGACGGCGAATTCCTGGCCGCAAGCCTGGACTTCATGGCACGTGCGGCCGAGTCGAAAAAGCCTTTCTTCATCTGGCACAATACGACGCGGATGCACGTTTGGACCCACCTGAAGCCGGAATCCCGGGGCGTGACCGGATTCGGACTCTATGCGGACGGCATGAAGGAGTTCGACGACGACATCGGCACCCTGCTCGACAAGCTCGACGAGTTGGGGATTGCCGACAACACCATTGTGATCATCACGACGGACAACGGCGCCGAGACCTTCACCTGGCCCGACGGCGGCATGATCCCGTTCCGCGGCTACAAGGGAACCACGTGGGAAGGCGGCTTCCGGGTGCCGGCCGTGGTGCGCTGGCCGGGCACGGTCAAGCCCGGTACGATAATCAATGACATCTTCTCCATGGAGGACTGGGTGCCCACCCTGATGGCAGCGGCAGGCGAGCCGGACGTGAAGGAGAAGCTGCTGACCGGGTACAAGGCCAACGGCAAAACTTTCAAGGTCCATCTCGACGGCTACGACCAGACCGAACTCTTGTCCGGACAGGGCCCGGGCAAGCGACAGGAGATATTTTATTTCGATGATCAGGGTAGCCTGAACGCGATCCGTTACAACCGCTGGAAGATCCACTTCACCCTGATGACCGACTGGGTCAACGGCGGCAAGCAGACCGGCTGGCCCAAGGTGGTCGACCTGCGAGCCGATCCCTTCGAACGGGCGATGGAGGAGTCCGACATGTACTTCCGCTGGTACGGCGACAAGATGTGGACTTTCGTACCCGCACAGGCGATAACGGCAAAATTCCTGGAGACATTCAAGGAGTTTCCGCAGCGTCAGGAGTTACCCAGCTTCAATATTGACGCGGTACTCCGCAAGCTGGCCGCGGGCGGCCCAGCCGGTCACTGACATCAGGACTCGATAAATATGTACAAAACAATCATTGCAATTATGATTTCAGGCGCTGTGCTGGCAGCATGCACCAATGAGACACCGACCACTGAGAATCAGACGCCGGCTGCTGAAAACCCGAAAGCCACATCTGAAAACTTAATGCACGCCGACACCGACCGGTACAAGGCTCTGGCAGAAGCGCCATTCGTGAATGACTACCCGACGCCTGAAGCGACCCGGACGCTCGACGAAGAACTCTATTTCCAGCGGGCTGTTCAGACTTACCTTTGGGCGCTCCCTGCGGTGAACATGCATGCCATGAAGGAGGGACAGGCAAAGTACGTTCGGCGAAGGCTACAACGTGGTGGCCATCTTTGAGAACCGCCTGAAGGCGCATACGCTGATCACCACGCCGAACTCAGACGTCATCTACGGCCTCGGATTTCTCGACCTTGGCAAGGAGGACGGCCCCATGGTCGTCGACTTGCCGCCGATGATTGAAGTGGTCTACTAAAACCGGACACCGAGTTAAGGCATTAAAATGCCATAAACGAGGTGCACGATGACAACAGAAATCAGAAAGAGACGGAATTACACGGAAGACTTCAAGCGAGAGGCCGTGGCGCTGGTAACAGAGCAGGGCTACAAGATCTCAGAGGCCGCAAGGAGCCTGGATATTGGAGCGAATCTACTGGGGCGCTGGCGTCGGCAGTATGAGGAAGAAGCTTCAGGTGTTCGGCTCACGGCAGATGAGAGAGAGGAACTGAAGCGGTTGCGGAAAGAGGTTCGCAACTTGCGGATGGAAAAAGAGATCTTAAAAAAAGCCAGCCAGTTTTTCGCGAAGGAAATGAAGTGAAGTACGGTTTTATTCGCGAACAGGCCAACGATTATCCGGTCAACCTGCTGTGCCGGCTGCTGAGCGTTCAGCGCAGCGCGTACTATGACTGGCGAGGCCGGCCAGGCAAGGTCATTCCGCCCGAAGAGCTGGCGCTGAGGCGGCGCATGAAAGCGCTGTTTGCCGCCGCTCGAGACAGCCTGGGCAGTCGCACGATGGCGGAGAACCTGCGCCTGGAGGGTTTTGAGATCGGCCGTGACAAGACCCGCCGCCTGATGAAGCAACTGCAGCTCAAGGTCAAACAGAAGCGCAAATACAAAGTGACCACGGACAGCAAGCACAATTTCCCGGTGGCGAAAAACGTGTTGAACCGCCAGTTCTCGCCATCGGCGCCGAATCAGGTCTGGGGAACGGATATCACGTTCCTGTGGACCCAACAGGGCTGGATCTACCTGGCGGTGGTCATTGATCTGTATTCACGGCGCGTGGTGGGCTGGTCGATCGACCGACGCATGAAAAAAGCACTGGTGATCCGGGCCTTGATGATGGCGGTCAACTTGAGAAACCCGCCACCGGGCCTGATCCATCATTCCGACAGAGGCAGCCAGTATGCCAGCCATGACTACCAGACATTGCTCCGGCAGTACGACATGATCTGCAGCATGAGCCGCAAGGGTAACTGCTGGGACAATGCCCCGGTGGAGCGATTCTTCAGCAGCCTGAAACGGGAATGGACCGGTGATCGTTTATACCGAACCCGGCAGGAGGCAATTGCCGATGTGCGAGAATATGTGGCGGTGTATTACAACTCGAAGCGTCTGCATTCGACGCTCGGATATACAACACCGATGAATTACGAGAAACGCCTTAACAAAGTGTCCGGAATCAGTTGACCACTACAATCTTGAGCCTATTGCCCGAATTGGGCACGATGGGTTCTAAACGGGGAGAGGTCCGGGCGACCGGCCTCTCTGCCAGCTACCCATAGATGTGACCTCAACCCAGAGCGGCTAGCAAAAACTCGCTAATCGGATCTTGAACAACGAGGCGAACGCGATGACAAAAGTTTTAAAAGGTTCACCAATGCGGCTCGCCGCGCTGGCGGTCGTCGCAATCGGTTTTATCGGCGATGCAACCGCGCAGGAACGCAGCAAGCCGAAGCTCATATTGCAGATCACCGTTGATCAGCTGCGTGGCGATTTACTGGCGCGCTACTATGATCGCCTCGGCGAGGGGGGATTCCGCACTCTGCTGGATACCGGCACCGTTTACATGAACGCACACCACCGGCACGCCAATACGGAAACCATTGTCGGGCATACGACGCTGGCGACCGGGGCAGATCCGTCCGTCCATGGCATGGTGGGGAACGTCTGGCTGGATCGGGCCAGCGGAGAATTGACCTATAACGTCGAGGATGCCCGTTACCCGGTTCTCGGCGAGGGGGCGGGAGTCGACCAGCAGACCGAGATCGATCCCACGCAAAAGACGGCAAGATCAGACGGGCGGTCGCCTGCGCGTATTCTGGTCTCGACCTTCGGCGACGAATTGACGCTGGCTCAGGGAGGCAAAGCGAAGGTCTTCAGCGTTTCGGTGAAGGATCGCGCTGCCATCTCGATGGCAGGACACACGGGCAAGGCCTTCTGGTTTTCCAAGAAATCCGGTGAGTTCATCACCAGCAGTTTCTACTACGATCAATATCCCCAATGGGTGCTGGATTGGAACGCAGGCAAACCCGCAGACAACTATGCCGACACCTCCTGGAATTTGTTGCACGATCAATCGACCTACCTGTTCGGCAAGGCCGACGACAGACCGTATGAAACCACACTGCCCGGATATGGGCGAACCTTCCCCCATCCATTCGGTAGCCGCGCGGGCAAATACTTCACGACGCTGCTGACTATCTCTCCGGCAGGGGATGAACTCACGCTCGACTTTGCCAAAGCCCTGATCCGGAACGAGAGCCTCGGTCGTGACGACAAGCCGGACTACCTCTCGGTAAGCTTTTCCTCGACCGACTATGTCGGCCATGTCTTCGGACCCTCCAGCCTCGAGAGCGAAGACAACATCCTGCATCTGGACCGCACCCTGGCCGAGTTGTTTCGTTTTGTCGATGCACAGGTGGGCCTGGACCAGACCTTGATCGTGCTGTCGGCCGACCATGGCGGACCGGAGGCGCCGGGCTACTTGCGCGAACTGGGTTTCGAAGCCGATTACATCGATCCAGAGACCTGGGACAAGACCGGTGCGATCGAAAGGCTGAAAAAGCGCTTTGGCATCGGTGAAGAACTGATCACCACCTATTATCACCCCTACGTTTACCTGAACCGAGAGGCGATCGCCGAGCAGGGCCTCGATCAGGCCGAAGTCGAAGCTGCGGTGGTCGATGAACTGAACCGCTTCGACGGTGTTTCCCTGGCCGTGTCGAGCAGTGCGCTCAATGCCGGCAAGGTCCCGGACACGCCGCTCGTCCAATCAATACTGAGAAACTACAACCCAAATCGTTCCGGGGATATTTACGTGGTGTTCCAGCCAAACCGCTTCATCAATGATTTCGACGGACTCGTGGTTGCCGCCACCCATGGATCACCATGGCGGTATGATACTTACGTGCCCATCATCGTTGCCGGCACAGGAATTCCCGCGCAACGTATCAATCGCCTGGTGCATACGGTCGATATCGCGCCCACGTTGTCTCTGATCGTGGGAGCGAAACCGCCAACGGGTTCCTCTGGCGCTCCCCTCATCGAAGTCATCAGATAAAATTGGCAGGTCGCTGGCCCTGCCCGGGGGCGGTCCATGTTATTGACGACATGATCACGCTGATTGATCGCCTGGCCCTGGAGGATTCCGGCGAGTACTACGCAAGGACAGGCAGAGTAATCCCATGGTATTTCTGAGGAAATGGGTGTCTGACACCAGGTTAATATAAGCCGCTCCCACAAAGACAGCTCCCCCAAAAAGCGGGAGGGGCGAATCAGAATGTAATCACCGGCGGTACATTCGCAAAACTCCAGACCTCGAACGGCACGATTTTGCTGGCGAACGGGTCGGAAAACAGTTGGTCGATCAGCCAGCGCCGCCGCATGTCTTCCTGCGCGCGGAGATCGGCCGCGGTGAACGCGTCGTCTGCGCGCTCGGTGACGATGTCCATATAGGCGCCGACGAATTCATCGAACAGGCCGGCAATAAAGCGAATGCTGGCTTCCGCGTCACGGCGATAGACCGGTGGCCCGTAAAAGCTGACGCCCGAGCAGGCCGGCCGGCGACGGAACTCGGTGATGGTGTCCTCCGTGCCCTTGCAGATCAGGCGACGGTACAGCGACGGATCTTTGTCATGTTGCGCGAAATAGTCATCGGTGACCTGTTTGAGTCGAGCCAGGTCGGCGTCGATGTGCGTACCCGGCATCACACCGAGCCAGCCGCCGGTGCCGACCGTGCCATCTTCGAAAATCTGCAAAACAATGGTCGCGTGCAGCATGCCGACCAGCGGTGTTTTCGGGTGCATGTCGAGCGAGTAGAAGCGCCCCCAGGTCAGGATGCCGTCACCGCGTCCGGGATTGGTTTTCTTGCCGTACGATAACATTCGGCCGGCTTTTTCCATGACGTTGCCACGCGTGACGCGCAACTCGTAATCTGCGTATTCCGTGCTCGGTGTGCGGTCCTCGAATTCGATGCCGCCGTTCAGGGTCTCGATCTGGCCGAAGTATTTGCTGTCCATGTCGGTGACGAAACCATTAAAGAAGGTAGTGAATACCGCGCGGTCTTCCTCCGACAGCGGGCTGGCTTTGCCGCCATGCGCTTGGCCGAATGCCATGCTGAGCGGCAGGATGCCGGCGACCAGTAACAGCAGGTGGCCGAAGCCGGCGTGACGGCAGGCAGGCAGTTTATTCTTGTGCATAGCGGCTCTCCGGTAATTGATGATCGAAAACGAATCCGGCGAGGCAGCCCCGGGGGCAGTCTGACGACCAGACAGTGTGATCATTCTGGCAGAAGAAATGGTGTTTGGCACATTTCTGTCCCGGAGGGCCTTTGTGGGAGCCGCTGTTGTGGGGGGGGGCTGGCTTTTGTGGGAGTGGCTTTAGCCGCGATTCAGAGCCTTTTCGCGGCTAAAGCAGCTCCCACAAAAGCAGCTCCCACAAAGGCAGCTTTCGCGCGTCAGTGGGACAGCATTGTGTCCGGCACTATTCGTTTATACTCCACGCATGATGCTTGGAGCGATGCGAGCCACTGCCCGGCGCCTGACGATGGCGGCGGCCATGGTGATGGCAATGAGCGCAGCGTTGCTGTGGTCCTGCGCGCCCGTCTCGGCACCTTATGCCCCGCGGGAACCTGCCCTGACGGTTGCAGTCAACGATACCGTCGTGCTGACTGCCCCCGAAGAGCGTGCCGTGCCCGTGAAGATTTTCTACCCGGACGCGGCCGGGCCGTACCCGTTGATCGTCTTGTCACATGGCACATTCTCGAACCGCCACCGCTATGATCGCATCGCCGGATTCTGGGCCGGGCAGGGCTACGTCGTCATGCTGCCGCAGCACAAGGATGCGGACTATGGGGTAAAGCCGACGGGTTACGAGGTGATGCAGGATGTCGTGCGGACGCGCGTGGCCGACATGTCGCTGGTGCTCGATGCACTCGCTGACATCGAAGCGGCCGTGCCGGGCCTGACGGGAAAAATTGCCGGCGATGCATATGTCGCGGCCGGGCATTCGATCGGCACGCAAGTTGCCATGCTGGTCACCGGTGCGCATTTTCGCACGGCGTTTAATGGCAAGGAGATGCGGGCACCTGAGTCTCGTTACCGCGCGTTGATCCTGGTTACCGATCCGGGCAAGATGCGTTTGATGCCGCGCGATATGTGGATTGCCAGCGCCGTGCCGACGTTCATGGCCACCGGCACCGACGATTTTGGCCTGATGGGCAGCCGCGGCGAGCCGACCGAGGCGCAGACGGAAATTCTGTCGATGGGTGTTGCCCCTGATGCACTTCGCTATGAGTTGTTACAGGAAGGCGGCGATCATTATTTCGGCGGGCTCATACAAAAAGAAGTCGATACGGAACCCGACCACGATGGCCTGGCGATTTTCAATGCGACGTCGACGGCATTCCTTGATGCCGTCATGAAAGATGATTTGAGCGCAAGAGCCTATCTCGATACGGTTGACCTGCAGGAAGTGACCAACGGCCGCGCGACGTTGACGATGCGGTAGGATTCCGCTCCTGCAAATGGGCCTGCCAGCCTGTCCTCTGTTGACATAATACGCACGGCAGCAACGCACACGCAGCAATCGTTCAGCTTGGGTTCAAGCTTGCGGCGTTAGTCTCTGCGTAGCACAGGCTGCTATGCCGGCAAAGGACGCCGGTCAAGGAGGGTTGCCATGTTTGCTGTCAACCGGAATATCGGGATTTTTCGACAGGTTTTTCTGGCCGCAGTCGTTGGCTGCCTGATTGCCGGCCCCGCAGATGCCGTGACCGAACCTGCGGTCGACTATTCTCCGGCGGAACTCGAGGAGCTCGTCGGCCCGGTCGCGCTTTACCCGGACGATCTGATCGCCATTATTCTGCCGGCCTCGAGCTATCCCTTGCAGATCGTGCAGGCCAGTCGCTACCTCGACGCATACGAGACGGATCCGGGCCTGAAGCCCGACGACGGCTGGGATGACGCGATCGTCGCGTTGCTGAATTATCCCGAAGTCATTGCATTGATGAACGAGGATCTCGACTGGACCTGGAATCTCGGTGCAGCCGTGGTCAATCAACAGGCAGATGTCCTCGATGCCATCCAGAATTTTCGCGGCCGTGCCGTAGCAGCCGGTAATCTGAAGACCGACGAGCATCAGATTGTCACCGAGGTCGATGAGGTGATTGAAATTACGCCCGTCGAACGGGAAGTTATTTACGTGCCGTACTATGAACCCGAGCGGGTTGTCGTTTATCAACGCTACCCGGTGTACCACTATTATCCGTATCGATACCCGCTCTATTACTACCCGTATCCGGCTCACTATTCATTCGCGTCCGGGTTTTTCTGGGGCGTATCCACGGCCTACACGATCGGCTGGCTGACGGATCGGGTGCATGTTCATCACGTCGGCTACGCGAGCCACCCGTATTACGGCCGTCACTACGCTGGTCATTATGATTCACCCCGGGCGGCAGCGGCGCGGCATCACCGTGCTGCGAGATCGCGGCGCCATACCGTCCATGACAAGCACCATTACGGCAATTCGTGGCAACCGGCTCCACGCCATGGCAACCGGCCCGGGCACCGCCGCACGGCGACGGATCACCGCCGGACCACGGCATCGAATTTCACGAGCTCGGCATTCACGAGTTCGGCGAGGCGCCCCGGTTCGGTGCGCGACCCGCAGGTTCGATCGAGCGGTGAACGGCAGGTGCGCACTCACGTTCGTTCCGGGCACGACAAGAAGATCGTATTCGCGCGTGGAACGCCCAACCGGGCCAGGTCTGTTCGCAGTGGCGCACACCGATCGACCGATACGGTGCGCAGGAATACCCGCGTGGCAAGCCTCGATCGGTCAGGCAACAGAAATGCGTCGCGTCGCACCGGCGAACGAGCCGATGCCCGTCGGCGAACGGCGCGCGCCGTGTCGCCGGCACAATCGACGCGGGCAACCCGCACTACGCCGCGCGGTCAGAGCCCGACGACGGCGCACCATGAGAAGGCTCGTGCGCAACCGCACCAGACGCATCGCGCGGTGCAGAATACGACCCGCAGCACATCTGCATTCCGGGCCGAGGCGAAGCCTGGCAAAGCGTCACAGACGAGGGTGGCAAGCGCCGCCACCGGCAGCCGACCGGGTCGAGCGCGTGCGAAGTCTCGCGGCGGCCGTTCAGCGGGGCGAGCCAGGCACCGCCGGTAACCATGCGCGATGCAACGATAGATTGCGGTGCGATGTAGCGTATTACGAATACAGCTGCGTGCAGGCGAGGAACGCGTACGCACTGACGCAGCGAGCAGCGATCAGGGCGCAGCCGAGCCGGACCAACCAGGCGCGCTGAAACAGCGCCAGGCCGACTTCGGCGGCGAGGGCCAGGAGGAGCCACAGCGTCAACGGCGTCTGCATCCAGCCGAGGAACTAGCGGGGCCGGCTTAACGACAGCAGCGGCTCGCCCGGGCCCAGCCACGCACCCACCGCGGTTAAGCCGATGCAGATATCTTGCGAAAACTTTATGCGCGTGTCCAGATTTCAACACCGGAAATCTAACCGTCGAGGAGGCCGTTAAAAGGGCAGCAGATTTTCCGGATTGTACTCGACAGCTAAGTTGAGCTTATGTAATATTGTTTGGTGGGATATACGCGACTTGCCACCGTCTGACGGGTGCGATTCCAGTGGCGGCGGTAACGCGCATCGGGTGTCGCCAACATCTAGGCAGAGGTCCAGGGAACAGTGTTCCGCACACCAGACCAGGATAATCTTCACAAGATTATCGTGCTAAACACGAAAGGCGGTTGCGGGAAAACGACGCTCGCAACCAACGTGGCGAGTTTCTACGCCTTGCGCGGCCCGCCACCCACGTTGCTCGATTACGATCCACATGGGTTCTCGTTACGCTGGCTGGATAAACGTCCCGCCAGTCGGCCCGCTATCCATGGCATCGCAGCATATGAGTTGCCTGATCAGGCCCAGGGTCGAGCGCACCTGAATATGCAGCCTGATACCCGCACTGTGATTTCCGATTTGCCGGCGAACATCGATCTGAACGACTTATACGTTCATATCCACGCCGCAGACAGCATTCTGATTCCCGTTCTGCCCTCCGAGATCGATATTTTTTCGGCGTCGCGTTTCATTGCGGAACTTCTGTTAGACGTGGGACTGGACCGGCGCAATCGGAGAATTGCGATCGTTGCGAATCGCGTGCGGAAAAATACCAGGAGTTGTCAGGTGCTGATGCGTTTCCTGACCAGCCTGAAGATTCCGATGATCGCGATGCTGCGTGACAGTCAGAACTACGTGCAGGCCACCGCCCAGGGTATTGGCATTTTTGAGATGCCCGTTTACAAGGTCAGGAAAGATATCGGGCCCATGAATGCGATTGTGAACTGGCTCGATCAATGGCACATGCGTCGGCTGGACACGGCAATAGCACCGGGCTTCGAACATCTGCCGGGTGCAGAGGTCTTGACTCCGGTGCAGCAAAAAGACCCCGTTTATCGCGGCTGAAAAAAAGTGCGCGCGTGTCGTCGCCGCGCACACAAGCTGCTGCCGCAAAATACCCACGGGCAAGCCGCTGAGGTTTGCGAGACAGCAGTGAGTTAGTATCTGGCTGTCAGATTTGTCATTTTTACGAGGACGCCTCCCATGCGCGGTTTAATTTTCCTGCTGATTGTGAGCGCGGGCGTACAGCCGGTGCAGGCGGCAACACCGGCCGATGACGGGTTCTTCCCGATCGCCATTATCGGCACCGGCAGCGTGGGCTCTGCGCTCGGTGTGAGTTGGGGTCGACTGGGACACCCGATTATTTATGGCAGCCGCAATCCGGATAGTGAACGCACGCGTGCGTTGGTGAGCCGCAGTGGCAACGCGCGCGCGGTGTTGCCGGCCGAGGTCGCAGAACACGCCGACGTGATCGTGCTGGCGCTGCCGTTCAGCGCCGCCCTTGAGTTGCTGCCGAAACTGGGGGCTCTCGACGGTAAATTACTGATCGACCCGATGAACGCATTGGCTTTCGATCGTGCGCTGAGTCGCGTCCTGGTAAGTGACGAGTTGCTGGCCGAGCAGATACAGGCGTTGGCGCCCACCGCGAAAGTCGTGAAAGCGCTTAACACCGTCGGCGCGCGCAACATGTCTCCCGAGCGTGTGTTCGACGGGCCGATTTCGGTGCCGATAGCCGGGGATGACGCCGGCGCCAAGCAAACGGTCACAAAGTTGATCGAGGCGCTGGCGCTCGAGGTCATCGACGTCGGGCCCCTGTTTAACGCCCGCTACGTCGAAGCGATGGCGCCGTTATACGTGCATATGAATTTTTTCGTCCGCCCGCCCGGGGGTTTCGAGTTCTCGTTCAGCAGTGATTCGGGCGCCGGGTCTGATTGAGCGTCAGTAAATGGTTGCCGGTGTGCCATTGCAGTGGGACAGAATGCCGTAGCTGATTAGCCAGCCCGCATCGGCAAGCGTGGGGATGGCGAGAGATACCCCCTCTGCTGCGGCAGCCATACCCAGCAGCAGCGAGGCCGACAATCAGCGCGAGTCCGACCCCTGCAAGTGGGCTCGCGATGACCTGGTTCCGGCGTGGCCGCTGATGGAGAAACAGCATGCCGGCGAGCAGGGTGGCCAGCCCCGGCCCGATGTAGTTAATGCTCCGGTGCCAGAACCACAGGTCCAGAGCGAAAAATATTGCCGCCGACAGCAGCACGGTGATTGTCGTGCGTGAGAGTTCCAGGCGTCGCCGGGTGAAGAGCAGATAGAGCGCCAGCGTACCGCCACCGATCAGCACCCGGTAGAAGCCGCTGGTGGTCGGCGACACGCTGACCAAGGCAGCGCCGGCGAATAGCGGCAGGCGCGGGCGCCCGCAATAAGCTGATGACTTGACATGAATTACAGAATGAGTATTCTGGTAACCCGTGGCCAGAGTACGAGAATTCGATCCTGCCGAGGCGTTGGACCAGGCCGTGAATTTGTTCTGGGAGCGGGGTTTTGGCGATACCTCGATGGAAGACCTGGTGGCCTCCACAGGCGTCAGCCGGTATGGCATTTACAGCACCTTCGGCAATAAGCGGGAGCTGTTCATCGCCGCCCTGCAGCGTTATGCGGAGCACATTTCCAGAAATTACCACGCGGGCTTATTTGCCCCCGAGGCGACTCGCGCGGATATAGAGGAGTTCATGACCGGCGCCGTCGCTCGGAGCGGAGGGGCTGATGGTCACCGCGGCTGCATGATTTGTACCACGGCGGTCGAGGTCGCCCCCGACGATGCCGCCATTGCAGCAGCAATCAGGGAGCTTTTCGACCGGCTGGCCGCCGCGTTTGCGACCGCCATTGCCAACAGTCAGGCGGCAGGCGACATCGATCCGGGCCTCGATTCGAAGGCCACGGGTGAACTGCTGGTCGGTGTCATGCAGGGTGCCCACGTTATGGCCCGCAGCGGCATCAGCAAGACCCGGCTGACTGCCTACATGAATTCGGCGCTGCAGTTATTGGCGTGAAAAAGATTTCCCTGAATCAGAATGATTATTCTGTTACCGGAGCGGAAAAAGTAATGAGTGATCCGACCCACCAGGGTATCGACCGCCTGGCCCTGACACTGGCCGCTGCCGTGATTCGGCATCCGTGGAAAGCCATCTTCGTCACGCTGCTGATCACGGCGGCGGCAGCCAGCGGCATGCGCAACCTGGAATTTGCCAATAACTACCGGATGTTTTTCGGTCCCGCCAACCCGGAGCTGAAAGCGTTCGAAACCTTTCAGAACACCTTCACCAAGAACGATAACCTGCTGCTGGTGATCCATCCCGATGTCGGCCATGCATTGAGTCCCGACACGGCCGCCGCCGTTGCCCGGCTGACCGAAGAGGCCTGGCAGATCCCGTTTGCCATGCGTGTCGACTCCATTACCAACTTTCAATACAGCTGGGCCAACGGAGATGACCTGACGGTGGAGGATCTGGTGCAGGATGCGGGGTCCATGACAGCGGAGGCGCTTGCTGAGAAACGTGACATTGCATTGGCCGAGCCGTTATTGGCCGGCAACCTGATCGCGCTGGATGGTGTCACCACTGCCGTCAACGTCGCCCTCCGGTATCCGGAAAAAAGTCTCACCGAAGTCCCCACGGCGGTAGCGTTTGCCCGGAAGCTTGCCGCCGGCATCGAGGCCGATTACCCGCATATTACAGTGGCAATTACCGGCGCCTCGGCGTTGAACAACGCCTTTGCCGAAGCCGGACGACATGACGCCACCACCCTCATTCCGGCCATGTACGGGCTGTTGATCGTTTTCAGTTTTGTCGTGCTGCGCAGCGTGGCCGGCACGGTGGCCATGATGCTGGTCATTGTCTTCGCCACTCTCGTGGCGCTCGGCACCGGCGGGCATGCCGGCTGGACGCTGGATCCGGTCTCGGCCATCGCGCCGGTGGTCATCATGACCCTGGCTGTGGCGGACAGTATTCATCTGCTGATCACCCTGCGCATGCTGATGCGGGAAGGTCACGGCAAGCTCAGTGCCTTGTCCGAGTCCCTGCGGATCAATTTCCTCGCGGTGACGATCACCAGCTTCACGACGATCGTTGGTTTTCTGATGCTGAATTTTTCCGAGTCACCGCCATTCAATCGTCTGGGCAACCTGTCGGCGATCGGTATTGCAGCGGCCTGGCTGTTTGCCCTGGTGTTGCTGCCCGCCGTCATCCGCCTGATGCCGCTCAAGACGCCGCAGACCCAGGATGAACCCCGCGGCCTGCTGCCGGCGCTGGACCGCCTCGCCTGCCTGGTCACCACCCATTACCGGAAGGTGCTGCTGGTCATGGGTACGATCACCCTGGTGTTGATCGCCTGCATACCCCGGATCGAGCTGAACGATGAGTTCGTCAAGTACTTCGATCATCGCGTGGAGTTTCGTCGCGACACCGACTTTACCCAGGAACACCTGCGCGGCATCTATATGGCGGAGTTCTCCATGCAGGCCGACGGGCCCGGTGGTATCAGTGAACCGACGTATCTGGAAGGCCTGGAACGTTTTGCCGTGTGGCTGCGTACTCAGCCCGAAGTGGAGCACGTGTTCAGCTACACGGACATCATCAAGCGGCTGAACAGGAATATGCACGGTGACGACAAGACCTGGAACACGCTCCCGGACAACCGGAACCTGGCCGCCCAGTACTTGCTGCTCTATGAACTGTCGTTGCCCTACGGCCTGGACCTCAATGACCGGATCAATATCGATAAGTCCGCCACCCGGCTTACCGTAACGTTGAAGGAGATCTCCACGGTGGAGCTGCGGGCATTCAGTCAGCGTTCCAGCCGGTGGCTGACGTTGAACACGCCGAAGTATATGTGGACCGAAGCCACCGGTTCGTTCGTCATGTTCTCCCACATTTCGCGGCGCAATGTAGAGTCCATGCTCATCGGTAACGTAATCGCCATCATCGCGATTGCCCTGATCATGATGGCGGCGCTGCGCAGCGTGGGTTACGGTGCGCTCAGCATCATTCCCAATGCAGTGCCCGTTCTCGTAACACTGGGCATCTGGGCGTTGGCGGTGGGACAGGTGGGGATGCCGGCGGCCACGATTACGGCCACGTCGCTCGGCATCATCGTCGATGACACGGTGCACTTCATGCTCAAGTACCTGCGGGCGCTGCGGGAAAAAGGCATGGAACGGCCCGCAGCCATACGCTACGCGTTCGAAACGGTCGGTACGGCCATGCTTGCGACCACGCTGATTCTGGCCGCCGGCTTTGCGCTGCTGGCCGCCTCGACCTTCAAGATCAACGCTGAAATGGGGCTGCTGACGGCACTGGCCATTGTGGTCGCACTGATCACCGATTTCCTGTTATTGCCGGCCATCCTGATGATCGGTTACCGGCATCCGGAGACCGCGGAGAAAAATGATGAAGACCTCGTTACACAAGTGGCCTGAACACGCCTTGCTGGTCCTCGTCACACAGATGGCGATCCTGGTGGGCATGATGGTCGGCAGCACCACTGCCATGGCTGCGGGCGACGGCAAAGGCTACGAGATTGCGGCCCGCTCGGATCGCAGTGACCGGGGCTTCGGCGACAGCAGGGTGCAATTGCAGATGATCCTGCGCAATGCCGCGGGACAAGAAGCCACCCGTACCCTGTGGCTGAATACCCTGGAGATCGTCGATGAGACCGTCGGTGATAAAAGCATGATCGTCTTCGATACCCCGGCCGATATCGAGGGTACGGCGTTGCTGTCCCACGCCAAAATCCTCGACCCGGATGACCAATGGTTATATCTGCCGGCGCTCAAGCGCGTGAAGCGCATCTCGTCGGTGAACAAGTCCGGCCCCTTCGTCGGCAGTGAGTTCGCCTTTGAGGATTTTACGGGCCTGGAACTGAACAAGTACGACTATCAATATCTGCGCGAAGAGGCCTGCGGCGACCGGCTGTGTGACGTGATCGAGCGAATACCCCGCTACGAGCATTCCGGTTACACCCGCCAGGTCGCCTGGGTGGATCAGGATGTTTACCAGGTTCGGCGGGTGGACTTCTACGACCGGCGCGGCGAGTTGTTGAAGACGCTGCATCTCGAAGACTACCGGGTTTATGACGGCAATTACTGGCGCGCGCATCGCCTGGCCATGGTCAATCACCGGACTGGAAAATCAACCGACCTGATTTACCAGGACTATGTCTTTAATAGCGGTCTGGCGGACCGGGACTTCGTCAAAGCCGCGCTGAAGCGGCAACGCTGACGAAGATGAAGGCCGCGGGAAATGGTCAGATGCCACTGTCCCGTCAACGAGCGCTACGGTGGCGGAAAGGCAGTGCGGCATGGGTGCGTACAGATCGTAGCCGAGCCGACATGGTTTGTGACTTCTTTCTGAGACCCGCCGTGAATACGTCCCTGTAGGCTTGGGGCCCGCGTCCATGCGGGCCACAGTCTCAGAAAGAAGTCACAACCCATGTCGTCTGGACAGCTTTTGCCAGTTTGCGGGACAGCAATGGTCAGATTCTTTTTTTTCGACGCCTTTTTCCTCGTCCTGTTCGGGCTGCTGATCAGTGCCGGTTGCCAGGCCGAGGAGAACTGGAGTATCGGCGGTTCGGTGGGCGGGGAAATACGCGTATTCCCCAACTCCCCACAGCACCCGGGCCAGCTATCCGGCGCACACGGTGCGCTGCTGCTGAATCCGGAACTTCGCTACCGCAGCCCGGACCGGCGACACCTGGTGCGCTTTGCGCCGAACGTGCGCATCGACAGCCGGGATGCGGACCGCAGCCTGGTGGATATCACCGAGCTGGTCTGGATCTGGGCCGGCGAACACTGGGAAACCGCGACCGGCATTAACAAAGTGTTCTGGGGGGTCACCGAATCCCGACACCTGGTGGACATCATCAACCAGACCGATGCCGCCGAAGACATCGATGGTGAGGAGAAGCTGGGTCAGGCCATGTTCAATCTCACCACCCAGCGCGACTGGGGCCGGGTCAGCGCTTTCCTGCTGGCCGGCTTTCGGGAACGCACCTTCCCCGGGCGCGAAGGGCGGCTGCGTACGCCCCTGCCGGTGGACACCGATCAGCCTGAATACGAATCCGGTGCCGGGCAGAATCATGTGGATGTCGCGCTACGCTATTCCCATTATCTCGGTAACTGGGATATCGGTGCCGCGGTTTTCCATGGCACGGGCCGCGAGGCGCGGTTCCGGATCAATGACACGGGCACGGCGCTGATTCCGATCTACGATCAGATTACCCAGTTTGGTACCGACCTTCAGTACACGTCCGAAGCCTGGTTGTGGAAATTCGAGGGCATCGTGCGTTCGGGTCAGGGTGATACCTTCGCCGCCACGGTCGCGGGGTTCGAATACACGCTGTATCAGCTGAAAGAAACGCCGCTGGATCTTGGCCTGCTGGTGGAATATTTATACGATGGCCGCACGAACGAAGCGCCGGTGACAATCCACGACAACGATGTGTTTGCCGGCGCGCGCCTGGCGCTGAACGACGTTCAGGGAAGCAGCTTGCTGATGGGCGTCGTCGTCGACGTTCAGGATCAGTCGACGGGGTTGTTCATCGAGGCGGAACGGCGCATCGGCAACAGCTGGAAACTGGAAGTGGAAAGCCGCTGGTTCTTTAACGTGGCTGCTGACAACACCCTGCAGCCGGTCGAAGATGACGACTATCTGACCCTGCGGATACGGCGGTATTTTTGACCGCCGGGCTTGCGCTCACCTGCAGCGCCGGGGCGGAGCGACGACCGTCATGTCGAGGCCGCGGGGGCCCCGCGGCGTCTGTTGCGCATCCAGCCCAGCAGGCCGATAGCCGAGCCGAATAACCATGCCGCTGCAGGCACGGGGACGACCTGATAGTGCAGGTTGTCGATCGCGCCGGAACCACCCAACTCGATAACGATTTTTCGCACGCCCCTGACCGAATCGAAGTCCAGCTGATTCCACTTGTTATTGCCACCGGTGCTCGGCACGAAAAACATGCCGGCGAGCAGTTCGTCGCCGTTGCTGTCGAACAGATGGATTTCGCTGTCCGGGTTGCCGTTATCCTCGATCAACTCGATATCAAAGAAGTCGATCGTCTCGAGAATAATGTCGCTACTGAACAGGAAGGTGAACTCGCCGGCCGGACGGCTGCCTTCGTCGTCCGGCGTCGCACAGAAGCCGGAATCGAAGTTGCAGTCGTTGCGTTCCTGAATGATCAGCACGTTGCCCGGACTGAAGTTGTCCGACAGACTCGCGTTGTCACTATCGAACGGGCCCACCAGGTCGAAATCCTCGCTTGCGGGATTCAGATCCGTGGTGTCGAATATCAGCGCGACGTCGGGCCCTGAACTCAGGTTGATCGCACTGATGAATACGTCAGGCGCGTATTCGTCGTCGATGATTCGACCGGGGTCAAAATTCTCGAAGTCGATTACCGCTGCGCTTGCTGAACCGGCCATCGCGAACAGAATGGCGGTGCTTAAGGCACGAAGCTTTTTAGTATTAATTGTCCTAACTCCCAATTTGCTAGTCGACGTTTGCGTCATCGGCTAGTTGCGCCATCAGGAGTTGTTTCCGCCTCGTCTTCTTCCCCTTAATTGTGAATTCGTCAGGGCGGAAACAGGGCTATTTTACCCCAATCAAAGAAAAAAGGGCAATGAATCGGGGTGCCGAAGGTTTGCCGGGATTATTGTTAAATCGCGCCGGCCCGGCAAACAGTGGAGGAAACGCGTTCTGACTTTACAGGGCAACGCTTCTGGGCGTGGCGTCAAGGGCCGTCCGGTTCCCCGGTCTGCTGCCGCGCAAAGTATTCCGTACCGTGCGAGATTCTATGGGAGTTGGCAACAGGTGCGGACTGATGTTCGGAATCGCGGCTAAAGCCGCGATCGGGCGGTCGGGCAATTCGATAAAACCGAGCAGGAAATCCGCCCGGATCGCCGGCGCGAATCAGGGCTTGCAGACCTGAACCACGATTTTGTCCCCGGTATGGATCACCCCGGGGACGTCGATGCTGCCCACCAGACCCCGGATACGCTTTGCCTGTTTGCAAAAGTCCATTCGTGTGACGGGCTCACCCGAGTTCGTTGCATGCAGTTCCGCGATTTTCGCGGACATGTCCGCGCAGGGTGGGTTGTAGTGTTCGACGATCAGTGTCGCCCCGGAGGGAAAAATCAGCCGGCTACCCCTGGCAAGACGGGAGAATTCCGGGATGCCCTGCACGCAGAGGTTGGCACCCAGAGTTCGGGCCAGCAGCGGCGCAGTTAAGTCCATGCGTTCCTGAATCACGGCCAGCTCTTCTACCGCAACGCCGGTCCATTGCCGGTTATTGCGCCTTACGGTTCCCGGCGGCTCTGTATCGCCCTCATAGGCAATGCGACTGAAGCCTCTGTGCCGGTCACCGACGAAGCCGTCGAGTTCTGCCATAGCATTTGCGCGCTCGGTTTTGTCGAGAACATCTTCCTCGCCTATATGCACGGATATCAGCGTACCGAATATTTTTTCCATGCTCTCAGTCACGATTCACAGTTGCAGCAAACCATACCGGAGCGCATGACACGGTACAATGTCCGGGCCGGGTGGTTACCAGTTGCGCGCGGACCCGGCAGCCGGTTCCCCGGATACTCGCGGGAACGCCGCATGAACTACGACCGATAAGCATGAAACGTTCAGACCGTAATCTTGGCATGGACCGCCGTATTTCCCGCCGGGATTTGCTGCACGGGGTCGGGGCGCTGGCGACGGGTACGCTGATGCCCGGTGCTGCATTCGCCGATCCCTCGCTCGGGCCCGCGTTCGTGCGCAAACCTGGCAGCGTGTATCCGCCAGCGCTCACCGGGTTGCGCGGCAATCATGCCGGCTCCTTCGAGGTCAGCCATCAGCTCGGGCTTGAAGGTCAGCACAACTGGGGCGACATCCGCGCTCCCGATGCCGATGTCTATGATCTCGTGGTCGTCGGGGGTGGCATCAGCGGCCTGGCGGCCGCGCACTTTTACCGCCGGCAGAAAC
>SMVB01359473.1_pt1 | contig 43073 bp, 36 predicted proteins | sample 2456461 | NCBI WGS metagenome assembly SMVB01 (sample SAMN11095934, study PRJNA526329) | marine sediment metagenome | biome: Marine sediment; feature: Surficial sediment; material: Deep marine sediment; isolation source: Hadal surficial sediment | place: Pacific Ocean | collected 2014-05 | depth...
AGCGGACTGGCCCGAAAGCGCCCTGCCGGGGACGTGATCGGGAAGCCATCGTTATAGTTGCTCAGCACCCTGGTCAAAATACCGCGTGCGGATTGATCCGCGTAGTTGCCGGCACCGTCCGTCAGCGGCATCTGGTCGCCCCATGGATATTTCAGCTGCCCGCCGCCACCGCTGAAGCGCCCGGCCCAGGCCCATTCGGCCTCGGTTGGCAGGCGGTAACCGGTATTGACCGGCGTCACCAGAACAATCTCGCCGTTCTCGAAGACGTAGGCCGGCGGCAGATTATTCTGCGTGCTGAGCCAGTTGCAGTATCCGGTCGCCTCCTCCCAACTCATCATGACGGCAGGGTGGTTGCCGGTCGCGAGCTGCCGGTATTTCTCCGCCCCGGACGTGTGCTTCGGCTTGAATGCCTGGAACCGGCTGTTGGTGACCTCCGTGGTCGCAATATAGAACGGACGCGTCAGTCGGACGCGATGCTGGGCCTCGTTCGCACGCCGGCCCTGTTCCCGTCGCGGCGCGCCCATTTCCAGTTCGCCCGGGCCGATCAGCAACAACGTCGTCCCGTCACTCGTCGTCAGAGTCTGCGGAATGGCCGCCAGCACCGCTTCGGCGGGCGTCAGCATCCGGATGTCGATTTCCTCCGGCATGCCCGGCTGCGGATTGACTTCCGCGGTGAAGGTTGCAAACCCTGGCTTGCGCACCTCGATCCGGTGCATGCGCGCGGGCAAGGTCAATTCCTGATTCGCATGCCCGCGCGACTCGCCATCGACAAACAGTTCGGCATCCGCTTGATCGGTCGTGATCCGTACGATGCCGAGCCGCGGTTCCAGCGTCAGGCGCACGGTGTGCCCGCGACGCGATTCCATCTCGACCGACCGGGTCACGGTGCCGAAGCCCGGCTTCGACACGATGACCTCGTAGCGTCGCCCCGGCGCGAGTTCAACCTCGGCCGGTGTCGTACCGCGGTACCGGCCATCCACGCTGACCGCGGCGCCGGTCGGCATACTGACGATGCTGAGCAGACCATCGACCTCGACCAGCGCAATCAGCGGCAGTTGCTCAGGCCGGCCCGCGTCGACGGAAAGCGTATGGGTCCAGCTCTTGTAGCCGCCCTTGCGCACCAGCACCGCATGCTCGCCTGCCATGATCGACACCGTCGCCGGGGTCCGGCCCACTACCTGTTCATCGACATAGATCTCGGCGTCCGGCGGATCCGTGACGAATGCGATGTCACCCCACGCGGGCTGGAGCTCGGCGTGTAATTCCTGGCGTACCTCGCGGCCCTCGATTTCCACGCCAGCGGTAAATTCGAGATAACGTTGCGTGACAATCCGCATCGCATGCGCACCTACCTCGACCTCCACACCGACACCGGGCAGCACACCGACCTCCGCATCATCGATGAACAAGCGCCCCTCGACCTCGGGGTCAGTCGTCACGACCAGCCATCCGGGCAGCTTGCGCATGACAAACCGGAACGACGGATTGGGGCTGTCATCGACGACGATCACCTCGCGCGCCGGGTGATAGCCCTCGGCCGACAGCATGATGCGGTAGTCCCCCTGGCGCAGCAGATAGCGCCCGCCCATCTTCGGCGCGATGAGCCCGCCGACGATACGTATCTCGGTATCTGCGGGTTCGACCTCGATGAGTACTGCCTGTGCGGTAAACAAATAGACGGCGACGACAAACAACCCGCCGAGTGCGCCGTAGACGACCCACTTGATACGCGCCGCCGTCCGCCCCCGGGCGGCCGGGCGCAACGGCTGCGCGCGCATCTGCACCGGCGTAATCGGCTCGGGTGCGTCCGCCGCCGCGGCGGCAGGCGGCACCAACTCCGGCGGCAATGTCTCGTATTCGAGCACCGGCCGGGTGACGACGAAGCGCAGTACATCGTCATCGAATTCACAGGCGATATGAACGCCGCCCATCGCGATGGTGTCACCGGCAATCAGCCAGCGATTGGCCGTGATGATCTCACCGTTGACCGTGACCTCGGTGCCGACGCCTCTGTGCAGAAACGGCCGCCCCTCGAGCAAATCGATCGACGCGCCGGAACCGCCGGTGACGGAACCGGGAATCCGGATTTGTGCTGTCGTCTGGCTGCCGATATTCAGCGGTAAGTTTTCGTCGGAAATCGACCGCACACCATTCGAATCGACAATCACAATCTTGCGACTCAAATCGGTTCCTCACAGCTCATTATGATTGGCTCGGGATTACCAACTCCTTTCGGCAGCACATTAAAGTTTCGCCGCACATCACGGTAACCGGCGCGACTCCCGACCGCCACGTACCGGCCTGGTTTGAGATCGACCGTCCGGGTCAGAAATAGCCCCAGGCTGCCAACTTTGTATATCACAACCTCGGTCAGGTTGTCGGACTGAAACACGACGGGCGCCGCTATGGCAGCGATGCGCAGCGCCTCGTCGAGTTGCGCTATTTGCCCCTCAAGGACGGGCCCCGGGCCCGGCACCGCGCGCGCCTGGTTCAACGCGTTGCGCGCTCGCGCGGCGACGCGGTCGTCATTGAATCGATCCGTGTTCCCCAGCGCCTTCTCGAGTTGTCCGTTCAGTGCCTGGCGTTCGGCGGCGCGCACGCGGTTCTGCCGGGCCGAAACCAGCCCCGACTCCAGCTGCAAAATAGCCTCATAGGTTGCGACTGCATCGGTCCAGTTCTCGCGACCTTCGGCCTCGCGCGCACGCGCTTGCAAGCGAATCACCTGCGCCAGCTGCGCTTCTGCTTCCAGCGCACGCAATGCCTGCCCGGCATCGGCATCCCCGGGGCGGATTCCCAGTGCCGCATTGAACGCGCTGCGGCCAGCCGCGAAATTCTCACGCGACATGGCTGAAAATCCCTCGGCCATCCGCGTCTCGTAACCGATCAGCGCGATGCGCTCGCGACTGTGCGCCAGACCCTCGCGCGCCGGTAGCCACTGCGGATCGATCGCGAGCGCACGCTCATAAGCCGCCGCCGCCGCGGTAAAATCTCCGGCCGACTCGAGCTCAGCTGCATCCAGCGTCAGTTCGAGCACCTGGTCCAGCTGCTGCGCGCGCACCAGGCCCGCACGTGCGTCGGCGTTGACCGGCTCGATCGCAAGCGCGAGCTCGAATTTTTCGATCGCGCCAGCTTGCTCGCCGGCATCGATCGCGGCAAAGCCAGCGCTCAATGCGTCGCCCAAAATTCCGGCGGCCTGCGGTTCAAGCAGCCTCATCAGGTTCAGCGCCTGACGATAATTCGTCGATGCTGCGCTGTAGTTCCGGGTGCGATACACGGCGTCTCCGGCTTCGGCCAGCCGGTGCGCCTCGGCCCAGCTCTCGCCGCCCCAGGCATCGACGCCGAGTGCTTTCAGACGATCTTCGATGACCAGCAGTTCACCGAGTATCTCGTCGGTAATCTCGCGTTGCACTTGCAGACCGACCGGATCGACCACCGCCTCCGGCTCGGCCGGTCGCACCTCGATATCCTCAGCCGCCTGCCGCGACGCCGCAGCGCGGCGTTCATCGACTGCGTCCGGCAGCAGAAAGATCACCAGCAACGCAACCACGCCGAGCGCCACCAGCCCCCCATAGACGAGGCCGGGCGCCAGGCCCTTGCCGGTCGGCTCGATACGCCGCAGCGGCGTCGCCGGGCCGCTACTCGGCGGCGACTCAACCGGCCCACGCCGGCTGACCGGTGCGATGATGTCATCGGTCGCAGCCGGATTTACGGTCGATGGAGGATAATCCGCATGGATCTCCTCGAGCGCACTGCGCACCGCACCGATGCCTGCCGGACGCCGCTCGGGCGCCTTGTCCAGCATCGCCAGCAGCAACTTCGCGAGCAGATCCGGCAGCGCCTGACCGGTTGCGTCGACCGACAGGGCTGCCGGACGTTCCGTGCGAATGCGGTCGGCTGTCACGTCTGGATGAAATAACGGCACACCGGACAGCAACTCGTACAGCAGCGCACCGAACGCGTACACGTCGTCCGTGACCGCAGCGGGCTGGCCTGCCAGTTGCTGCGGGCTCATCGACGGCAGCGAGCCACCGCCGCGCGGCTGCGTCTCGAGATATAGCGCAGCGATTCCGAAATCGCTCAGGTAGCACACCCCGTTCCGATCGAGCAACACATTGCTCGCCTTGACGTCGCGGTGAATGAGGCCGGCACGATGTGCGTACGCGAGCGCATCGCAAACCATCAACGACTGCTGAACGATCTGCTGGAACGGCGCGCCGCGTGTGCTGGCCAGCGTATCGCCTTCGATGTATTGCATCGAAATGTAGTAGCGGTCATCGGTTTGATGAAAGTCGAAGATCCGCACGATGTTCGGGTGCACCAAAGCGCGTGCGCGGCTGCATTCGGTGCGCAGCAAATCGACCAAGCCGGCCGATTCAGCGCAGCGTGGATCAAGCAGTTTCAGCGCCACCCGTTCTGCGAGCTGCGCATCGTCCGCCAGCCAGATCTCACCCATGCCGCCACGGCCCAGTTGGCGAATGAGCGTAAAGCGATCGGAAAAAATCAGCCCGGTAACCAGCCCTTCCATCGACGCTGTACGATCAATCGGAGGCAGCCTGCGGCTGATCCAGTAACGGGTCAGCCGGAGCAGGCAAGCCGGTTTCGGATGCGAATATCTCGCGCAAGAGTCGCCGCCATTCCTGGTATTTCTCTTCAGCAGTGCCGGTCAGGCGACGCGTCTGGCCCTCGACTTCGATCAGCAACGGCTCGGTCTCTGCCTCGAACGATGAGCCGAGCTCTTTCAGCGACTCGCCGTGCAACTTGGCCTCCGAGGATTTTCCGAAGCCACTGCGGATACCCTCGATGCCGCCGAGTATCGCCGTGTTCGTGATGGCGGAGTTGCTGCCCCCGCTGCCCTCGTACGCGACGGCGCCGAGAATTGCGGCCAACCCCAGCAGTTGGCGCATCCGCGCCGAGCGCTTGAGCTCCTGGTAGCTGATGGTTTCCTCGCGTGACATCTTGCGCCAGTCCTCGTACGGCAGTGACATCTCGTAGTACAGGCCCGCGTAGTACTCGTTCAGCGTATCGACGAACGCGTACTCGCGTTCGCGAACCGCGCGCATGCGCGCCAGCATTGGATCGTCTTCGGCCGGCAAGCGACGAATCGTATATTTACCGTCGTCTTCTTCGAGGTGATTGCCAAAGGCCGACGGCACGAGATCGGCCGCGAAGCGGAGTTCGGCGACCTGCCGGATGGTGCCGAGTTTTTTCTCTGACAATTTCTCGCGCGCCGCAAGCAGATCGTTGGCGATATCGTTGTAGATGTTCTGATACGGATCCTGAGTCAGATCACGATATTTCGAGTAAGCCTTCTCGGGTACTCGCGACTTGTAGGTCTCGTTCAGCCATTCCCGGCCGGTCGCATCCCAGGCGCCGATCCGCAACTCGACCTCGAGGCCATCGGAACGATCGACACGCCCCCAAACCACGAGATCGACGGCATCCGAACGTTCCGGCAGCACCCAGACCGAACCCCAGAGGCCAGTACCCTCGAGTGTCTTCTTCAGATGATAGGGCATGAAACGCGCTTCGGCACGACGCACATCCGGGAACACGAAATCGGCTGCGTCTTCCTGGTCCTCGGGAACGCCCGGGTCGAACAGCAGGATACCCACGTCAAGCAGTGCGACCGCGGCGATTTCCGTCTCGGCGTGGACAACCTCGATCGAATCATACTGCACGGTGCGCGAAGTCGAGCATCCAACAGCGATGATGAGAACCATCGCCGCGAAGGCGTAAGGCTCAGGTCGCATAATTGTCGGGTAATCGAGCCGCATACGAACCTCGGTTATTATTTAATGCTCATCTGCTTGCGGTATTCGTCCCAGAGCGCTTCGCGTATATCCGGATCCTGCTCGGCCATGGCAGCTTCGCGAAGCTGCCGCGCGACCTGGTCGTCACCGCTACCGTCTGCGGGGATATCCTCGGGAATGTTCCCCACCATGGCGCCGTCCCGGTCTGACTCATCCAGGTCTCCGCCCTCGAACTCGCCCTTGGCGTTTTGCTCGCCACCGCCGCCGGCTTCGGAACCGGCTTCGGCCGAGCTGCCGGATGCGCCACCACTCGTGCCGCTGTTGCCCGGAATATCGGCCATGCCGCCGCCCGCCATACCGCCGCCGGCAGGGGCGCCGTAGCCGCCGCGGCCAGCCGCATCGCTGACGGATTTTGAATCTCCGGCTTCGCGCTGCCGTGCCGAACCGCCGGAGCCGCCTCCGGTCGAAGCCATTCCCGAACGCTCGCCCTCCATCATGCCGTCGAAATCGCCCAGCGACTTCTCGAACAGGTCATCCAGCTCGCCGGTGTCGGCCATGCCACCGGCGCCTTGCGAGCCACTCCCGGCGGAACCCGTGCCCTGAGAACCCGCACCCTGGGAGCCGGTATCGGCCATGCCACCGGCGCCTTGCGAGTCGCTCCCGGCGGAACCCGTGCCCTGAGAACCCGCACCCTGGGAACCGGTGCCCGACGTCTCAGCACCTGATTTCCCGGCGCCTGATTTCTCGGCGCCCGGCAGATTGGCGCCCGATCCGGCCTGGTCGCCACTGCCGGACTGCGCCCCGCCCTGCGATCCCGACTCAGAACCGGTCGCCGAACCCGTCTTGCCCGCAGAACCGGACTGGCCCTGAGAACCGGACTGGGAACCGGATTGAGGTATCGACGGGAAGGGTGAGGAGGTGCCGCTGGATCCGGCGGACCCCGATGAACTGCTCGGTTTTTGCAGGCTCGAATTACAGCCGCCCAGCATCAGCAGCACGACCAGCACGACGACCGGTCCGGCACCGCGTTTCGTTCGGATATCCTGAATCATCATAAGCAAATCCGGCAAGACAGACTCTGGACCATTATATCGCCGGGTCCACTCGGGTGGTCTATATTTTGGAGACGATTGCACAGCTTAAGTTCAATCCATCAGGCGGTCCGGCAACCCGCCGTGGCGGCGCCGGGTGCCGGCAATTCTCGCTGCGACCGTCGTACGCGTCCAGGCGACCAGTGAGCGGCCCTGGCCATGGCCCGCCGGGCGACCTGTCTGCCAAGCCCCTAAACTCCGGCGGGCCGCACACCAGGACCAATGCATGACACAGGCAACACAGGACACTCGCTTGCTCGGGTACCTCTGGCTGCAGCCGGGATTCAGCACAATGAACGGCTACACGCTTTTATGGGCCTGCCTGACCGGCATCCCGTTTCTCGTCGTCATCAATTTCATCCAGCCGTACATCCTGTCGGCCATGCTCGATGTACCGATGGAAATGCAGGGCTCGGTCAGCGCCAGACTGGCCGTACTGCACGAATTCATCATGATCGCCCTGACCGGACCCGCCGGTGCACTGGCCGACCGCATCGGCCGCCGCCGGGTTCTGACCAGCGGCTACATCATTGCCGCGGCCGGCCTGGCCGTGTACCCGTGGGCCGAATCGGTCGACGGTCTGATCATGATTCGGGTCGTCTACGCGATCGGCGCCGCGATGCTGGTATCCGGCTACTCGGTCCTGATCGCCGACTACCCGCGAGAAAAATCGCGCGGCGCATTCGTTGCCATCGGCGGTGTGCTGAACGGCCTGGGCATCCTGATGCTGATAGCGCTCGGCGGTAATCTGCCGAAATGGCTCGTCGATGCGGGCTACAGTGCCGTCGACGCCGGCCGCCTGGCCATGCTGGTCATCGGCATTGCCTGCGCGGTCGCCGGCGTATTCGTGTACCTGGGCTTCAAGGGCGGCGACCCGGGCGTCCACGACGAGGCCAAACCCCCGCTGCTCGCACTGCTAAGGAAGGGCTTCGGTGCCGCGCGTAACCCGCGCATCGCCGTAGCGTATGCATCCGCATTCACCGCGCGGGGCGACGTCGTCGTCATCGGCACCTACGTGTCACTGTGGGGCACCCAAGTCGGAATCAGGGAAGGCCTGAGTGGAGCGGACGCGCTGCAGCAAGCGATGATTATCTTTGCCGTCATCCAGTCCGCCGCGCTGTTCACAGCACCGCTCATCGGCATCCTGAACGACAAGATCAACCGGGTGACGGCACTGATCCTGGGTATGGGTGTGGCCGCACTCGGCTACCTGGCGTTCGGCCTGCACGACGACCCGTTCGGCGGTGCCGGCATCGGCGTTGCGGTATTACTCGGGATCGGCCAGATCAGCGCGATCCTGGCCGGGACGACGCTGGTCGGCCAGGAAGCCGACCCGAACATCACCGGCGCGACGCTCGGAGTCTGGAGTTTCTGCGGCGCAATCGGCACGCTGATCGGCTCGTACTTCGGCGGCATGTTGTACGACTTGTGGACCCCGGGCGCACCCTTCCTGCTGATGGGCGCCCTGAACGTGCTCGTCATGTTCGCCGCAATCTGGTGTCGCATCAAATTTCCGGGCAACGAATGCCTGCAGTGACAAGCAACGGGTGAGTTCATCGCAGCGATCCGCAACCACCGGGCCGAGCGGCCGACGACGACATAAAGTGCTAGCATCCCGCCCCTTGCAATAACAAAAAACCAAAGGACATGATCATGGCGTTAGCGGAAGTGCTGTCTGACCTGCAGGCCAAAGTCGGCGAAGAGATACACGTCAGCGACTGGCTGCCGGTCACCCAGGAACTGATCGACATGTTCGCCAACGCGACGGGCGACAAGCAATGGATCCACATCGACCCCGAACGTGCGAAGGCCGAATCGCCGTACGGCTGCACGATTGCACACGGCTACCTGACCCTGTCGCTGTACCCGATGCTGCGCGGGCTGGTCGATGCGCAAGAGCCGCTGTTCCCCGGCGTGCAGAACGTCATCAACTACGGGATGAACAAGCTGCGTTTCACGAACGCCGTCAAGGTTGGCAGCAAAATCCGGGCGCATTGCACGATCCTCGCCGCCGAGGAAGTCAAGAACAGCATTCAACTGACGGAACAGTACACGGTCGAGATCAAAGATCAGGAGCGGCCCGCCTGCGTTGCCGAATGCATCATGCGGCTGTATTTCTGATCCGCCGCGAGACGCTCCCTTGACAAACAACCCGGTAGCCGAAGAATTTCTGCTGGTCGAACGTCATGCCGAGGTGCTGACGCTGACGATTAATCGGCCGGAGGCGCGCAACGCGCTGCGCATGGACCTGCTCGACGCGCTCGGTGACACACTCGCGAATCACGCCAGCGACGAGGATCTGAAGTGCGCGGTCATCACGGCGGTCGGCGATCAATGCTTCGCCGCCGGCGGCGACTTGAAAGAACTGGACGCCGTGCGCTCGATAATCGAGGCCGAGATGATGTCAAAACGCGGCCGGCGCGCACTGCACCGCATACGCACGTTTCCGCTACCGGTGATCGGCGCTCTGAACGGGCTCGCGCTCGGCGGCGGCGCGGAACTCGCAATGGCCTGTGATCTGCGAGTCGCCGCCGCACACGCCGAGATCGCCTTCCTGCACGGGCAGTTGAACTGCACCACCGCCTGGGGCGGCGGCATCGATCTGATCGCGGCCATCGGCAGCGAACGCGCACTGGACCTGCTGCTCAGCGCGCGACGGCTGTCGGCAAGCGATGCCGCCGCGCTTGGCATCGTGCATCGCGTCTGCGCAGACGGCCAGTCACTGGATGATTGCCTGAAAGAATTCCTCGCACCGTATCTTTTGCGCAGTCGACAGGTGCTGAAAGGCTACAAGGCATTGACCGGCGCATACCGGCAGTCTGTACACGAACGCCTGCTGGAAACAGAGCAAACGAACTTCGTCACCACCTGGACGCACGCAGATCACTGGGCCGCCGTCGAGAGCAGAAAGAAAAAGTAGGCAGCCTGCTTTTGTGGGAGCGGCTTTAGCCGCGATTCTTTGCCGGACACCGATTATTCGTCTGCGTCCTCCCGCAATGCCCGGCGCAGAATTTTCCCGACCGCCGTCTTCGGCAACGTGTCGCGGAACTCGACCAGCTTCGGCACCTTGTAGGCGGCAAGGTTTTCGCGGCAATAATCGCGGATCTCGTCCACCGTAACTGAACTGCCCGCTCTGAGCACCACGAATACCTTGACGATTTCGCGCCCGGCATTGTTCTTGACGCCGATACACGCGGCTTCGACAATCTCCGGATGCATGGTCACGACGTTCTCGACCTCGTTCGGGTACACGTTGAAACCGGACACGATGATCATATCCTTCTTGCGATCGACGATCCGGAAAAAACCGTTCTCATCCACCGTCGCAATATCGCCGGTTTTCAGATACCCGTCGGGCGTCATCGCGGCGGCCGTTGCCGCATCGTCATTCCAGTAACCCGACATGACCTGCGGGCCACTGACGCAAAGCTCACCCGGTTCACCGACCGGCACCTCCTTGCCGTTTTCATCACGCAGCGAGATGTCAGTCGATGGCAGTGGCAGCCCGATGCTGCCGGAGAATCCGGGTATGTTGACCGGGTTCGACGTCACCACCGGCGAGGTCTCGGACAACCCATAGCCCTCGATAATCTCCGTGCCCGTGACTTTAAACCACTTTTGCGCCGTGTCGTCCATGACCGCCATGCCACCGGCCGACGCGAGGTCGAGCGACGAGAAATCCACCTCGGCAAACCGCGGATGATTGATCAGACTCTGGTACAGGGTATTGACGCCGGTGATGGCCGTGAATTTCCATTTTTTGAGCTCGGCGATGAAACCGGCAGTATCGCGGGGATCGGTGATCAGGATGTTCTGCGCGCCAAAATACAAGTAGGTCAGGCAATTACAGGTCAGCGCATAGACATGGTACAACGGCAGCGCCGTGATCATGATTTCCGCGCCCTCATCAACCCGGCTGTCAAACCAGGCACCAAGTTGCCGAACGTTCGCCACCAGATTCCCATGCGTCAGCGTGGCGCCTTTCGAACGACCGGTAGTACCACCGGTGTACTGCAGGCATGCAATATCGTCTGCGGACAATGATACTGACTGCCCGCGATCGGCCGGTGTCGCGAGCACTTCACGGATCGGAGTCTGGTTCGCAAGCGTGTACGCCGGAACCATGCGCTTGACGTAGCGCACGACGAAGTTGACCAGTGGCCGGCGCGGAAACCCGAGCAGATCGCCGATCCCGGTGACCACCACCTGTTCCACCGAAGTCTCGTCGATGATCTCGGCCAGCGTCGCGGCCGCGGTCGACGCGATCACGATCGCACGCGCTCGGGAGTCAATTAACTGATGCTCCAGCTCTCGTGCCGTATACAACGGATTTACATTCACAATGACCATGCCGGCCCGCAGGACCCCAAACAGTGTGATCGGATACTGCAGCAGGTTCGGCATCATGATCGCAACCCGATCGCCGCGGTCGAGGCCGGTTTCGGTTTGCAGCCAGGCGGCGAAGCGCGCCGACAGATCATCCAGTTCCGTGTAACTGATCGTGTGACCGTAGTTTGTAAATGCCGGCCTGTCGGCGTATTTCTCGCAGGCCTCCGCAAAAAGATCGACCAGAGATTCCTCGGGATCGAGCTCGATCGTATGCGGTATGCCGGCCGGATAACTTCGTAGCCAGGATTTATCCATGAATTTTCGCTGTTGTATGCGTGCCTGATGCGACCCGGGTGATACCGACGGATCCCCGTCGCCCGGGCCGAAAACCCGCACCATTGTCGCATCGGCGCCAGGGCTTTGCACCCGGTCCGCGCAGGCCCCGGGCGCGCGCCGGCGTGGCACGCCATCCGGATAGCTGTTACCTTGCCCGCGAGCGGCTTGCACGCTCGCAAGGCCACTTGCTATAAGTATAAGTGAACGGCATCGGTTCACATAGATGGAGTCGACGGTGACGGGGTCAAGAATTCCACATTTCTACAAAATGAGCATCGACGAACGCATTCGCGTGGTGCATGAACGCGGCATGCTGTCAGACAAGGATTTGGAGAACCTGGTTTCCGGCGAAGCGACCCTCGGCCTGACCGCGGCCGACAAGATGATCGAGAATGTGATCGGTGTGCTCGGCCTGCCAATCGGCCTCGGTCTGAATTTCCTGATCAACAGCCGTGAATACGTCGTGCCGCTGGTCGTCGAAGAGCCGTCGATCGTCGCAGCCTTGAGCGCCGCCGCCAAACTCGCTCGTAGTTCAGGCGGTTTTACAACGACGTCAACCGACCCGGTGCTGATCGGCCAGATTCAGGTCATCGAAGTTCCGGACATGACCCGCGCGAAGGCGGCCGTGCTCGAGCGCAAGCAGGAGATCATCGATCTTGCCAACAGTTTTCATCCGCGCATGGTCGCGCGCGGCGGTGGCGCAGTCGATCTCGAACTCGCCAGCTTCCCGCTGCAATCGATGGGCGGCGAGATGCTCGTGGTCCACCTGCTCGTTGACACACGCGACGCCATGGGTGCGAACCTCGTCAACGGCATGTGCGAGGGTGTTGCGCCGCTGATCGAATCGATCACCGAAGGCGAAGTCTTCCTGCGGATTCTGTCGAATCTCGCGGACCGCGCCCTGGCCACAGCCGAGGTCACGCTGTCGACCGATCAGCTCGCCGGCAAGGGCTACGCCGGCGAACGCGTACGCGATGGCATCATCATTGCTGCCGACTTCGCGCAGGTAGACCCGTACCGCGCCACGACCCACAACAAGGGCATCATGAACGGTGTCGACGCGGTCGCGCTGGCCACCGGCAACGACTGGCGCGCTATCGAAGCCGGCGCCCACGCCTGGGCCGCGCGCCACGGTCGCTACACGTCACTGAGCCATTGGTGGAAAGACGACGAAGGCAATCTGCGCGGGCGCATCGAATTACCGATGAAAGTCGGCATCGTCGGTGGACCACTCGAGTCCAACCCGGGCGTCGCCATGAACCTGCGCCTGTTGGGAGTCAAGTCCGCCACAGAACTCGCCGAGGTCATGGCGGCCGTCGGCCTGGCACAAAACTTTGCGGCGCTGCGTGCGCTGGCAACCGACGGCGTGCAAACCGGCCACATGACGCTGCATGCACGCAGCGTTGTCAAGGCATCCGGCGCGCCGGATGCCTTGTTTGACGAGGCGCTCGAACGGCTGGTGCGCAGCGGAGAAATCAAAGTCTGGAAGGCCGAGGAGATCCTCGCCGAATTGCGCGCTGAACGGCGCAAGGGTGCGACAATCCGGCAGCGGCCCGACACGGAAACCGGCGTCGGCTACGGCAAAATCATACTGCTCGGCGAGCATGCGGTGGTTTACGGCCGGCACGCGATCGGCTGTCCGCTGCCGCTGACAATGCGGGCCGTCGTCGAAGATGCAGACAAGGGCATGGAGCTCATCATTCCGCGCTGGGGTATCGAGTACCAGCTTGCCAAACCGCCGGAACAGCGACGCTCGTTCGAACGTGCCGCCGGCGCGATCATGGATCAGCTGGGCCTGAGCGATCGGGGTCTGCGCATCGAGGTGTTCCCGGACGTGCCCCGCGGCATGGGCATGGGTGGTTCCGCCGCGCTCGCCGTTGCCATCGTGCGGGCACTCGATATCCATTACCGGCTCGATCTGAGCGACGAGGAAGTCAATCAGCTCGCGTTCCAATCGGAGCAGATCGCACACGGCAGCCCGAGTGGCATCGACAACACGCTGGCGACCTACGGCAAGCCGCTCATCTTCCGCATGGGCAACCCGCCGCTCATCGAACCCCTGAATATTCCAAAACCGCTGTCTCTGGTCGTCGCCATGACCCGGACCGAGGGTTTGACGGCCAGGACAGTGCAAAATGTTCGCGAGGCCCGAGCGCGCCAGCCGCAGTTATACGAGAAAATCTTCGACAATATCGATGCGCTGGTACTGCAGGCTGTCTCTGCGGTACAAGATAACGACCTGGCCACCCTCGGCGAACTCATGAACGTTTGCCAGGGGCTGCTGAACGCTCTCCAGGTTTCGACACCGGAACTTGAACGCCTGATCGGTGTCGCGCGCCGCGCCGGCGCGCTGGGCGCAAAACTGACCGGCGGTGGGGGTGGTGGTGCGGTTATCGCGTTGTGCGACGGCAACGCCGAGGACGTGCAGACCGCAATCGAGCGACAAGGATTTCACGCCATATCAATCCTCGCGGGCAACCAGCCGTGAGCGCAGCACGCCAGCCCGTATCCAATCCGTCCGAATCGCTGATCCTCGTCGACGACGACGATCGGGAAATCGGTTTCTGCTCCAAGGCCGAGTGCCACGAGGGCAACGGCCGGTTGCATCGTGCGTTCTCCGTATTCTTGTTCAATGAGGCGGGCGAACTCCTGATCCAGCAGCGCAGTGAACACAAACCACTGTGGCCGATGTACTGGGCAAATAGCTGCTGCAGCCACCCGCGCGAATCTGAATCCGTTGTGGATGCAGGTCGGCGCCGCGTACAAGAAGAGCTGCATGTCGAATGCAACCTGCACTTCCTGTACAAATTTAAATATCAGGCTCATTTCGAAAACCTCGGCGCGGAACACGAGCTATGCCATGTCTTCACCGGCGTCATCGAGGGCGTTGTCTCGGCACACCCGGAAGAGATTGCGGCGACGCGATTCATCGGTCCGGATGAACTGACCGCCGAGATAGCAGCCGACCCGGGCCGCTTTACACCGTGGCTCAAGCTGGAGTGGGAACGTATCAGCGCCGATTTTCTCGAGAGTATCCTCGCCCGGATTCCCTGAGTCGCGGAGCAAATAACCGGCGCAATCAGAAGCCGATTCGATACTCGACGACGACTTGCTCGCTATCCGGATCGATTTCCAGCCGCATGCCCGGCTCATCCTTCTCGCGCACCAGCGCCGAGAAAATGCCGGTCTGCTGCGAGCCTTGCTTGATCCAATCCAGCAAGCGAAGTCGCAGCGGGCGTTTGCTCTGCTCGGCAATCACCCCGGGATCGCTCCCCTGATAGACAATCACCGACTGCCCGCTGCCAACCGGGTCGACAGTTCTCAACACGAGCGCCAGTTCTTCCTGCGACATCGGGAAACCCGGCAGATCGGTCGAGCCCTGGTCGAGGTTGTCAGTATGATCGACCCGCTGCCGTTCGCCGAGATGGCCCGTATCGAGAGAAATACCCGCGTAATTTGCATCGAACAGGGCGGCGAAATCTTCGGCCACGGCCAGCTGTATCCCGCAGAGACCGACCGCTGCCGTCAATGTCGCCAGGTACCGTGCGCCCCGCCTGACTGTTCCTGCTATGTGTATTCCGGCCAAATTCAAGCTGCCAACCATCCACGCCGCAAACCGAAGTATGGGATACAGAATAGAGGCCGCCGGTGGCTCGAACTACGATCGCTGTCACCGTTTTTCGGGTGTTTTCAGGATTTCGTTAAATCGCCGGCGCATTCGGTGGCCAGGCCACGACGGTGCCGGCAGGCCGGGGTTTCAGCCCGCCTTGATCTCGATCTGCTGCGGCTCGACGACCTCGAGCTTCGGCAGATGCACGGTCAGCACACCATCCTTGCTGTCGGCATTGATTGCAGATTCATCGACATCCGGCGGCAGCGTAAAGCGGCGCGCGAATGATCCATACAAGGATTCCACTCGATGCTGCTGCTCGTCATCAGCGGTCTTCGCGTAGCGTCGTTCACCCTTGATCGTGATCACACCGTCATTGATCGTTACATCGATCGCGTCTTTCGCGACCTCGGGTAACTCTGCCTTGATCAGGTATTCCTGCGATGTCTCCGAGATGTTTGCGACGGGCCGCCAATATTGGCCACTGTCGTCATTCACGCCGGCGAACTGCAGGTCTCGGCCCGGCCGCCTGCCCAGACGATTGAAAATGTCCTCGAATTCGCGAAACGGACTCCATGTCACCAGTGTCATGTTTATCTCTCCTGCTATCTGTTTAAACTACGATGCTTGCTGCACCCTCTTGATCTTGAATATGGGGTCCAACCGACGCATTTCAATACCCCGCGTGACAATTCATATACGTAGAGATACGTATCCCCGGCCAAACCGCCGGCTTGCCGACCGGCGGCGGACATTCGTGCGCATTTTCCATGCTTGCGCACACGCCGCCTTTAGCCGATCATCGCAAACAACCATATTCCGAAGTCGGCGGTCGGGAAGATCGGGCCTTGCCCGCCGCCCGCAATCGGCGATGGCCCGCAGGAGAGACTGGATGGCCGACAACGCCTGGCAGATATTCAAGATGGATGACCTGATAGACAAGGTCGAAGGCACGGATCCACGCTTTTATGAGTTTCTGCGCGTGCCTGCCATTAGTTGCGCGATCTACCGGCTACCGGCCGGTGCGAAAGACATGCAGGCACCGCATCTGGAAGATGAAATCTATGTTGTCATCGCCGGTCGCGCACGCTTGCGCATCGGCGACAAGGAACACCAGATCAGCAAGGGCACGATTTTATACGTGCGCGCAACCTCGCAGCACTCGTTCTTCGATATCGAGGAAGACCTGACTGTCCTGACATTCTTCGGCGCAACGGGTTCATGAATAGCCCGGGAAAAAACGGCCGGCAGCCGACTAGCTAGAACTGCTCCTCCGACAACGTCATGGTGGCATCGCCGCCCGATTCCACGGCCTTGCGATAGGCACCCGTCAGCGGCAGCGCCTGCTCCGCGAAGAACCGCGCAGTGACCAGCTTCGTCTCGTAGAACGACGGATCGTCGGCGCCCTCGGCCAGGCATTCCGCTGCAACCACGGCGGCCCGGGCCAGCTGCCATCCCCCCATCAGCGTACCCGCCAACATCAGGAAATTGAACGAAATCGCTCCGGCTACATCGTCGTTCGCACCGGCGTGCGCAAACAACCACTCGGACGCCCCCACCAGGTCATCGACTGACTCGCCCAGCGCCGTGCGTATCGTGGCGAGTTGATCACCGTGGCGCTCGAGTTCGGCATCGATTGCCTTGATATCGACGATCAGGCTCTGCAGCGCCACGCCGCGGTCACGGAGAATCTTGCGCCCGACCAGGTCGGCCGCCTGGATGCCCGTCGTACCCTCGTAGATCGTTGTGATCCGCGCATCGCGCATATACTGGGCGGCCCCGGTCTCTTCGATATAACCCATACCGCCGTGTACCTGCAGACCGATTGAGGTCAGTTCCTGCCCCGTCTCGGTGCACCAGCCCTTGACGATCGGTGTCAGAAGGTCGAGCCGGGCCTGCTCACTCGTGCGCACGGCCGCGTCCGGATGATGATGTGCACGATCGAGGTGTGCGGCGGCCACGTAGGTCAGCGCGCGCATCGCCTCGATATGCGACTTCATATGCATCAGCATCCGGCGCACGTCCGGATGCTTGATAATGGTCACGGCGGCGTCGTAGCCGACCTTGTTCCCCTGCACGCGCTCCTTCGCGTATGCCAGCGCCAACTGATAGGCGCGCTCCGAAATCGCCACGCCTTCGAGACCAACACTCAACCTCGCGTGATTCATCATCGTAAACATGCAGGCAAGACCCTTATTCATCTCACCGAGGAGGTATCCATAGGCATCGTCGAACGCCAGCACACAGGTCGGGCTGCCGTGAATACCGAGCTTGTGCTCGACCGAGATCGGCGTCACATGGTTTCGCTCGCCGATGGATCCGTCGGCACCAATGCGGAACTTGGGTACGACAAACAGGCTCAGCCCCTTGACGCCGTCCGGCGCGCCGACCAGACGGGCGAGAACCAGGTGAATGACGTTATCCGTCATGTCGTGATCGCCCCAGGTAATGAAGATTTTCTGCCCGGTGATCCGATAGCCCTTCCCATCCCCGTCCGGAACGGCCTGCGAGCGGACCGCCGCAAGGTCCGTACCCGCCTGTGGTTCCGTCAGGTTCATCGTGCCGGTCCACTCGCCCGAGACCATCTTCTCGAGCACCAGCGCGTGCAGTTCTGCGTCGCCATGATGCTCGATCGCCCGCGCGGCACCCTGCGTCAGCAGGGTACAAATCGACCACGCGAGGCAAGCTGACTGCATCATCTCCTCGACCGCGAGGCCGACGAGATACGGCAGGCCCTGCCCGCCATGCTTGGTCGACTGCGAGATACTCGTCCAGCCATCGCTGACGAACTGCCGGTAAACGGATATGAATTCCTCGGCGACAATGACCCGCCCATCTTCGACGCGCGTGCCCTTGGCATCGCCAATGCGATTCAACGGCGCTATGACCTCGCCCGCAAGTTGCCCGGCTTCTTCGAGAATGGCCTCGACCAGATCGACGGTCGCCTCCTCGAACCCCGGCATAGTGTTAATCTGATCGAGGCTGGCCAGCTCGCGAATCACGAACAGCATGTCCTTGGTCGGTGCCTGATAATCCGACATTGATGAATCTCCTGAGTAAGGACCGGGTATTCTATCAATACGCGAGCCGCCGATAGTCCGTATTTCCCGAAAAAGGGTATCGATGAACACATCAGCCAACACATTTGTACTGACGATAGTCTGCCCGGACACGGTGGGGATCGTCGCTGCGGTATCGGGATATCTGACAGCCCAGAATTTCTTCATCGAGGAATCGAGCCACTACGGTGACCGGGAGTCTCGACGCTTCTTCATGCGGACACAATTCACGCCATCGGGCGCTGCCGTCTCGCGCTCGGCGTTCGTGGCAGACTTTGCACCGATCGCCGATAAATTTACTATGGAGTGGCAGATTCACGACTTGCAAATCCTGCCGCGAATACTGATCGTCGCATCGAAACACGACCACTGCGTCAACGATCTGCTATACCGCTATCGAATCGGCGCACTGCGCATGGAGATTCCGGCCATCGTGTCCAATCACATGGACCTGTCGGACCTGGCCGAGTGGCACCGGATTCCGTTCTTCCATGTGCCGATCAGCCCGGACACCAAGCCCGAGGCCGAACGGCGCTTGCTGGACATCATCGAAGACACCAAGGCCGACACGATCGTGCTCGCTCGCTACATGCAAATCCTCAGCAACGAACTTTGCACACAACTTGCGGGCCGAACGATCAATATTCATCACTCGTTTCTGCCCGGCTTCAAGGGCGCGCGACCTTACCACAAGGCGCATGAGCATGGCGTCAAGTTGATCGGTGCAACAGCGCACTACGTCAGCACCGAACTGGACGAAGGGCCGATCATCGAGCAAACGGTCGAGCGCGTGGACCATACCCATACCGTCGAGGAACTCATCGCCGTAGGACGCGATGTGGAGAGCATCACGCTGGCCCGGGCAGTGAAGCTGCATATCGACCACCGCGTGTTCGTGAACGGGAACAAAACCGTGGTGTTTCGGTAAATAAGGTACCGGGTGACTGGTGGCTCACACACTGGCGCAAGAGGCCCGGATGATGTGGGCGTACAAAGATCGTGCGTGGTGCGGGTGCGCGGGGCGCCGCAAGGCCCCCGCCGGGAATCGCGGCTAAAGCCGCTCCCACAAGAGCTGCGCAAATACGCTTATTCGGGAAAGGTACCTTTTCACCCGTTCACAATCGGGCCCAGCGCCTCGGCCGCTTCGCGCAGCGTCGTCTCGGTCGTATCCCAGTCAATACAACCGTCCGTTACCGAAACGCCGTATCGCAGTTCCGACAGGTCCGTCGGGATCTTCTGGTTACCCTCGTGCAGGTGGCTCTCCAGCATCAGGCCGATGATCGAGCGACTGCCGCCCACCACCTGGTCGATGCAGTTGCGTGCTACTACAGGCTGCACTTGCGGGTCTTTGTTACTGTTCGCATGGCTGCAATCGATGACAATGCGATCCGGCAAGCCGGCGGAACGCAGCGCCCGAGCCGCAGCCTCTACGCTCTCGGCAGCGTAGTTCGGACCGCTGCTGCCGCCGCGGAGCACGATATGACCGTAACGATTGCCGGCAGTCCGGAACACGGCGGTCCGGCCGTCCTGGTTGATGCCGAGAAAATGATGCGCCTGACGCGCCGACTGAAGTGCATCGATTGCGACCTGCAGGGAACCGTCGGTGCCATTCTTGAAGCCGACCGGCGTCGACAGGCCACTGGCCATTTCCCGGTGGGTCTGCGATTCGGTCGTGCGTGCACCGATCACCGTCCACGTGATCAACTCGCCCATGTATTGCGGCATGACCGGATCCAGCGCTTCAGTGGCCGTCGGCAGGCCACGCGCGCCGAGGTCCAGCAGCAGTTTGCGTGCAAGCCGAATACCTTTGTCGATCCGGAACGAGTCATCCATGTCCGGATCGTTGATCAGACCTTTCCAGCCGACCGTCGTCCGCGGCTTCTCAAAATAGACGCGCATCAGGATAACCAGCGTATCTGCAAGGTCGGCGGCAAGTACCTGCAGCTTGCCTGCATACTCGTGGGCCGCCTCGATATCGTGCACCGAGCATGGACCGACTACGACAAATAGCCGCGGGTCCCGCCCGTCAATGATATTGCGTATCGTCGCGCGGCTTTCAAGGACGGTAGCTGTAGCCGCCGGCGTCATCGGCAGTTCCCCGCTGATATCCGCCGGGCTTGGCAGAATTGTCTTACTGACGACATTGACGTTGTAAATCTTGCTGGTCATAGCGGGTGCTTTTGTTCTGATTGTCGTTACGAGGGCCACGAGCCGGCCCACAAGCATAGCAGTTATAAATCCCGGCCAACCGAGGCAGGGTATACGCCGAATCGGCATCGTGCCCGGGTCACGGGTAGCGTAGAATGGGATTAATGGCAGTAACCCCTCCAGCAACTCGATGACGGCAGCCGAACAGTGACCAGAGCGCGAAAACTGCGCGCCCGGCAGCGACTGGGCAAATACCGCATCGAACGACGGCTTGCCAACGGGCCACGTGCCTCCGTCTATCAGGCCTACGATACGATCCACGGGGTCAAGGTCGCACTGAAAATCCCGGATCCCGGCATCCTGGACGAGGATTTCCTCGACGAATTCCGCCGGGAGGCGCGCCTGTCGGAGCGCATGGAACATCACAACGTGCTGCCGATTCAGAATGCCTGCTTCATAGACGATTTCTTTGTCATCGCAATGCCGCTTGGCATCGAAACCCTGGCCGACCGCATGAGCCGGCGGATGTCCACCGAACGTGCGCTCGACCTGACGCGCCAGGCCCTGGCCGCGGTCGCCCATGCGCACAGCCGCAAGATCATCCACTGCGATGTCAAGCCGGAAAACTTCATCCTCTTCGAGGATCACCGTCTGCGCCTGACCGATTTCGGCTTCTCGAAGATCGCGGTACGGCCCGTCGGCCAGGCATCCGGCTCGGGCACTATCGGGTATCTCGCGCCGGAGCAGGCGCTCGGCCGGCCGATGTTTCAATCCGACGTGTTCGCGCTGGGGCTCGTCATCTACCAGATGTTCAGTGGAACGTTACCGGCGTGGCCATACAAGTGGCCACCACCGGGCTACCCGCGGATTCGCAGCAAGCTGCGGCCGAAGATGATGACCTGGTTGCGCACGGCGCTGGAGTTCAAACCCCAGAACCGGTACAAGAATGCCGTAACCATGGAAAGAGCATTCGACAAAATCCATGCGAAGCTGGTGAGGCGTGAGCGGTAACGCGACCGAAAACTCGATCCGGCGCGGCACCCTGGACGGTGCCCGCATGTACGTCGGCAAAGCCAACGTCGAAGCCGATCACTTCACAACCTGTCTCGGCGAGGTTGCAGGCGCGACGATCGCCGATATAGAGAAGCCCCGTCCGAACGAAGACTCCGCCGCAATCATTCCGGTCAACGACGAATACCTCGTCCTGATCGTCGCCGACGGTGTCGGCGGCCTGGCCGGAGCGCGCAAGGCCTCGAACCTCACCGTCGCAATCATTCGCAAAGCCGTCGAACGTATCACCGAAACGACCGGCAGTCGGTTACGCACCGCGATACTCGACGGCATCGAGGCAGCCAACCGGGCCGTGCTCGACCTCGGCATCGGCTCGGCCAGCACCCTGGCCCTGGCCGAGATCGGCTCGGGATACGTGCGCACGTATCACGTCGGCGATTCCATCCTGCTGATCTGCGGTCAGCGGGGCCGCATCAAGATGATGACGACGCCACACTCGCCAATCGGATTCGCGATGGAAGCCGGCCTGATCGACGAATCGGAAGCCCTGCGTCACGACGAGCTGAATCTGATCTTCAACGTCATCGGCTCGAGCGACATGCGCATCGAGATCGGATCCGAGCTGCCGATGGCACCACGCGACACCTTGTTGCTGGCCAGCGACGGGCTGACCGACAACGTGCTGCAGGAAGAAATCGTTGCCGCGATCCGGATAGGGCCGCTGGACGTCGCGCTCGAGAAACTGACCGACCTGGCGCAGGGGCGCATGACCGGGCAGCAGGCCGACATGCCCTGCAAGCCGGACGACTACTCGGTGATCCTGTATCGCCCGAATACCGCCAAGCGCAAGACAGAGACCTGATCCGGCCTCTGCCGAACAGCCGGGCTCGAGGCAGCTTTACCAGGTGAACGCTCCGGCCCTGCCGCTGGCAGGGCCATTGCCACCAGGGCTGCGGGCTGTAGAATGTCCGGTTCCAATCATCTGGAGAATGACAATGACAAAGGAATCCACACTGCAGCCATTCGAGAAAGGCGACGTCTTCGTCGGCGCAACGCTGCTGAACAACCCAGACGACGACCATGCCGGGGATGGGCGGATTATTCAGTACGACGCCGACCTGAACGAGAAAGGCGTTCTGTGGACCGAGGGCACGACCCATCTCGTCGGCGGCCTGAAATTTGGCCCGGACGGCACCCTGTGGGCCTTTGACAGCGCCGCGTTCCGAATCATCCGGGTCAGCCCGGAAGGCAAGCAGTTGCCCGAGATCAAGTTCGCCGACAAATCGTTCTCCAACGTTAACTTCCTCGCCGACGGCACGGTGGTGTTCGGCGAACACCTCGTCGGCCATGAGATCAATCTGCCGCCGGATCGCCCGCTCAAGACGACGCTGGCGTTCATGCCTGGCACCGAGCGCTTCGGCGACGGCCACGTCTTCAAGTTCACAATGGATGGCGAACAGACCCAGGAATTCAACACGGAGACACACGGCGGCATGCCGGGCTTCCTCGGTTGCACCTCGGCGACACTCGCCCCGGACGGTAAAACGCTAATCTATTGCTCGGAACTCGGTAACCGGCTGTTCCGCTACGATCTCGAAGCCGACCAGCAGCTACCGGACCTGATCACGTACTCGAAGGAAAGCGGCGACATGGCCATGACCGAAGCGTACCAGCCTGACGGCACACTGCTGTTCATCAAGGCCAACTTCCGCAAAGGATTTTTCCTGCAGACGCTGGACGAGAAAGGCAACGCGATCCGCACGTATGACACGGCCGGACCCGGCTGGGCGACGCTCGGTCCGTCGATCGACAGCAAGTCGGCGTTCGTCGGTAACTTCTTCAACGGCACCTTCATCAAGATGGATCTCGACAACGGCGAGACGATCGCGACGGCGGAGACCGGGGTGGAAAGAGGGCTGGCCGGGATCGCACAATACCCGGGCTGATTTCACCCCGACGCGGGAGCAGCCTTGTGTGTGGGAGATTCTATGGGAGTTGGCAATAGGCGCGGACTTGATCATTCAGAATCGCGGCTAAAGCCGCTCCCACAGAACGCTCCCACAGGGAACTGTGGACTGTGGGCGGTGCTGTGGGAGCGGCTTTAGCCGCGAAAAAGCGTCCCAAAAGCAAAAAGGTACCCAGCTCATCTTCCAGTCCCTTCTTCCTTCACCAGGGAATGATCGTTCCGTCGTACTGATAAAATGACCCGGTGGTCTCGAGCGTCAGGCCGTCGATATTGCGAATCATGTCCGTGACGGCGTCCGGCGTCGGCCGCAACATCTTTTTCGGCAGACCCGCCATGAAATCCGTGTCGGTCATACCCGGATTCACCATAGCGACGCTGATGCCCTTGCGCTTCAGTTGCAAGGCGAGATTCACCATCGCCATATTCAATGCCGCCTTGCTGCTGCGATAAAAATACAACCGCGGCTGCGTCGCGCCGCCAATCGAACCCTCACTGGACGAGACCGTGACGATTTTCTTGTCGCGACTGGCCCGCACATGCGGATAAAATGCTTCCGATATTTTCAGCGGCGCGATCACGTTGACCTCCAGCACTTTGGCAAACACGTCATACTGCATCTTCGTGAACATCTGCGTATCAGCACCGCCGCTGATCCCCGCGTTGTGCAGCAATACATCGATCGGCGTAGCCACATATTTCGCAGCGAGCGCATCGACCCGCTCGAAATCTGTAACGTCCAGCTGCTCGATGGTGATGTTGGCATGTTCAGCGGCCAGAGCATTGAGCGCTTCCGCTTGCGCAGGTTTACGGGCCGTCGCGATGACCGTCCACCCCCGCTCCGCATACTGCCTGGCAAATTCCAGACCGAGGCCGCGATTCGAGCCGGTGATCAGCACGGTCGGCACATAATCGTCACCGAACTCCGCGGCATCTGCCGCCCACACGACAGGCGTCAATGCCAACCCGGCCAGCAATATCGCCACGGCACAAAACCCTGATGCGGCGGCGCGCAGATCAATTTTCATTATTAAATCCTCAACTCGCTATTGTTATTTCGAAAAACAGGCCGGCGTTACCAGGGAATGATCGCGCCATCATGGTTAAAAAATGTACCCGTGTTATCGAGCGTAAACCGGTCGATATTGCGAATCATGTCCGCCACGGCGACCTCCGGCTCGCGTATATTTTTGATGCGCTTGCGAAACTCCTTGGCGATAAAGTCCGTCGCCGTCGCTCCCGGCGTTACCAGGCCGACAATGATGCCGCGACGCTTGACCTGCAGGGCGAGATTCGTCATCAGCATATTCACAGCTGACTTGCTGCTGCGGTACCAGTACAGCATCGGCATTGTCACGCTCGCGATCGAACCCTGACTGCTGGAGACGGTAATCATCTTCCTGAGCTTACTGGTCTTGACGTGCTCGCGAAATGCCTCGCAGATCTTCATCGGGCCGATCGCGTTGACGGCCATAACCTCATAAAAGACTTCGTAGTCCATGTGTCCGAACAGCTGGTTTTCAATTCCGCCACCGATGCCGGCGTTATTCAGCAAAATATCGATCGGCATGTTCTGATAACGCCGGGCCAGGCGATCGATGCTGGTATGCTCGACGACATCGAGCCGTTCGACCAGGATATTCGGGTTCGCGGCTGCCGTCGCATTCAGTTCGGCGGCTTGCTCCGGCTTTCTGCAGGTTGCGATGATGCGGTAACCGCGCTTGGCATACTGGCGCGTGAAATGCAGGCCGAGGCCGCGGTTTGCACCTGTGACCAGCACTGTTGTCATGGTCTTCTTCGGCGCGGGCAGCGGCGTGACCGCACCCTCCTCGGCCGCCGCCGCGTGCGTCACCATCATGCCCGCGACGAGACTCGTAACGCCGGTCAGGAACTCACGGCGGGAAGCGTCATCTTCGTTGTCACTCATAAAATCTACCTGCATCATTGTGGTCAGAAAAAGGTGTCAGACACCAATTTTCGCGCCGCGATGCGTTGTCTTGATGATCGATATCCTTTCTCCGTCAGTTCGTCGCTTTCAGCTTCGCGGCAGCCTGCCCGGCACCGATCATCGGCACCGCATCCACAACCCAGCCCTTCTGCTCGCGGCGCGCCGGGCTCGGGATCGTATAGGCCACCTTTTTCGCGTTGCGCCTGACCTCGTCCATGTCGATGCGCCAACCCTTCGCATCCCACTCCCTGAGGCGATCGCGGTACATGACGATGCACTTGTCGGACGGCGTCATGAACTCTTTCGTATTTGTCGGCGGCGTCAGTACCGGGTGCAACGCCTCGATAATCACGACATCCTGTTCCGCCACATACAGGTTGCGCTCGTTCATCAACTCATCCTGATCCGGGTCGAGCATGCAGTTGCGCATGCACAGCAGGTAGATGTGAATATGCTCCTCGTCGATCGGGCGCTCGAACAAATACTGATGGAAATAGTACTCGGGACTCGCATGAATATACGTCCAGACCTGGTTCGGCCCGTGGTGGCCGGTACCGACCTCCAGATCACCCGGTTTCTCCCGGAACTTTCTGAGCTGCGGGGGCAGCGGCGGCGCCTGGAACGTGTGCCAGAAGCCATGACCCCACTCGGTCGGGACATCGCGCAACTCGCCGACACTATAGTCCTCGTCCTCGCCGCTGAAACCATGCGTGTCATGCACATATTCATTATGCGCCGGATCGATGCCGTTCTCGATCGAACGCTCGTAGTTGCCCTTTATGTCGTAGTGCACGAGCGTCGGACGCCAGCCTTCCTGCCCTGCTTCGGGCACCGGGATAATCGGCGGCCGCTCCTCTTCGGGCAAGTCGCCGAGAAACGCGAACACGATGCCATGGCGCTCCTCGACCGGATACGCATCGATGCGCGTACGGCCGGGTATCTTCGCGTCCTTGCCGAGCGACGGAATCTTCCGGCACTCGCCCTCGCCGGTGAACTGCCAGCCATGGTACGAGCACGCGATGAGGTCGCCATGCAACTTGCCGCCGGCCAGCGAGCCGCCGCGATGCACGCAGGTATTGCTGAGGCACTTTGCCCGGCCGTCGCCGCCACGAAAAACGACGAAGTCCTGATCGAGACAGCGCACCTTGATCGGCTGCTCGCCGACTTCTTCGGTCGTCGCCATCGGGTACCAGAAATTGATATACATACTTGCGCCCCCGCGTTGTCGGGTCGCCCGAACGGCGACCTCGCACCCGTTTCAGATTATTACCGATATATTAAGCCCAACACTCCGGCTGGCCAATATACCCACTCTGATATACGCTGTCCGCCAAACGGTCATCGGCAGCTTTTATGTGCCTGAAACACGCGCCAGACACGGGTTCTGGCCTGCGCCTTCGAGTTCCGTACCGGGGCATTTGCGGGAGCGGCTTCAACCGCGCTTGCTTGCCAGCGGATTCGCCGCCTCCCGCCGCATCCGCTTGCGCAGCGCAGCCACGGCGATGAAACACACGGCCATGATTATCGCCGCCCCGTACAGCGGCGCCTGCACGGCAATCGTCTGGAACAACAGCCCCGACATCGGTGGGCCGAGGAAGCGGCCCATCCACGCACCGGAGTTGTAGACGCCCAGCACGAGCCCGCGCTCGTGCTCGTCCGCCTGTCGCGACACGAGGCTGGTCATGCTGGTGGTCGCCAGCGCGCCACCCGCCGCCGTGAACGTGATGCCTACCAGCATCAGCTGCCAATTCGGCACCTGGGTCATCCACAGCAGGCCGAATACGTAAGCACCGACGCCGAACAGCACGAGTTTCGCTTCGCCGTACAACGGCGCCAGCTTGCCGACCAGGTAGGCCTGGGTGAACCCGACGATGACCCCGAGATACATGAAGCAAAAACCGAGGTCGACCGGACCCCAGTCGAAGCGCGCCTGCGTCCACAGCGGCATGATGGTCTCGAAAAATCCCATTGCAAAATACGCCAGAAAACCGATGACGATCAGTCGCGCTAGGATCGAGCGCTGCAGGACGGTTTTCGTCGCCGCCCAGCCGGTCGGGCGGTTGGCGTCATATAGTGCGGCGCGCTTCTCGGCCGGCAGGCTCTCCTTGAGGAAGCAGGTCGCGATCAGTGTAACGGCGCTCAAACCGGCTGCGGCCAGGCTCGGCCACAGCAGTGTCGCGGTGTCCGCATCCGCACCGCCGAGCAGGCCGCCGACTGCCGGCCCGACGATAAAACCAATACTGATCGCACCACCGACCAGACCCATGCCCTGCGCGCGCTTCTCGACCGGAGTGATATCGGCGATGTAGGCCATCGCAACCGGGATGTTGCCGCCCATCAGACCGGTCATCAGGCGCGCGATGCCGAGCACCCACAGATTTTCGGCGAATGCCATGACCAGGTAGGCCACCACCATGCCGCCCATGCTCAACAGCAGCATCGGCTTGCGCCCGTGGCGATCGCTCATGCGCCCCCAGATCGGGTTGGCGATGAACTGGCCGAGGGAATAGCAACCCACGATGGTCGTCGCGATGATCACCGAGCCGCCGACGTTCTGTGCGTAGAACAGGAAAGCCGGCAGCACCAGGCCGAAGCCCATACCGGACAGCATGATGGTCAGAAGCAGGATCGGCATGCGCGCTGAAGCCTCAGTGCGGCAAAGGGGCGCGTACTATCCGAGAATTCAGCGACAAAGGCAATCTCCGCGGGCTCGGGCCGGCGATCAGCGCCAACCGCATGCCGGTTGACCCGACCCGCGGTAACGCGCCGGCACGCCGTCACGGTAGTATTGACGCAGTACCGGACTCGACATAACAAAAGCAATGCTCGGGGGGCCCGCATGCGCTACCAGAATGATCCCGACGGGGCACGCCTGCCCATCAAGATCGACACCACCAGCAACGGCGAATTCACGCCGCGCCCACTGGCGCCAAACAGCATCGCGGCCAACGATCTTGCGCAACGGCGTGCCGATGAGCATGCCCGGCGCAAAAACCTGAGCCGCCGCTCGTTCCTGGCATCGACTTGCGGAGTGGCCAGCACGCTGCTCGCCTTTAACGAAGCCCACGCCGGATTCGGCAAGACCGGCGGCTTTTACCAGGTCCCGGTCACGGCGGCGATGGACGCGGAAGCGGCCGACGACGCGCTTGCGAACCGTGAGTTCATCTTCGATATCCAGGGCCATCATGTGAACCCGGTAGAGCGTTGGCGAGCGAAGTCGCGCGGCATGCTGCAGGGCCTGAAGTTCTTCCCGCACGGAAAATGCGACTACCTGGACCCGGACTCCCCGCTCGGGCATATCCAGTGTTTTACCGGTCAGGCGTTCCTCAAGGAAATGTTCATGGACAGCGATACCGACATCGCGGTCCTGACGTTCATACCGACGACCTACGAGAACATGCCGCTGACCGAAGACGAGGCGCTGGCGACGCGCGAGCTCGTCGCGGCGCTGGAAGGCAACCGCCGGCTGCTGCTGCACGGGCGCGTCATTCCGAACCTCGACGGCGACATCGAACGCATGACCGAAATGCTCGATGAACTCGATGTCGTGGCGTGGAAGACCTACACGCAGGCCAGCGTCGACGGCAAGACCGGTTGGTGGCTCGACGACGACGAATACGGCGGCCCGCTGATCGAGGCTGCGCGCAAGAGTGGCGTCAACGTCATCTGTGTGCACAAGGGCCTGCCGCTGCCAAACGTCATGATGGCAAAGAACTACGAGTACGGCAGTTGCCGCGATGTCGGCGTCGCGGCGAAACAGAATCCCGACATGAATTTCATCATCTATCACTCGGGCTTCGATCTGGACGTGCCGGACGAAGGCTACGTCGACGGCGACAATCCGCACGGCATCGACTCGCTCGTGCAGTCGCTCAGAGACAACAATCTCGGTCCCGGCAGCAATGTTTACGCCGAACTCGGCAGCACCTGGCGCTATGTCATGCGCGATCCCGATCGGGCCGCGCACGTCATTGGCAAACTGCTGAAATACGTCGGCGAGGACAACGTCGTCTGGGGCACGGACTGCATCTGGTACGGCTCACCGCAGGACCAGATTCAGGCGTTTCGGACTTTCCAGATCTCCGAGGAATTCCGGGAGAAATACGGCTACCCGGAGATCACGCCGGAGATTCGCGCAAAGGTGTTCGGGCTGAACGCGGTGAAGCCGTATCGAATTCAGCCGGCCGAAGTGCAGCTGCATCTGAACAAGGATCCGATGCAGCAGGCGCGCGAGAACTACCGCGGGCACGAAGACCCGTCATTCCTGACCTATGGGCCAAAAACACGTCGCGAGTTCCTGGATCTGCTGCGCTTGACAAGCCGGGAAGGGTAATCATCGTGCAGGGGGCCAGTACGGGAGCGGCTTTTGTGGGAGCGGCTTTAGCCGCGATTCCTCCCCGGCAGAATCGCGGCTAAAGCCGCTCCCACACACTAAATGGCCCCATTCGCAATGGCTATGCCCGCCCCCATTTTCATTGCTCAGCTGACGCCGCTATTTGCGCCTGGCCTTCTTCTTCGCCACTTTTTTTTTGCTTGCCTTTTTTCCGGCAACCTTCTTTTTAACAGCAGTTTTCTTTTTCGAAGTTTTTTTCCTGGCAACCTTTTTCTTCGCAGCAGGTTTTTTCGTCTGCTTCTTGGCCGCCGCGACCGCCATATCCTCCAGCGGCATCGGCTCATCGCCATGGATATGCCGAACCTGCGCATCGTCGTGGTAGTGCGGGTACTCGAAGTCGGCCGGACCGTGCGGATGATTGTGGCCTTCCGCTGCAACCCACTTGTAGAGCTGCGGGCGCCCACGATACAGGTGCGCGGCAGCGCGATGCTTGTTCTCGTCGACATTCGACCACGGATCGTAGTGGAAGTAATTGTGCAACTTCGAGTCCGTGCGGCCGAACGCGATCGTGCCGAATTCACTGCGGAACGCACCGTGATTGATGTACTCCGGCCGCCAGAAGTAGCCGCCGGTCGGCAGGTAACCGAACTGCATCATCCAGGACGTGCCCCAGATGTGATAGCTCTCTTCCGCCGAGTCGTGATACGAGATGTTGTCCTGGCGAAACTGCGGCGTCATGCAGTACAGGAAGCTGATTGCCTCGGTCAGCGGATTATAGTGCAGCGGCTTGATCATGCAGCCCGTCGCGACGGACGGGGTCACGATATTACCCGGCCCCCACGGCGCATCGCTGTAAGTATTCAGCGACATGTAGGCATCGGTCAACGCGTACTGATGATTCTGGTCCGACTCTTCGAAGTTGGGTTCGCAGTCGTTAAACATGACCAGCGCCTCGGCACCCTGCGGGATGCTGATCGCGCCGACGTGCATGCCGGCCGGAATGAACGCGTAGTTGCCGCGGGTCCAGACCTGGTCACCGACCTTGATACGACCCTCGAGAACGAATATCTCGACGTCCGAATAGCTCAGACCGGGCTTGCGCTTGTAGCCACCGTTGAACTTGACCTTCAGCGTGCAGGCGCCGCAATCGACGTCCAGCGACAGTACTTTATATTCGCTGCCTTCGAAGCCCGATATCTCGAACTTCTTATACGCGGTGTCCAGCTCCACATAGGGCTCGATATGTGGTCGTGCCACTCTACTTCTCCTTGAATATATTGAGCATCAGGGGACTTGTGCGCTACTGCGCCTAATAGACCACCTGGTCTTTTCGCTTGGGCGGCTTCGGCAGATCCTTCTTCGCGATGATGCGCTTCATGTCGCCGTTGAAGTTGAAGCCAGTCGTCGAGACGTTCTTGAGAAACTCCTTGTACCACTTGACGCGTTTCGGAGCGAGATTGACATTTATCTCTTTCATAATCGCGGCATGGCGCTTCTTCTGCTCGCCAATGTTTTGCTTGAGCCACTTCTTCACCGCGTCGGAACGAGGTGGAGCCGTGTCCTGTACATGTTTAGTCATGAACTAAGCCTCCTATGCTGTTACATGTATTCTTTGCGGTACCAATCGTTGACATCATCGCCGGTCGTCAGCCAGACGTCGTCGTGCCTGGTGATGTACTCGAATGCCCGTTTCAGGTGCTTGAACTTGTTCGGCTGACCGACGAGGAACGTGTGCAGGCAAATCGGCATGCACCGCGCATTGGTCGCGCCTTCCTCATATAACACGTCGAACTGATCGATAATCATGTCACCGAAGGCCTCGGACGAGATACCGAGGTTCAGGAAACACGGGATGTCGTTGATCTCGACCGTATACGGCACCGAGATCAGATTATTGTTCGGCGTGTTGAAACGGAACGGATGATCATCGCAGGTGTAGTCACACAGGTACTCCACGCCGAATTCTTCGAGCAGACGCGGCGTGTTATCCGTGTGCGTCAGGAACGGCGAAAGCCAACCCTTGGTCTTGCGGCCGAGCGCTTCTTGCATCGGGTCCAGTGTTGCCTGGAGAATCTCGCGCTCGCGCTCCTCGTCGAGGGCGTGGACGATGTCCCCATTGGCATCCGTGACATTGCCGATGAAGTTCGCCGGCGCATTATTGATGCCGTGACCGATCCAGGCCCAGTTGCGTTTCTCGCCTTCCTCGATGATCCGCGGGTATTCGCGAATGATTTCGGCGTTCAGACACACGGTGGCGCGCATGCCGCAGGCATCCATCATATCCATCATGCGCCACAACCCGACACGGTTACCGTAATCGCGCCAGCCGTAGTTCAGCGGATCGGGGCTGAAAATCTGGGTGCCGGGAATCAACGGCGTGCCCTTGATCGCGGCCGGGAAATGCTCGATGTTGATATACGGGATCACGGCCACGCGCGCGCCGTCCGGCAGCTTGAACGGCTCGCGGTCGATGATCGGCACGTAATCGTAATGTCTGGATTGCGTCAGCTCAGCCATGGCACACCTCTGTCTGTTTCTGTTTTCGATTACCGGAATCGGGAAATCACTGATAGAAATTGCTCGCGGACTCTCGTCGTAGCACTGCGGACCCTCTCAAAGGCCATTCAGATACTCCATGACCTCGGCCTTGCTGATGACATCTCCGTATTTGGCGTTGATGTCGAACAGGTTTGCTTCATGCGGGCCCTCGTGGCGATCGCCGATCAACTCACGCGGGCAGATCGGCCGGAACCCGTACTGCACGCAATCCACGGCGGTCGCGCGTATGCAACCGGACGTCGTGCAACCGGTAATAATAAGAGTGTCGACATCCAGACCGTTCAGCGTCGCGACCAGCGACGTGCCGAAAAACGCACTGGCATACTGCTTGATGATGATCGGCTCACCCTCTTTCGGGACGACTTCCTCGCAAAACTCGGCATACGGGTTGCCGAGTACCAGGTCCCTCAGGACCGGCGCCTTTTTTATCCAGACGCCACCGTCCTCGTAGTTCGGCGGCGTATACAAAACTCGCGTATGAATGATGGTCACGCCCTTTTCGCGGGCGAGATCCAGAAAATCAGGCATTTCCTTGACGCATTCGACGACGCCGGGCGCGTACAACGCTGAACCCTCGGTCGTATAACCCTGCAACAGGTCGATGACGATGACTGCGGACTTCTTGCCGAAGCCGAGGCGGCTGTCCCAGACGCCTGCGTAATTTTTATCGGCATTATCAGCCATGACGCTCCCCTCTCTTATTTCACTCTCATTATCAGGAATCGCGACAGCCCGGTCCTATCGACCCGGCGGCAAGCAGAAAAACCAGCCTCCGGATGATCCGGAGACTCGAGGATATTTTACTTATTCGCGCCCAGACGGCCCATGGTGTCACCGTTACCGCCAGGCTGCAATAGTGTACGCGGCACTGCCGGCAGTCCGTTCGCAGGCTGGAAACCGGCACGCGCGGCAAACGCCGGTAATTGCCGGTCGGCGGCGTCCGCGCAGGACGGCGCTGACTGACCGTAGGTTGGATGACAGGCCGGGTGAGCTGCCAACGCCTTACCCATCGCCGCAACCATGCCCTATATAATAGGCAACAGCTAAATTCGGCCGTCTACCCGGACGGCTTCAATCGGTTACGAGGTAAACGTCATGGCACAAGCAGCACACGCAGCACAAGCACAGGATCAGGGGCGAAAAAAGTCCAACGTCGTCGAAAACATGAAGATGAAAAGCGGCTTCGAAGGCCATGAGACCGAGCTCGGCCAGGCGTTTTCGATCGTTCTGAAGCAACTCGGCAGCCATGCCGGCTACGCACACGAACTCAACGACCCGCTGGTCAAGGCACACCTGATGGCGATCCAGTTCGCCAAGGTCAACGGTACGATTGCCGACTACGTCGCGTACGACGTCGAGATGATGGCGCCGATCAACGCGCGCATGAAAAATGTCATCGACAAGACCGGCGAGCGGGAAGTCGCACTGGTCGGCCTGTTCGATCGCACGGCCTGCCACTATGCGCTGGCTCTGGACAGCGGCGGCACGGGCAACACGCGCACGTGGACCTCGCCGTTCAAGACGGTCCTCGATGCGGCACAGGGCATCGGCCAGTTCGCAGGCCTGACCGAGGAATACATCCACGAGAACTGGACGAAGCCGCGCCTGATCGGCTACGCCAAGGCGATGGGCGTTACGATTAGGGTCTCGGATCTCGATGAGAACCGGCGGATCACCTGCGAACTCGTCGAAGACTGAAGCGCCTCGACAATCGATCGAAAACCCGGCCCCGGCCGGGTTTTTTGTGCCCACGGCCAGTCACCGCACTGTTTTTTTAGCCCCGACCCCGCGATACTGCAATACGGGGACACGGGCATCGAGACGAATCTACGAGGGTGACATGAGCCGGCTGCGAAAATTTCTGCTGATGCTGGTGCTGTTGCTGGTCGGCCTGAACCTGCTGTACTTTGAGGATCCATGGCTCTGGCGGCGTTACGTGCAGACGCTGATGCAATTGACCGGCGATGCGCCGCAACTGCTAACACCCTCCGAACCGGTTACCGGAGACGGCTCCTACCGCCTGCCGGTCGCCGAACAGGACCAGCGCACGATCTCGCGGCAGGCCCTGCAGTCCGCGGAAGACTTCGCCGCGCGCTTCGATTCGTACGCCCTGATCGTGCTGCACAAGGGCACTATTCAGACGGAGTGGTATGCAGACGGCTGGGATGAGACCCGCCTGACGCAATCGCAGTCGATGCACAAATCGCTGCTGGCGATCCTGATCGGCACGGCCATCGAAGCCGGCATCATCGGCTCGATCGAGGACCCGATCGGGCGCTACATTCCCGAGTGGGATGAGGATCCGCGCGGCGACATCACGCTGCGGGAATTGATGATGATGTCGTCCGGCCTGGCCCAGTACACCTTCACGCTGAATCCGTTCACAGACGATTTTCGCTGGCTGTACTCCGGCGATACGAAACCCGTGGTCCTGCGCACGCCGATGGCCGACTGGTCGCCCGGCAAACGCTTCGACTACAACAACATCAATGCCGAACTGCTCGGCATGGTCATCGAAGGCGCCAGCGGTCAGCGTTATGCCGACTACCTCGAACAACACCTGTGGGCACCACTCGGTGGCGACACGGCGCGGGTCTGGCTCGACAGCGAGTTCGGCAAAGCCTTCACGTCCTGTTGCCTGATGGCCACGGCACGCGACTGGGCTCGCGTCGGTCAACTGATGCTGAACAAGGGCCGCATCAATGACCAGCGCATCGTGACGGCCGGCTGGATCGACCGGATGGTCGCGCAATCGCCGGTATCGATGTGGTATGGCCTGCAGACGTGGCTTGCCTATCCGGAGAAAGCAAACCCGCGCAGCCTGAAGTCCGCGGCCGGCGGCGCTTACCGCCGCACCGAGCCGTTCCTGGCCCACGATGTCTATTACTTCTCGGGCCGCGGCGCGCAGCGCGTGTATGTCGTGCCGTCGTACGATCTGGTCATCGTCCGACTGGGGCCGGCGCTCGGCCCGCAACCGCTCAAGTCCGGCTGGGACAACGCGTTTCTCGTCAACAGCATGATTCGCGGTATCGACCAACGGACTGCACGCGCCCGCGCGGCCGCGCGCCAACAGATGATCAAAGCGCAGACACCGGTCGAGCAGATCATCGGCCGGCCACCGCATGCCCCCACGCCACGGACCGATGATCGACCTGGCGCATGGGCAGACTAGCCGAGGCAACATTGCTGCTGCTGGTGGCGTGCACCCTCGCCGCGTGCGACCCCGAACCGATGCGCACGGACGCGGACATCATCGTCGTTGGTGCCGGCATCGCCGGGCTATCGGCCGCACTGGAGGCCAGCGGCGCCGGCGCCGATACCCGCGTAATCCTGATCGAGACGTCTTCGATGCCCGGTGGCCACGCCGTGCAGGCCGGCGGCTTCGCGCTCGTCGGCACGCCGCTGCAGGAAAAAAAGGGGCACGCCGATTCTCCCGAGATCGCATATCGCGACCTGATGGCATGGGGAGAGGATGCCGATCCGGCCTGGGTACGATTATTCGCCGACCGGTCGCGTGTGGATATCCATGACTGGCTGACCGCGCTGGGCGTAAATTTCAATATCCTGCTCGACACGCCGGAGACCACGGTACCGCGATTCCATTTCGCCGGCGGCACCGCGGTCAACGTCATCGTGCCGATGTTACGCGAAGCCTATGGCCGCAAGAACCTTCGCTTCGTCATGAATGCGCGCGTCGACGATCTGATCGATCTGGACGGGGCGATCGGTGTCAGACACCGAAACACGCGCACCGGGAAGTCCGGGGTACTACTTGCGCCATCCGTGATACTCGCGACCGGTGGCTTTCAGAGCAACCTCGAAGTCGTCCGGGCGCACTGGCCCGTGGCACTGGCCGCTCCGGAACGCCTGTTGATCGGTGCCGGACACAACGCGACCGGCGATGGCATTTCGATCGCGCAGGCGTATGACGTATCGCTGCACCGGATGGATCACCAGGTCACGTTCATCAACGGCCTGCCCAATCCCCGCGACCCGACACGCGGCCTGCATGTCACCAATCCCGCGGCTTTGTGGGTCGACGCGAGCGGCCGGCGCTTCGTTAACGAGGCCGCGGACTCGAAACAGACCGAAGCCGCCGGCCTCGCACTGACGCCCCAGACGCACTGGCTGATCTTCGATGCACAAGGCCGCCGCAAGCTGCGGCTGCGCGGCGCGCCGTGGCTGAACCCGAAGACCATAGCCAACGAGATACTCGGCGACCCGGACACCACCCACAGAGCCGACACGATTGCCGCACTCGCGGTCGTGGCCGGTCTGCCGGCCGCTGCATTACCAGCCACGGTCGATCGCTATAACCGGTTCGTGGCGGCGGGCCGGGACGAAGACTTCCAGCGATTCCCCGGCGCCGACGGCGTGGCGCTGACAACCCCGCCCTATTTCGCCATGCAGTTGTTTCCGATGACGCGCAAGAGCCTGGGCGGGTTGACAATCGATCTGCAAGGACGCGTCGTCGATGACACCGGTCAGGCCATCGACGGCCTGTACGCCGCCGGCGAACTGACCGGCGTCGCCGGCATCAACGGCAGCCACGGCGGCTCGGGTACCTTCCTTGCACCATCGGTACTGACCGGCCGGATCGCCGGCGCCTCCGCGGCGACCTACGCAAAGACCAGCAACACCGTCAGCCGCGCCACCTGGAGCGTCACTTCTCCGCTGGCGGATACGCCGGCGAATCACACGACCGGGGCCGTGCCACTGCTGACCGCCGGGCAACTCGAGACACTGCTGGCAGCCGACCGCAGCGGCTACTGGCATTTCGGACGTGCGCATGCCGTCGTGCTGGAACGGAAATACACCTGTACGCGCTGCCACACACACGGATGGCCAACCGGGCCGGCCACAACCACGGAACAACGACTCGTGCAAATCGAGAGCTGCACGAATTGTCATTAGATTCATCCCGTCATATGCCACCAGCAACCGACCGATCGCAACCAGACTACCCCTCCAATGCCTACGCATGGTACGTCGTGGTTGTCCTCACGGCCGCCTACGTCGTATCGTTCCTCGACCGGCAGATCCTCGCACTGCTCGTCGAACCGATTCGCATCGACCTCGGCCTGACGGATACCCAGATGGGCCTGATCATGGGTTCTGCGTTCGCGCTGTTTTACACCATCCTCGGCATCCCGATCGGCTGGCTGGCCGACCGGTTCAGCCGGCGCGGTATTATCGCCGCCGGCATCACCATCTGGTGCCTGATGACGGCCGCCTGCGGCCTGTCGCGGAATTTTACTCAGCTGTTCCTTGCACGCGTCGGCGTGGGTGTGGGTGAGGCGACATTGAATCCGGCTGCGTTGTCGCTGATCAGCGATTACTTTCCGCGTGAACGCCGCGGGCGCGCCATCAGTTTCTACAACATGGGTGTCGCGCTGGGTGCGGGCATCGCGTTGATCATCGGCAGCCGCATCATCGGCAAGGTGATCGACGCACCCCCGATCACCTTGCCGGTGGTCGGGGAAATCTACGCGTGGCAGACCGTCTTTCTGATCGTCGGGCTGCCCGGCCTCGTCATCGCGGCGCTGATGATCACGGTGCGCGAGCCGAAGCGTCACGACAAACTGCGCCTGCCGATCGACCCGCAAGCGGCCGCCGGAGGAGCAATCAACCCGGAAGTGACCGAAACACTGTCGATTCTCGACACGATCCGTTATCTGCGCGAACGGTGGCAGGTCTACGGCAGCCATTTCCTCGGCATGTCCGTCGTCACGTGCATCGGTTATGCGTTCCTGTTCTGGATACCGACGATGTTCATCCGCACCTGGGGCTGGGATATCCCGACGATCGGCCTCGCGTACGGCCTGGTAAACCTGATTGCAGGGCCGATCGGTGTCAACCTCGGCGGCTGGTTCGCCGACATCCTCTACCGACGCGGCCACCGGGACAGTCACATGCGGGCCTGCTTTTGCTTCGCGCTGCTTTTCGTGCCGTGCTCGGTGCTCGTGCCGCTCATGCCCGGCCCTGAACTTGCCATCGCCATGCTCGTTCCGGCCAGCGTGGGGGCGGGAGGCGTCACCGCCACCGGGGTCGCGGCGCTGATGATGATCACGCCAAACCAGCTGCGTGGCCAGACGACTGCACTGTATTACCTGGTCATCAACATCCTCGGGCTGTCCGTCGGCGGCGTCGCCGTCGGCGCCATCACCGACTACGTATTCGGCGATGGGGCGGCGTTGCGATACACCCTGGCAGTTGTCGCGGCAGGCGCCGGCTGCGCGGCGATCGGTTTCCTGTGGGCCAACCTCGCGTACTATCGCAAGGCCATCGATGAAGCCGAGAGCTGGTCGGACTAGCAGGCAAACGCCGCGGCGATCATCGCGTCGAGCTGCTCCCGCTGCGCAAGCAGCGATCTGGCCACCGTCAACTGACCGGCCGCCCGCACCTGGTTGTGCTCCGAACGACTCGTGAAACGTGCCGGGTTCCAGCCGAAGTAGGTCTCGTTCAGCGCATCGGCACAGAAACGTGCGCCCAGTTCGATGAGTATGGAATGAGTTGCGGCGACAATCGCCGAGGACTCCGCCGGCGTGATCCAGCCGCGCGCGACCTCCGCGTACCCTCCGATCGCGCTCTCGAACAACGCCGCCGCGAACTCACCGTAACGGCTGTTCTCGCTGGCCGGGTTACACCATGAACGCATGGCGTCGCCGAGCTCGAGCGGTAACGGCATGTGCGTGATCGTATCGAGATCGATCAGGCACAGCGCCTCGTCGGAATCGCGTGCAAACAATATATTGTTGATTTTCGGATCACCGTGCACGATGCGATCCGGGGTCGGCGGCCATACCGGCACCAGGTCGGCCGCGGCGAGTATCTCGTTGCCCAGCGCCGCGATCTTCGCGTACTGCGGATGGTCGGCACGGCGGGCCAGCGTCTCGCGCAGGAATCGAAGGTGCCGGGGCGTATCGTGGATACCCGGCCGCTCGGTCGCAAAGGTGTGCGTCAGGCTGTCGACCGAGCGATGGAAGCGGGCCAATAAACCCCCTGCCGAACGGGCGTGCCCGACGGTCGGCAGCGAGTCGTGGCTGATGCCGTCGATATGCGTCAGCAGCCGCCAGGTCCGCCCGTCGAACCGCACGCACAGCTTGCCGTCCTGCGTCGGGACGAGTCGGCAGGTGCGCAACCCGCTCGCCGCAAGGTGGCGGGTCAGCGCATCGATGTCCGCATTGACCGCCACCGGGAACATGTCGTTAACACACTGCAGCACATAGCGTTCGCCAGCGGGCGCCCCGACCCGCCAGGTGCGGTTAATCAGCCCGTTGCCGAGCGGTTCGACCCGCGCGCCCGCAAGCCCGTAGCTGGCCAGCACGGCGCCGGTCTGTGACTTCGAATTATCCATCGGGCTGCGACCGTACCGCAGCACGTGAATATGTCAAGAATCCCGGCTCCCGGGCCCCGGGCCCCGGGACCAGTTAGCAAAAATACCGGGCCAGATTGACACCATAGGGTCAGACTGGGTAACGTAGCAGGCATGGAATTAACACAAAATGTACCCGCGGGGCCATCGCTGACATTCACCGACGCCGCCGCCCTGAAAGTCAGTGACCTGATCGCACAGGAAGAAAATGACGACCTGATGCTGCGCGTATTCATCAGCGGCGGCGGCTGCTCCGGCTTCCAGTACGGCTTCACCTTCGATGAGGAAATTCAGGAAGGCGACCGGCAATTCGAGAACCAGGGCGTCACGCTGCTGGTCGACCCGATGAGCATTCAGTACCTGATCGATGCCGAGATCGACTATAAAGAAGATCTCGAAGGCTCGCGATTCGTTATTCGCAACCCGAATGCGAAGACGACCTGCGGCTGCGGCTCCTCGTTCTCGGTCTGATGGCACTCAGCGGCGAAACGCGCGATATCATCGACGGCCTGCTGGCCGACAACAAAGTCGTGCTGTTCATGAAGGGTACGCCCGCGCAACCGCAATGCGGTTTCTCGGCCACCACTATCTCGACCCTGAACATGATGTTGCCCGACTACCTGACCGTGAACGTCCTCGAGCACGCGAATATTCGCGACGGCATCAAGGAATACGGCAACTGGCCGACGATTCCCCAGCTGTATGTCGACGGCGAGCTGATCGGCGGCTGCGACATCATCCAGGACATGATGAAAAGCGGCGATCTCGGCGAGGCACTCGGTGTGCCGGCACCTGAGGTCACGACGCCGACGATTACCATCAACGAAGCCGGCATCGAAGCCATGCAGAATGCGGTGGAGTCGAACGCGAATGCATCTCTGCACCTGCAAATCGGCGCCGACTGGACGCACAAGATCAGCCTCGACCCGACGCACGGCGGGGCCGTGCAGGTTCAGATCGGCGACATCGAGTTGCACATGGATCCCTGGACGGCATCCCGGGCGGACGGTCTGAACCTGATCCTCGAGGAAGAGCTGACCGGCACACGCTTTGCGTTCGATAATCCGAATGCGCCGCCGCCGGTGAACCAGATGACGGTGCAAGCACTCAAGGAAAGACTCGACAGCGGCGCGGATGTCCTGCTGATCGACGTGCGTTCAGACGATGAGCGCGCCAAGGCTTCCATCGCCGGCGCACGTCCGTGGAACACTGAGACCATGCAACGGGTCGAATCGTTGCCGAAGGACCGCGAAATTATCCTGCATTGCCACACGGGTGGCCGCAGCCAGGCGCTGGCCGATACATTGCGCCGCCGTGGCTACACCAACCTGCACAACCTGCGTGGCGGCATCAAGGCCTGGTCCGAGGAAATCGATTCCTCGGTCCCGTTGTACTGAAACTACGCGTCTGCCCTTGCCCGCGCCGGCTCAGGTGCGCCTAGTCCGCTGACGCCGGCGGGTAGAACCAGTTCGGCGCCGCACACGGCACCGCGAGGTCGATGTCTGCCGTGACTTCTGCCGCCGGAAAACCCCGGACCTCGGTGAGGCCGGCCCGGTCGATGCGCACCGTCGGGCTGCACAGGGCACCATCACCATCTACGTCCAGCCACGCATATATCAGCAGGCCCTCGCCCCGATCCGACGGGTAAGCAAACGCGTGACGATAGGCGCCGGCCGTCGCCTCGAAACTCTCGATCTCCTCGATCGGATGGCGCAGATCGCCGTCGAGCGCCCACGCATGATACAAATTGACGGTGACCTTGCCGTCGGTCGGCACACCATCGGGCACGTTGATCGTACCGCTGATCACGACCGGAGTCGGCGGAGCTTCCGCCGCACCGCAAGCCGCCAGCACGCCGGCCAGGCACGCGGTGGCAACAAAGGTGGCCGGTCGTTTCACTGTCATTATTGCATCCACCACTAATCAGAGCTCAAATTCAGGCAGGCCAAATACCCGGCTGAAGTTCGCGGCCAGAATCATGCGCATCTCATCCGCCGTGTAATCCGCAGCCTGCATGGCGGCCACGAAATTTTCCAGATGACTCGAGATGTAGCCGGGGTACTGGGGCCCGTCCGAGCCATAGATCAGCTTGTGAATGACCTTGCCCGCCTTGATCCGTCGGACGAAGTCCGGCAAAACTTCGGCGGCACGCGCCGCACCAAGTGCGCCCGGCTCCAGGTAGACATTGTCGTAACGCCGGGCCAGGTCGATGCAGGCATCGACATAGGTCAGCTTCCGGCGCGCAGAATCCCAACCGGAGTGGCCGAGAATGAAAATCGTTTGCGGATAACGAACAATCGCCTCTTCGAGGTAATACGGATCCGTGTACGGCGGTTCGAGTCGTGTACCCGGGTTCGGGCTTGTCGCCGTGTGCAGGTAAACCGGCTTCGATAACCGGCCAGCGATTTCATATATCTGATAGAAACGCGCATCATCAAACCGGAACTGCTGATGTGCGTGCGCCAGCTTGACGCCGATCATGTGCGGCAGCCTGGTCAACGCATCTTCGAACGCCGCGAGTTGTACCGCGCTGTCGAGGTTCCACTGGTCGAGACGGATACTCGCGAAACCAAAGAGCCGGTCAGGATTGGCCGCAACCACGTCGGCTACGAATTGGTTGGTCGCGATACCGGTCGTATGCGGGCTATAGACCGAGAAGACACCGGCCGCCGAGATACCCGCATCGTCCAGCTCACTCAGAATATGCTCGGCGCTGAGCCATCGGTCGGTCAGAAATTTCAGGGTCCACTTGAACCCGTTCGGCACCCGCTCGCCGAGCCGCTCCTGAAAGCGTGGCGGTGACCCTTCCCAGGTGCCGGTATGCAGATGCACGTCGACGACCGCGAGGCGTTCCCCATCGACCTCGACACCGGGAACCGGCGCGTCACCACATGCGCTTAAACCTGCGAGGCACAGCGCCCCCAGCATCAATCGGATAGTCATGCGGCATCCTTCCCCTGCAACGCTCTGATCAATATATCAGGCAAACGAGAATCATCCCATCCGAAATCATTCGGCCCCGTTCGCAAGATGACCAGTTCCTGGGACGGGACGATATACAACTGCCGCTTGCCGAGCCCATCGAGAAAAACCACATCGTCGGCCGCGAACGGCTCAGAATGCCAGCTCACGCTGGTCCCCGGTGCAGAATCATAGCGCCGATATTCTTCCCACTCGGTGCCAAGCCACAACTGCATACCGAAATTCCGGTTAGCGCCAGATGGACGCATCATTTCCTCGATCCACCCGGCCGGCAGCGAGGTCGTCCAGCGCTCCCAATAGAGGCCGTAGCCCCCGAACAGGGCCGGGATAAAGGCCAGCACCAATGCCGCAACCCCTACGCGATGAAACAAATGCAGCAACAAGAATCCCTGCAACCGATCCACGGCCAGCTCAACGCAATCTGGCGCAACAGCAATAACGTCGCCACGATCTGCTACGTCGTCTCCCGGAAGGTCCACGGACAGCGAGCGGATGAGGCGCTGCTGGCCGGTCTGCTCCACCAGATCGGACGACTGTATATCCTGACTCACGCTCACAAGAACGACCCGACGCTGCTGC